>Ga0209517_10001432_pt1 | contig 36216 bp, 24 predicted proteins | sample PeaSoiMetSII2010_FD_187695 | JGI IMG/M metagenome (GOLD analysis project Ga0209517, IMG submission 187695) | Peat soil microbial communities from Weissenstadt, Germany - SII-2010 (SPAdes) (version 2) | ecosystem: Environmental > Terrestrial > Soil > Wetlands > Peat | place: Germany... | reverse complement strand
TGGTCCTTCCCAAATTGAGGGTTGTGATCGGGCTGAGGAGGGGCGGGTTGGCCGGCAGCTTCTCCAACCGCACACGGTATACATGCCGGGCCAGTCCCAGCTTCTTCAATGCCCAGATGCCATACCAGTTGATATCGATCTCGTACCAGGCGATACCGTGCCGCGCCGAAACCGGATGCGCGTGATGGTTATTGTGCCAGCCTTCGCCGAAGGTCAACAGACTTCCCAACAGCCAGTTGTTGGTCGACAGATCTTTGGTTGCGAAACGGCGCGAGCCCCAGGTATGGGTGACTGAGTTGACCATCCAGGTAGTATGCAGACCGAGCGTCGTACGCAGGAAAATGCCCCACAGGAGAAATGGCAGCCCGCCGATGGCAAACAGGACCAGACCGAGAACGATGATGGGAACATAGTGGTACTTGGTGATCCAGACATGAAATTTGTCCTGGACCAGATCGGGAACATAACGCGCGAGAGTTGTGGTGTCATGGTGCATGGATTTTCCGGTCAAAATCCAACCCATGTGCGCCCACCATTTGCCGTCGATCGGCGAGTGCGGATCGCCCTCGTGATCAGAAAACTGGTGATGAATGCGATGCGTTGCTACCCAGAAGATCGGGCCGCCTTCGAGGGCCAAAGTGGCGCACACGGTGAGGAAATATTCGACCCACTTTGGGGTTCGATAGCCGCGATGCGTCAGCAGCCGATGGTAGCCCATGCCAACCCCTAGGCTTCCCGACACCCACCACAGGAAGCAGGCCAGAAAAAAAGCCTTCCAGGTGAAGAAGAACAGGGCGGCAATTGCCCCGATATGAAATGCGGCCATGAAGCCGGCAGTGACCCAGTTGATCTCGTTGTCGGCAGCAGCTTTGCGATTGAGAGCTTCGAGTTCCATATGATTTTGTCCGCTTAAATACGGTAACAGGAGGAGCACGGGTCTCTTTGTAATAGTTGTGTAATAGGGGAGTTACGGCTAGTTACGGCAGTACAGGGGCACGGCATAGCACGGGTAGGCGGTGACGAGGCGTCGGCCCGCTTGTGACCGTTGCCCTCGACACTCGCCCAGAAATCGACGACCATTGCACCAGCAATGCCGGACCAGCACTTTGACGTGATCGTCATCGGCGGTGGCATCGTGGGTCTCTCCACGGCGATGCATTTCTGCGGCTCTTTCCCTCAACTGCGCCTGCTTCTCGTCGAGAAAGAAGACCGCGTCGGCAGCCATCAGAGCGGCCACAACAGCGGCGTAATTCACTCCGGGATTTATTACAAGCCGGGTTCGCTCAAGGCCAAGCTGTGCGTGGAGGGCGCTGCGGCCATGGTGGAGTTCTGCCGCGAGCACAGCATTCCGCACCGGATTTGCGGAAAGGTGATTGCGGCAATTAGCGATGACGAGGTCCCACGCCTTCATTCTCTAGTGGAACGCGGCCAGGCGAACGGCATTGCTGGACTGAGACTGCTCGACCGCGGCCAGGTGCGTGAGATTGAACCCCATTGTGGCGGCGTGGCTTGGTTGTTCGTGCCTGCCACAGGCATCACCGATTATGCCGCGGTGTGCGCAAAATATGCGGAAATCGTCGCCGCGCGGGCTGGGACCGTCAGCACATCAACAAAAGTCACAGCAATCGTGCGGCAAGCGGGAGAAACCGTGGTGGAAACCAGCCGCGGTCCCTTTGGCGCCAGGTTCGTGATCAACTGCGCCGGTCTGCATAGTGATCGCGTGAGTCGCATGGCGCAGGCGAAGCCGGAAGTCCTGATCGTGCCCTTCCGCGGCGAGTATTACGATCTGCTTCCTACCAGCGCGCACCTGGTTCGAAACCTCATCTATCCCGTCCCCGACCTGCGATTTCCCTTCCTTGGAGTCCATTTCACGCGCCGCATCACCGGCGGCGTGGACGCTGGACCGAATGCCGTGCTGGCATTCAAACGGGAGGGCTATCGCTGGACTGACTTCAGCCTGCGAGACACTGCCGGAACGCTCTCCTATCCCGGCTTTTGGCGCATGGCCGCGAAATACTGGCGCAGCGGTACAGCCGAATTTTACCGGTCGATGCGCAAGCCAGCCTTTGTCCGGGCGCTGCAAAAACTGTTGCCAGAGATTCGCAGCTCTGATCTTGTGGCCGATGGCTCAGGCGTCCGCGCACAGGCGTTGCGGCCCGATGGATCCCTGGTCGACGATTTCCAGTTTGTCTGCTCGGAAAGCATGCTACACGTCTGGAATGTCCCTTCACCGGCGGCCACTGCCTCACTTCCTATCGGGCGGGAGATCGTCCGTATGGCCTGCCAGGGGTTCGGACTAGAGTCAAAACTCCAGTCGCCGTAGCACTTTGTGCTTCATCATTTCTTGGTAAAACCACCCTACGACTAATGAGATTCCTGCTGGAGCCAATGATGCACCTTTGAGTTTGTGCTTTTAATTTCAGCATGTTAGTCTCGGATCAAGATTTCAGGAGCGGGAGAAGTTATCCACCAAAGTGCCAGTCCCTTAGCACTAAAGTGCCATTTACAACCCTGTACTGTGAGAATAAAGTTCCAACACGATAGTCGCTCGGGGTTAAGCGACCGACTGGGGTGGGCGTTCTCCTCCCGAATTTTTTTGGCCCGTCTCGCCGTACTCACGTGTTTCTAACTAAGTAAAACCATTTTCCCTTGGAGAGGCCCAGTGGCACACGCAATTGCCTTACCTGAAGTTTCGGAAATGATTCGAGTCCTGGCGGCTGACAGCACCAGAATGAACAGCCAGCTTCTGGCGACCGCGCTGGAACGCGACAAGCGTTTTCAAGTGCTGGAAACAGCGCCGGACGCTCGCAGCATCGTCGCCTCCGTACTAAAAGAAAAACCGGCGGTGGTGGTGATCAGCGCCGAACTTGACGGCAATCCGCGGCGCGGCTTTGAAGTGGCGCGGGAAGTCCGTGCCGCCCACGGCGAAATCCGCATCATCATGCTGCTGGATACTTCCGAGCGCAGCCAGGTGGTGGAAGCTTTCCGCGCCGGCGCGCGCGGCGTTTTCTCCCGCGCCGAATCCCTGAAGTCGCTGGCCAAGTGTATCTGCTGCGTGCATGAGGGTCAGGTTTGGGCCGATAGTAAAGAACTGCGCTACCTGCTTGAAGCGCTGGGCGAAGCGTTGCCGCTGCGGGTGATCGACGCTCGCGGGACGGAACTGCTTTCCCGCCGTGAGCAGGAAGTGGTCCGGTGCGTGGCTGAGGGCCTGTCCAATCGCGAAATTGCCCAGCGGCTCGGGCTGACCGAACACACGGTAAAGAATTATCTCTTCCGCATCTTTGACAAGCTGGGCGTTTCGAAGCGCGTGGAAGTCGTGCTTTACGCCTACAGTTTGAGCAGCGCGCCGGAGGTGGTTCCGTCGACTTCTCACAGTGGCAACGGCAAGGCGAAAGCGTTCCCGCCCGCGGCCACGGCTGCAACTGCCGGTCCGCGCTTGTCGTCTGCAACCAATTAGATCGTCTGCTCTGTGGCAGGGCACGGCCTCGGCCGTGCCTTTTTTGCTTCCAATCAGGATTTGGCTAGGCTATGGGGCTTCGCTCTGCGTACTCTGCGAAAATCCTCAGCGTTCTCAGCGTTTCAAGATTCTTTGTAATGAAAGATTGCAACGCAGAGTTCGCGGAGAAAAGCCGCAGAGAACGCAGGGTTGAAATGACGGCTGATTTTCGGAGATAAGCTCCCGCAATTCTAGTGCGGTTCAACGTCGGTCTCGTGACGGGTGCGTGGCGAGCGCCGCATCGCACTCAGAGACTTGTCCAACGACTGCTGCCAGTTCCTCAATTTCAGCGCGACCTCCTGCATGTACGCCGCAGCCTCGGCGGGGTTCAGGATTTCGCGGTGATTGTTTGGCTTAGAGCTGGGACCAGCGGCCGCCACCGGAGCCGCTTTCAGAAACTCCTCCGGCGTTGGAATGCGTGCCTCGCTCCGGCTGGTGAGCCGGGTGATGTCGAGGTCGGCAATCACTTCTTTCAGGATGTCCACATCGACAACTTTTTTCTGCAGCGCGTAGGCCAGCGAAAGCGCATTGAAACAAAGATTGTTCACATTCCGCGGAATGCCCTCGCTGAAGTCCACGATGGATTCGTAGGCCTCGGGGGTGAACAGCGGTTCGCCTTCGTATCCGGCGATGTTCAGCCGGTGTTCGATGTAACTTTTAATTTCCCAGGAAGGCAGCGGCTCCAGCCCATGCAGAATCGAAACTCGCTGCCGCAATTGCGATAGCTTTGGACTGGCGAGCTTGTCCGCCAATTCCGGCTGTCCCGAGAGGATGATGTGCATCAGCTTGGCCCGCGGCGTTTCGAAGTCGGAGAGCAGGCGCACCGTCTCCAGCACCTCCGGCTCCAGGTTTTGCGCCTCGTCAATGACCACAATCAGGCGGTTGCCGGCGCGCGCTTCCTGCAGCAGGAGCCGGTTGAACTGATCGTGCAGGCGCACAAAATCCTGGGTGTCGCTTTCTTCGCCGAGTTCCGCCAGCAGAAAGCGCATGAACTCGCGTGAGTTGCACTGCGTCTGGAAAATGAATGCGGTCCGCGCCGAGGTACGAAACTTCTCCAGCAGATGGAACAGAATCGTGGTCTTGCCCATCCCCGGTTTGGCAATCAGCCCGAGGAATCCGCGATTTGCTTCAATTCCGTAATAGAGGGAAGCAAACGCCTCGCGATGAGCGGCGCTCAGATAGAGGTAGCGTGGATCGGGCGTGACCCCAAATGGCTGCTCCTTCAAGCCGAAATAACTCAGAAACATGCCCGCTCCTCAACTCCTCGCATCCGCCAAACTACGGTTGCAGCGCTTATAAACCCCAAAGCGATTTTCCCCTTTTACACTGTGCCCCGAGGGCAGATTCCCCAACAAGTGGATAAAAGTCATGGGGTCTAGTGTTTAACGCGCAGGGCAAGCGATCGCGGCGCGTCACAGTGCGTTGTCTATGATTCTACGGAATTTATTGAGCTTTGGCCAACATGACTTTAGAAACCGTCGAACATCTACAGTCGCAGGACTCCTTGCCACTGCGCAAGTTCCCACATAGAATTACCAAGGTTTGTGACCCTCGTTGGTCCTCCTGGTTCTCTTGCTACCACTCCCAAACTCGGAATCCAGCATCAGAGTGCTCGTGGCCGACACCATCACCATGAGTTGTCACCTGCTGGCCGACGCCTTGCGGCGCAATGAAGGTTACCAGGCAACCGCAGCGGCCACGCCCGGCGCGGCTTTGCAGGCATTGGAGCGGGAGCGATTTGATGTGGCGCTGGTCGGCATCGGGATCTCCGACCACCCCCTGGACAGCATCCGTTTCCTCCGTCGCATCGCCGGCAACTATCCCGAAATGAATCTTGTGATCCTGCTCGACGCGCCCGATCGCACCATCGTGGTCGAAGCTTTCCGCGCAGGCGCGCGCGGCATCTTCTGCCGATCGGACTCTTTCGAATCGCTACGCAAGTGCATTCGCTGCGTGTGCGATGGCCAGGTATGGGCCAAGTCGGAAGAACTTCAATTTGTATTGGAAGCCGTCGAAGAACATGGACCGCACACTTCTCGACCGCTGGGATCGCGTCAGCTCAGCAAACGTGAAGAGCAAATTACCACGCTCGTGGCCGAAGGCTACAGCAACCGGGAGATTTCCGAGCGTCTGGGGCTGAGCGAGCACACCATCAAGAATTATCTCTTCCGGGTGTTTGAGAAATTGGGAGTCTCCACTCGCGTAGGTCTTACGCTTTTCGCCCTGCGGCGTGGTGGCGCTTCGCGGGCGAAGCCGCACTCGGTGCGGCGGCCGCCTGCCACGGTGTCGCAGATGGCCCGCAGCCGGCCCTCGGACACATCCAACTAACCTCGCCTATATGGCTACTGCTGCGACGCCAGCTTGAAGTCCACCGTGATGCGAGTTTGAAATTCCTGCGGACGGCCATTTTGCATAAACGGGCGAAAACGCCATTGCCGCACCGCAGTCGCCGCGGCAGCCGCTAATTGCGGATCGCCACGGATGGCGGCGAACTTCTGCACGGCCCCGTCTTCGCCGACCAGCGCATCCAGCACCACCGGGCCCTGGATTCCGCGTTCCCGCGCGTCGGCCGGATACTCCGGCTCAACCCGCTGCGTGATGTATTGCTTGGCAGTGTCGGGCGAAATGCGCAGCGGAGGAGTTCTTAGCTGCGATCGTTCTGCAGCCGGCTGAATTGCGGCAGCGGTCGCGGATTGACGCGTCGTTGCCGGCGACGGCTTCGGATAAATCATCTTGTCGTTTTGGTAGACAACCAGACCGGCGCTGGTCGGTTGGGATTCGCCCGTGTGGGGTTGATCTGCCTGAGAGCGACCCACGCTGGCATCGCCCGGCTCCGTGCCGGATGGCTGCTCTTGCGGTTGCGCACTGGATTGCGTTAAAGAACGCTGGCGCCCAGAGCGTCCAACCACCCAGCCCAAACTCAGAGCCAGGGCAATCACTGCGACCATCAGCACAGTTGTCCAAACATCTCGCGGTGCGGCCTGCGCCTCCGCTGCGGCCAGCGTCGAGCTGAACGTAGGCGCTGGAACTGCCACGCGCTCTGACAGCGCGACCTTTTGATCATGCTCAGCCGTTTCCTCGGGTGCAGGCATCTTCTCCGGTATCTTCGCCGGCATCGCCTCCGGAATTTTGGCGGCGCGATCGAGGGTCGCGACCACCTCCTGGGCGCAGCCCTGCAAAGTCTGCGTCTCGCGCTCACTGAATGCGTTTGGATTGGACGAAAAGATCTCAATCACTCCCAGCAGATCTTCCTTCTTCAACACCGGAACAACCAGGATGGAACGCATGCCCAACTTCCGGCACAGCTCGCGATCCACGCGGCCGTCGGTTTCGGTGTCGTCGCAGCGCTGCCAGCGCTTGCTCTGGACGCAGGCGCCGGAAAGACCCGACCGGGTGTTCAGGGGCACTCCGAGGCCGGGAGCGTTTTCACCCGTGGTCGCGCGGCAGACAATTTCTTCCTCGCGCAGCAAGGCAATCGCGGCGGCCGTAGCCGCAGTGGCCGCACGCGCCCGCTCCACGATTTCATTCAGCACCAGATCGAGGGCCAGATCGGTGGAAAGCGTTCCCCCGCCGTGCTCCGATAGGGCGTTCACCCAGTCGGTAAGCGAGAGTCCCTTGCCGCGGGCGTCCGTCTCCAGAGAAGTGGGGCCGGCGGCCGAGTCGGGATCGAAGGGATCAGGCCGAAAAATCGGACTCTGAGACATGAAACCACCCAACACGAAAAACCCGGAGGATTAGGCTTTCGTGACGCAATCTGGCCTTAGAGAGCCAGTTCTGCGGAGTTTCCCGCGAAAACCGCCAGTTGTCAACAAGAAAGGGCTGCCGCTCGTAGAGCGGAGACTGCCCCGGCGGTGGCCCGCTCAAGCCCGGTTTTGGCTTGAGTGAGGATTTGCGGTTCCGTCTTGTTGTGCTCCTTCGATTCGCTGTCCACGGAGTTGCCTCCCGCCCTAGCGCACAGAACGCGCTAGAACGGGGGCACCCTCAGTTGGGGTGGTGCATACAAGCGCCGAACACTACTTCTTCGCCTGCGTCTTCATTCCCTCCGGCGGGCCGACATTCGGCGGCATCTCTCCGGTCAGCGAGTTCAAGAATGCCTGCAAATCGGCGCGCTCCTGCCCAGTGAGGAAATCCAGCACGTGAATTTCCTTGTCCAGGTTGGGGTTGGAATTCCCTGCCCCAATGTAGAAGTCGATGACTTGTTTCAGGTCCTTCAGGCTGCCGTCGCTCATATAAGGCGCAGTTGCCCCGATGTTGCGCAGGCCAGGCGTCTTGAATTTTCCCTTATCAGCTTCGTTGTGGGTCACGGCATAGAGGCCAACGTCGGTGAACTGGCCCATGTCCGTCCCGATGCCTATGTTGTGAAACTTGTTGTCGGTAAACAACGCGTACTGTTCGCCAACGGTGTGGCACGCGGCGCAGTTGCCCTTTTTGGGGGAAGTGAAAACCACAAAGCCGCGCTTGACCGAGTCGTCGACCGCCTTCTCGTCGTGGCCGTATTTCCAGCGGTCAAAAGGCGAGTTGCCATTGAGCACGGTGCGCTCAAACGAGGCAATGCTCTTCTCCACCATCTCGTAGGTGATCGGACCGGGCCCCCACGCTTTGGCAAATTCCGCCTGGTAGCTTGGGTCAGCATTCAATCTCTGTTCAACCGTGGCCAGCGTGTTCGCCATCTCCACCGGATTCTGCACCGGCCCTTCGGCCTGCTTTTCGAGGCTGGGCGCGCGGCCGTCCCAGAACTGCACTGTGAAGTAAGCCGAGTTGGTCACCGGCGGCGAATTGCGCCCGCCCAGCTTCTTCCCTACGCCTTCAGAAAACTGCCGGGGATCGGCGAAGCCAAACTGCGGACCGTGGCAGGAGGCGCAGGAGATCGAGTTGTCGCCGGAAAGAATTGGATCGTAGTAAAGACGCCGTCCCAGCGCGATGGTCTCGGCGGTCGGCGGATTATCGGCCGGGATCGGCACCGGCGGCAGGCCGAGCGGAGCTTTGATCTGCACCGGCTGGCCGAGCGGCATCAGCAGTTTCGTGGTCTGACTCTGCAGGAGCACTCCGCCCGCCAGCACTGTGACCAGAAGAAGAATGAAGAAAAAGAATTTGTGAGAATGCATTGGGCCCTCCCGGAAATCTTGAACTCTCGGCCGCAGACCGACCCTCGCAACGAGGCGGGCCATTGCAGTAACAATGGTTAACTGCGATATCCGGGAGCAATCGAATTCTACTGCAATGACGGCGCAGGAAGCAGCGACAAAGCACCCAGCGTCGGGTGATGGAAATCACGCCGTCCGGTGACTGAGCCAGAAAGATTAACGGCGCGGCTGAAGCCGCGCCCTTTCAAATCCCAGCTTTGCTGAGCGTACAATTGCTCTCATCTTACCAGGGAGCCTCACCATGCCACGACGAACTATTGCTCACATCTGTCTCCTCGGTTTGGTCCTGTCCGCTGCGGCGTCCGCTCAGACCAAGCAGCCCAAAGCTGATTCCGATGCCGCCATCTCGCAAACCTTGCAGGCCACGGAACAGGCCTGGCTCGATGCCGAGAAAAATCACGATGCGGCCGCATTCGACAAAATCGTGGCCGATGACTGGATCGCCATCAGCCCTGACGGCAACAGCCAGACCAAGGCCGAGAGAGCGGCTGAGATCATGACCACTCACATAGACTCCGCCACGATGGGCGACATGAAAGTCCGCGTCTTCGGCGACACTGCCGTGGTCACCGGCACCGACGATGAAATCGCCATGGAAGATGGCAAGAAATCTACCGGCCATTACGTCTGGACTGATGTTTTTGTGAAGCGCAATGGCAGGTGGCTGGCGGTGGCTTCGCAGACCGCGCAGATCAAGTAGTTCGTGGCTTCCACAGGCCGACGGTCTAATTTCATTCTAGGGAAAAGCAGATTCCTCGACTCGTCCTCGCCACGCCAGCGTGGCTGCGGGCGGCTCGGAATAACAAGGGTAAGGGGCTAAGGAGATGTGGTGGCGCAAATTCGGGCCACCCGTTCCCAAGAACTGGTTGATTACCTCACCTCCGACCACCATACTTAAGTCCCATTGTCGGCACGGTTCCTCCTGGGTTACTCTAATGTCCGCGTTGTCAAGACGTTAGGTCTCCTTCCCGGCTGGCTGGTTCGTTTTGAAACAGCGCCGGCCGGGCGAGGCCAATGTCTTCCTCCCCGGCTTGGAAAGCTGATAAAGTGTCTTTAATCTTTGCTGGAACCGGAAACCGTTTCCTGGCTCCCCTTTTGAGGAGATGAGATGCACATCGCAGTCGTCGGATCGGGATATGTAGGACTGGTAGCAGGGGCGTGTTTCGCTGACCTCGGGCACACCGTCATTCTGGTGGATAACGACCAGCAGAAGCTGAACGAACTGAAACAGGGCCGCGTTCCCATCCACGAAAAGTTTCTTCCTGAGCTGCTGGAGCGCCACCGCGGCCAGCGGTTGACGTTTTCCGACGACCTGCACGCGGCCGTCGCAGCCAGCGACGCCATCTTCATCGCCGTAGGCACTCCGCCGACCGAGCAGGGTCACGCCGACCTTTCCTATGTAGAGTCCGTCGCCAGCAGCATTTCCGGTGCGATCAACGGCTACAAAGTCGTCGTGGAAAAAAGCACGGTGCCGGTCTACACCAGCGAGTGGGTGCGGAAGATCATCCTGCGCAACGCCGCTCCGCCCGATAGTTTTGACGTCGCCTCCAATCCCGAGTTCCTGCGCGAAGGCACGGCCGTCACCGATTTTCTCTATCCCGACCGCATCGTGGTTGGCGCCGACAGCGATCGCTGTGCCGAAGTGTTGCGCAAGATCTATGCTCCGCTGACAGACGGCAGCTACTACGAACGCCAGGACGCGATTCCCGGCCCCGATGGCGCGCAGGTTCCGCCGCCGTTGATTGTCACCAGCACCAAGAGCGCGGAGTTGATCAAGCACGCTTCCAACGCGTTTCTCGCGATGAAAATTTCGTTCATCAATGCGGTGGCCACGATTTGTGAATCGGTGGGCGCCAATGTAAGCCAGGTGCGCCAGGGCATCGGCACCGACAGCCGCATCGGGCCTCGTTTTTTGAATCCCGGAATCGGCTACGGCGGTTCCTGTTTTCCCAAAGACCTGAAGGCGTTCCGCGCGGTTGCGCACGAATGCGGATACGAATTCCGCCTGCTCGATGAAGTCATGCTGATCAACGAAGAGCAGCGCTTCCGCTTCCTGCGCAAAGTCCGCAGCGCGCTGTGGACGCTGCGCGGCAAACGCCTGGCGGTGCTGGGCCTGGCTTTCAAAGGCGGCACCGACGACATTCGCGAATCGCCTGCAATTCTTCTCGTCCAGACCCTGCTGCAGGAAGGCTGCCGAATTTCGGCGTACGATCCAGCGGCCGAGGGGCGCGCCAAAGAGGTGTTGAATTCGAGCGTCGAGTTCGCCGACAGCCCTTATGCTGCGGCCCGCGGCGCCGACGCGCTGCTCATTCTCACGGAATGGGATGAGTTCGCAACGCTGGACCTCGCTCGCCTGCACGGCCAGTTGAAATATCCTATCGTGATCGATGGCCGCAATCTTTACGATCCCGAGGACATGGCCGAGCACGGTTTCACCTATTACAGCGTCGGACGCGCAGCGGTGACCCCGGAGCATTCCGCTGCCGCGGCCGCTGTCTCTTCACGGAAACTGAAGACTTCATGAGCCGACCACGCGCCCTGGTGACCGGTGGGGCCGGTTTTCTCGGCTCTCACCTTTGCGATGCACTGCTCGCAGAAGGCTATTCGGTCATTGCCGTTGATAACCTTCTGACCGGACGGGCCGCCAATCTTGACCATCTTCGCAACGACGCTCGCTTCGATTTCCGCCCGCTTGATATCAACGCCCCGTTCGACTGTGGCAAAGTCGACTACGTCTTTCACTTCGCTTGCCCGGCGAGCCCGGTCGACTACATGCAGCATGGGATCGAGACGCTGAAGGTCGGCTCGCTCGGCACGTTGCACGCGCTGGAAGTTGCGCGCAAATACAGCGCCAAGTATTTCATCTCGTCTACTTCCGAGTGCTACGGCGATCCGCTGGAGCATCCGCAGAAAGAAACCTACTGGGGACACGTCAATCCCATTGGCCCGCGCTCGGTGTATGACGAGGCCAAGCGCTTCAGCGAAGCATTGACCATGGCCTATTGCCGCTACCACAAGGTAGACACGCGCATCGTGCGCATCTTCAATACCTATGGCCCTCGCATGCAACTGAACGACGGCCGGGTTGTCCCGAACTTCATGAAGCAAGCGCTGCGCGGAGAGGATTTGACGGTTTACGGCGACGGCAGCCAGACCCGCAGCTTCTGCTACGTGAGCGATGAAGTTGACGGCTTCATTCGCCTGTCGAAAGCCAGCGAGCATTTGCCAGTCAACATCGGAAATCCCACGGAGTTCACTATTCTTGAGTGCGCCAAACGCGTGTTGGCGGTGACGGGATCGAAGAGCAGCATCCGCTACGAACCGCTGCCGCAGGACGATCCCAAGCAGCGGCGTCCCGACATCACCAAGGCGAAGGCTCTTCTGGGCTGGGAGCCAAAGATTGATTTGGAAACGGGATTAAAGATGTCGCTGGACTACTTCCGCGAGGCAGCGTTCGAGGGAGCAGCGACTCGCGCCTGAGGCAGCCTATTCGCGCCTGCTCCTGTTTCATCTCATCGGACCAGTGAAGCATGTTCCTCTCGCTCTACCCGATCAGCTTCGGTTCGGCCTTGGCGCAGGCGATCAATTGCTCCACCTGCTTTTGCTGCTCTTCATTTTTCAGGCTGAACTGGACGCCCATGCCGAAGCCGCGGTCCACGCTTCTCACTCTTCCGGAGATGCAGAGCTTCAGGTTTTCGGTCCGCGCCACAATTTCTACCGCCGTCCCTTCCGGAAAAGGCTCGGTCGTCTCCACATAACAACCACCGCTGCCGATATCGCTCAGATTGCAGCGCACCGGCACATTGTTTTCGGGGCGGTAGACTTCCGCGCCCAAACAGCAGGCCAGGCGCGTCGGATCACGCCGATCAGCAGTTGAGCCCGAGAGCAATCCCAAACTGGCGGAGAGTCGCACGCTAGCATCGTCGGCTTGCGCCGGCGGGGCCGTCAGCTTTTCGGCTTCCGATGAAACCTTGCCTCCCACCCAGGCCTGCAATACCCGCCGGCTGGTTTGCGGCACCTGGGCAAAGCGGATTCCCACGCGCCCCGAAGAATCCTTCCACATCACTTCTCCGGAAAGGCGCAGCACGGACCGGTCTCCCGGCAGAGTGAACTGAAAATAAACCCGGCAGCGCGGCGGCAATTGCTCGCTGGAAAGCATGCCCAGGCCACTCTCGTTCAAGTCCACCAGCGTTGCGGGAGCGTTTTCGTTGCCGGCGTAAGCCACGGCAATCTCGGAGCGCACTGCGATTCGTGGCTGTACCCGGCGCTCCTGGCGGATCAGGCTGCGCGCGGCCCGAATGCTGTGGGCGGCGCGCTCCTGCGAGATAGGTTTGTAGAGCACAAAATTGGCGCCTTGAGCGAATATTTCGCGAACCCGATTCTGACTACCGGCGATGGCAATCACGATGGACTCACGGTTGAGCGAGTTGCGCCGCACCTCGGCGATGAACTTGGTGGCCGCCAGTTCGTCCACGCAATCGATCAGCAGCGCGTCGAAATGCAGGCTGGCTGCCCGGGACTGGGCCGCGGCCGGATCACCGCACACCTCAACCTCGATCCCCAGGTTTTCAAGAATCCGGCTGAGCACCTGGACCGATTCGGCGTCCGCGCACACCAGTAAGGATGTGAGCGCCATGGTGAGAGCATGGTAAGGGCCTATTTGAGGTGACGACAAGTTACCACGGTCACGAAGGTGGCAAGGAGGGCTTCCCGCGGAATCGCCTGCCCGCAATGCACCGGGAGTATGCGGTTGACAAGAAACGTCAATGTTTCCGACAAGATTGGCGCAACCCCGCGTGCCAAAGTGACCCCAGTCACGCCGTCAAATTACCTTACGAAGGTGCATTGTGCGCATTGTTCCTCGGTGCTTTGACGCTCCATTCCCTCCTCCTTACGATGAAGGTGGACTGGGGTCAGTCAGCGGCATGTTTGCCGGTGGCGAACCGCCCTGTTTCTCGAAGTTGCGGTTAAAGTCGTGCCCCACACGGCAGGGACGGTTCAGGCAGTGAGGGCCGACAGTAAATGGCGGACCTCATCCCCAGACGAAAAGAAGGGCACATGCGACAACGCCGAATGCGTGGTTTTTCGCTGCTGGAGATGATGGCGGTGCTAGGAATCGCCATGATCGCCGCGGCTATTTCCTTTATGACCTTGCAGCCCACGCTGAAGGGCAGCCGCGTGACCAACGCCTATAACATCACCTTGTCCGCATTGCGGCAGGCGCGTGACATCTCGGTTGCCCAGCGGCAGGACTATTACGTGACCTTCAGCAATGCGGTGGTGCCCAATACCATCACCATCACGCAAGGCGGCACCGGCACCGTAGTCAGGAGCTACACCATCCCCACCGACGTGGCTTACACCATCGTCACAGGAATCCCGACTGCTGCGGGAACAACTCCGGATGGTTTTGGTCTTGGAAACCTGGCGATCGACTTCGACGTGGGAGTCGCAGGCGGCAACAATAACGTGATCTATTTTTACCCCGATGGTTCGTCCAAAGACGCCCTCGGTTACACAAACAACGGCGTGATTTACATCGCACGCGCCAATGATCTCTACAGTTCGCACGCCATCACCGTGTGGGGAGCCACCGGACGGATACGCGGGTGGCGACTCTACAACAACGCGGGCACACCGTATTGGAGGCAGATGTGATGTCAGCCAAAGCAGCCAGCATCCGCGTACGCGCCGTTGAGGCGGAAGGCTTCACGCTCATTGAAGTCATGATCTCCATGGCGATCCTGATGATTGCCTTGCTGGCCCTGCTGGGGGTGTTTGGTCTGACCATGGCCTCGACCCAAACCTCGCAGCAAAACGCCATGGCCAAACAGTTGGCGGACGAGGCGATTGAGGGAATCCTGACCGCGCGCGAAACTTCCAATGTCTCCTGGAATTCGATCGCGAATACTCCGACCGGCATCTTTCTCTCCGGCGCCCAGCCCATCGATTGTGCCGGAGCCGATGGCATCATCGGCACCGCAGACGACGCTGCCTGCGGCCCGCAGATTTTGGACATGCCTGGGCCGAGCGGAGTGGTCCAGTCGACCGGCGGAGTTTGCGCTGCTCCCGATGTGTGTATGCCACTGACGAACTACACGCGCACCATCGCGATTACACCGGCGCTCGATCAAAACAACAATCCTATCCCCACGCTGAACGTGGTCACGATCACCATCACGTACACCAATCCCCAGTTGAAGGTTCCCCAGAATTACGTGCTTAACACTTACATTTCGCAGTACCGCTAGAGGGAAACTATGGGAAACGCACCGGCATCTTCGAAACGCGGCTTCACTTTTATAGAACTCATGGTGGCTCTCTGCCTGGGCCTGATTGTCATGGCCGCGGCCGTGAAGCTGTTCAGCAATGGCGTGGATGCGACCTGGGTGGTTTCGCAACGCGCTGAGATGCAGCAAGACCTGCGCGCCACGCAGAACATGCTGTTCAAGGACATCAGTCTGGCGGGCGCTGGACTGCCCATGGGGCAAGGCGTCGCGCTGCCCTCGGCCACCAGGCCGATTTATGGCTGCGACCAGACCGGCACTGCCGCCGGGTGCCCTCCGAACGGAGGCGTCAAATATCCCTGTTCGTCACTGACTCCTCCCTGCATCCCGACCATGTATGGCGTCATGCCGGGCTTTCAGTTGGGCATCAAGCCGCCGGGCAGCCCAAGCACCAGCGATCTAATCACGGTGACTTACAGTGACAACATCCTGGCGCTGAATTGCTATCAGGTCACGGTGATCAGCGGCACTCAGGTCAACTTCGTCGGTCCCGCCAATCCGATCCCGGCCGGCTGGATTCCGAACTGTGTCCTGCCTGCCGGACTTACACAGCCCCAGAACCTCAACGATCCAACTGTGGGATTACAGGCGGGAGATCTGATTCTGTTTCAGGGCAAGATCGGCGCCAATACGGCGTATGCCGTCGGAGAAGTTTCGACCGTCGCCGGGGCCTACCCCAATTTCACCGTCACCTTCAACGCTACCGATGTGTTGCACATGAATCAGCCGGGCCAGGCCAACGATTTGTCGGCCTTCGTGGTGGGAGTCCCCATCGGCAATCCCGGGTCCCCGACGGTGAGCAACGTCTCCAATCGGCTGCTGGTGTACACCTACTACCTCAAGAACATCCCCGATCCCACTGGTGTGACAAATGGGACCACGATTCTCTACCGGCAGCTCAATGGGCTAACGGCGGTTCCGGTCGCCGACAATGTCGCCATGATGCAGTTCACCTACGACACTTACGACACCAGCGGCAATTTGCTGAACCAACTGGGAGATGGCGGCGAGTCCCTGGGCGTGTCCCTCAATTTGATTCGCAAAATCAACATTGCCCATTTGACCGTTCACAGCCAGTTGAACGGGTCGCGAACCACTTTGATGGCCACACAGGGCTTTCAGGGATATGACATACAGAGTTCGATTAGCGCGCGCAATCTGAACTACCAGAACCGCTACCAAGTGACCGGGCCATAAGTGGAAAGGGCAGAGATTCGCAGGGTAAGGGTTAAAGAGATGAGATCGGAAATGAGGAGTGACGCGATGCAGAGCAGGAAACTTGATTCCAAAGGCTTCACGCTGATTGCGACCCTATTGCTGTTGTTGTTGCTGTCAGGAATCGCCATCGGCATGCTCATGATGGTCAACACCGAAGGCAAGGTCGGCAACAACGATGTGCAGAACAATGCGACCTATCATGCTGCCGAAGGTGCGATCGAGAAGATGACCTCCGACCTCGCCAACGCCTTCAACAACATCGAAGCTCCCAGCGTCAGCGATATTGAAGCGTTGAGCGCTCTTGCTCCCGCAACCAACTCCAAGACCGGCGTCGGCTATCCCGTTTACACGCTGATCCCGGCGACTCAGCCCGGCAATGCCAACGTCCTGAACGGCACCTATGGACCGATCGCCGCTGGACCGAACGAAGGCTTGTACGCCCAGCTGATCCCGGTGACTCTGACCGCTACCGCGCAAGGGGCGATGGGAGACGAAGTCAACATGTCGCGCACGGTGGAAGAGGCCCTTATCCCCGTGTTTCAGTTCGGTGTTTTCTCTCAGGGCGATCTCGGCTTCTTCAGCAGCCCGAACTTGAACTTCGCCGGCCGCGTGCATACCAACGGCGACCTCTATCTGGGTGTCGCCGACTGCTGCACCCTGACTTTCCATGACAAGCTGACTTCATGGGGCAACGTGATCCGGGCCGTGCTTCCCAACGGGCTGGCAGCCACCGGTTTCAACGATAGTGGCACGGTCCTGATCCCCACCGCCAGCGGTGGTTGCGATGGGGCGCAGCCCGCATGTTTGGCGATGTCCGTCGGCGCCAATCGCTGGGGCAGTGTCACCGGCGGGGGCGGAAATCCGCCACTTTCCGGTTATAACAGCGGCCCGCCTTCATGGCAGACCGTCTCTCTGACCAACTACAACGGATACGTCATCGATGGCGACTACGGCAACACCAAGTTTGGGACCGGGGCCACCAACCTGTCACTGCCCTTTGTGAATGGCACCAACGGGACGAACGCCGGGCCGCAATCCTTTGAAATCATCCGTCGGCCGCCTCCAGGTGAAGTGACGACTTCGCCGCTGGGCGCATCGCGCCTCTACAACGAAGCCGCCATTCGCATTCTGTTGTCGGACGACCCGAATGATCTGCCCTGCGGCAGCCCCAGTGTGCCTCCGCCTTGCGGTGGCCGCAATGATACACAGAACGTTCGCCTGGCAAATTACAAGGATCCTGACAACGCTGTCGATTACAGCCACGGAGTGCCGCAAACTTATATGGCAAAATTGGGCAGCGGCGGCTACCCGTCGGTCTATTTTGCGACCGCCTCTACGGCCGTCCCGGATCCCACCAACTGGAACAATAGCTGGATGACCACCGCCATCGATGCGGATTGGCTGTTCGGTCCTTTGAAGCCTCCGCCGGTCATTACGCTCTATGACCAGGGCCAGAACATTGCGCCCTACATGGTGGCGGACCCGAATAACAACGGCATCACCAAGGCGCCGCTGGTGCCAAACCTGACGTTGTGCAATCCGTCGGGGCCGGTGAACAGCCCCAATCCGCCTCCGGTTTGCCCCGGCGTGGTCGCCTACCCCTACTACAGTCCGATCGCAACGCCCGCGGGACCGCCCACAGTTCCGCCCAACACCAGCACCTGGAATCTGCTGGATGGCTATTTGCGAGTCGAGTATTTGAACGCGGCGAACGGACAATACATTCCGGTGACGCAGGAGTGGCTGGCCCTGGGATTCGCGCGTGGCCTCACTCCTCCGGCAGCGCCGGGAACCAACCCGGTCAATCCCAACGCTATTCTGCTCTTTCAGCAGCCGGCTGATCGCAACGCGAATGGAGTTGTTGATACTCTCGGCGCTCCTCCGGGATACACGAGCACGTGTACGGCCCACAACATCCATGGCGTCTGCACCGCGTGGACGTATACGCCGTACCCGGGCAAACCGCCTGAGGTCACAACCGATCCGGCCACCAACAGCGCCTATTTTGGCGACAGCTCGCAGGCCGTCGGCTCGCAGAGTCCGTCGCAATACAACTGGTATCCCATCAACTTCTACGATGCCCGTGAGGGCGAACCGCGGGACGCCATCACCGGCAACAATTCCTGCACGCCCAGCGGCATCATGAACGCTGTCGAACTTGACGTGGGCAATCTGCAGCACTGGCTGGCGGGCAAGATCGGCAGCAGCGGTGGGAACGTGAATTTCATCACCCAGAACGGCTACGTGCTGTACTTCTCCGACCGCCGGGGTATGATACCCAACCCCTACGGCACCCAAGTGGACGCCGCGGGCACCAAAACCGGCGACTCTGGCCTGGAAGACGTCGTCAACAGTGCCACTGCAAACGGAACTCCGGACGGAGTCCTCGATCCGGTTCCGCCTAGCCAGCCGATCTCTCCAGAAGATGTCAACCTGAACAACAAGCTGGACAATTGGGGAGCACAAAACCTGGGCCTAGGAATGGGTTACATTCCCGCCATCCCTGCGAACGTTGCGGCAGGGACGGCGTACACCGCGGTGAACCAGGTGAACTCGAAAGTCCTGGCGGGCGCTGTGCCCGACGCTTACGTGGTGGGAAACCGCATCCCGAACTGTTCGGTCGCACAGGAAAACTGGGTGAGCGGCGCGCGCCATGTGCTCAAGCTGGTGGATGGCTCGCTGGGCAGCCTGCCGCTGCGGCCGGACAACGGCCAGGGCGGCTTCACCGTCGGCTCCGAGAATCCCGTCTACATTTTCGGAAACTACAACACCAATGCGGCTGATCCGATCTGGGCGGGCGGGGCCAACCAGCCGGGCGAGTCGGCCGCCGGCATTATCGCCGACGCCGTCACTGTGCTATCGGTCAACTGGTCGGACTGGAACAGCATCCTGACCGCAGCCACCCAGCCGAATCCCAACCGTACGGGAGCGAACACCTACTATCGCGTCGCTGTCGCGGGAGGGAAGAACGTAAACTTCCCGTTCCCGGGCTGGGAGAATGCGGGTGACTACGGCTTCGGCACCGATGGCGGTGTCCACAACTTCCTGCGCTTCCTGGAAGACTGGCAGACTCCGGGCGCAACCCTCAATTACATGGGTTCGCTGGTCAGCCTCTATTACGCCAGCTACAACACCGGGACCTTCAAGTGTTGCGCGTACTCGGTGTATCAGCCTCCGACTCGAAACTACGTTTTCGATCCCAACTTCACGCAGCCGCAGAATTTGCCGCCGGGGACACCGTTCTTCCGCGACATCGACAACCTGAGCTACCGGCAGAATTTCACCGCCTGCACGGTGCAGGCGAACGGATACTGCTCGAACTAGCTCGAAGTTTGAGTTGTGCCTCCAGACGAAGCCCGGAACCTGTGATGCAGGTTCCGGGTTTTCGCTTTACCAGCACACTCACGCAGGGGCGGATGTCCTCGTTCGCCTGGCGGAGCAGCTCCGTGGTTGTCGGGCCCGCAACCTGATTCAGCTTGGCGCATCTTGTATCATGGCTGCGCCCGCGCGGCAAACCGCCGACGCTGAGGAGGAGACTTGCCCAAAATCACCGCCATCTTCTGGGACGTGGGCGGCGTGCTGCTCACCAATGCATGGGACCGCGCCCAGCGCCAGCGCGCGCTCAAGCAGTTCGCGCTCGATGAGGTCGAATTCGACGATCGTCACGACATGCTGATTTCTTCTTTCGAACGCGGCAAGATCGGCCTGCAGGAATATCTGGAACGCACCATCTTTTATCGCCCCCGTCCCTTCACGCCGAAAGCGTTCACCGACTTTATGTTCTCCCTGTCGCAACCTGACGCGGAAACGCTTCGACTGGCCAAGGAACTCGACCGCTCCTGCCGCTACTTGATGGCAACGATCAATAACGAATCCACCGAGTTGAATCTGTATCGCATTCAGACGTTTGGTCTGCGCGAGATTTTTGATTTGTTCGTGAGTTCGTGTTTTGTCGGCCTGCGCAAACCCGAGGAAGGAATTTACCGGCTCGCCCTGGAGATAACGCAACGGCTGCCGGAAGAATGCTGCTTTGTGGATGACCGCCCGCTGAATCTGGACGCTGCCGCACGATTAGGCATGAACGTCATTCGCATGGAGAATGCAAAGCAACTCAGGCACGAGTTGCAAAAGCTGGGAGTGGGTTCGTAGGCAAGGTCGATACTGCAACAAGGAAGCGATCCAAACGCGCGATTTTTGTGTCGCAAAGAGCGCGACGCTTCGCGCGGCTCGCCCAGATCCTTCGCCACGCAAAAAGCGCTCGCTCAGGATGACAATCACATTAACTCACACGCCTTTGGCGGGCGGCCGCGGAGCAGATGCTCCGGGGTTGGGCGGTTTCACGATCCCTGCCTCGGTACCCAGACTCAGATCGCTCGACCAGCAATCGATAAGAATCTTCCACTCTCCGGCCTGGCGCGTGGCCAAGATCACGTACTTGCCGCGCTCCTCGCGGCGTTTGCCGGCAGGCGTAGGCGCGAGCAGGGTGTAGCGGCCGACATCGCAAGCCAAATCTCCGAACACCTCTACCCGCAGCGGTTCCATCTCGACATCGCCCAAGCCCGCTTCGAGCGCGCTGAAGAACAACTCCCGGATGGCGGCCGTGCTCCGCACCGGCGGCACGTTGGACCGCAGCACCATCGCATCTGAAGTGTAGAGGTCCACCAGGTCATCCAGATGTTTTGTGTTGCAGGCCAGCGCCCAATCTTGCGTCACCTTTCGCACTGCGGCTTCCGCCCGGCTGAAGCCGGTTCCACCCGGGGTTCGCGCGCGCGCTGCATCGCGAGTGCCAGCGACGGTGTTGGCCGCGCGCGGTTCGGGAGCACCAACTGAGCCCGCCCCATCCGACGACGCGAAATAATGATGGTGATAGTGGTGATGGTAGTGATGCTGTCCGGTCGCAGGCGCGAGCGGATTGAGGAGCTGCACCGCCGCCGGCGATGGCGCTTCACCTTCCGGCGCCTCTTGCTGAGGAACTCCGCAGCGGGCACAAAAACGGTTGGCCCGCGGATTCAGGTTGCCGCAGGCGTGGCAGGCGCGTCGCTCCTCGGCCTCCGCCACGGCGCCGGCAGCGTCGGTATCCATTTGCAGTGCGACGCGCTGGGCTGCGGCGAGCGCGGCCGCCACCTTCTCCTGGCCCGGCTTTGGCTGACTCATTTCCGACCTCAACCGCCGAATGAACTCCTCGATACCGCGGTCCTGAACTGGCTCTCGTTTTTGCCCGTCGGCGGCCAAATTTTTCAGCTGAGCTGACTTCTCCTGCTCCATCTGCTGGTCCACTGCCCCGGCTGGATTCGTTTCAATTTTAGTCGAAAATCAGCTCAGTGAATGGAAAACTCCACCCGGCTCTCGGTCTCGGTGGGTGTGGCGTTGCAGGTTGCGGGACGGTAACGCCAGGCCAGCACGGCATCCAGCACACCCTGGTCTTCGACCAAGCCCGCGCTCTCCAGAATGACCGGCGAATGCACGCGCCCGTCCGCACCGATAACGAAGCTGATCGCTACTTTCGTTCCGGAAACAGTCCCAACCAATAGGGGATCGGGCGTTGCCAACGCCTGCGGCGGCTGCGACGTCTCACAACTGGGGCGGGCCTGCGCCGACAACTGCGTGCCGGTGTCTGCGCGATACAATGTCATCGAAGTAAATTGCGGCTCGGGCAGAAGCGTCGCCGCGCCAGGACCCATCCCGCTGGGACGGTTAGGGGACGCCATGCAGAGCGGCGCCAAAGTGATCAACATCAGCAACCAGAATTTGCAATGGTCGATCATGGGCCTGCCTGCTGGTGTTCAAGGGCAATCAACATGCCAGCGGAGAGCTCTATACCCTGTTGATAATACGCGCCTTGCATGGTTACCATACTCGATCGAGCCGTCCCCAGATGAAAACCCTTGCAGCTCTCGGCATGGCGGATTACTGACAACTCAGCCCGCTCGCATCCACCGGAGTTTTCCCAGAATATTCGCGGTGTGACGAAGCGAACACCGCTCGGTGAGTTGCGTCACATCCTGCTATGAGGCTTTCTTTGACAATGAGAGACGAGAGTTACTCCGGCACTCATCGATGATGTTCTTGGCGAAGCCGGCGGGCCTCAGGAGGGACGGCCATGTTTGAACAAGAATTGGAGATGGAAAAACGGGAAAACTCGATCGTGCCGCTGCTGCTGATCGTTGCGCTCATCCTCTGCATCGTGGGTGTGGCTGGCTACTATGTGATTCAAAATCGAAAAGTGCTCACCATGCAGGAAGCCACCAATGTGGCCACATCAATCCTGGAACAACAGGGACCGGCGACCGTGCGCTTCCACACCGGATTCGTGAAGTCTTCGGTGGATGACAATCCGCAGGGCGTTCACTATCGCCTGCTGGAAAAGGCTGGGCTGGTCAGGCTGGGAAAAGCTCAGGGAACTTACGGAACGACTTATCCGATCGAACTCACACCGGCGGGGCAGGAAATTCTTAAGCGCATTCAGGGAGTGACCACCGCGCAGGAAAAAGACGGCACCGAACTCTACCTGGTCCCGCTGGCGGAGCGCAGACTGGTTACGGTTTCGAAAATCAACATGATTACTCCGACGCGTGCCACCATCACCATATCGTGGAACTGGAAGACCAACCCCTTGGGCGAGCTGTTTGATGCTGCCGGGCCCGAGGTGAAGAGTTTCAATACCTGGGACCGGGCCACGCTGATCCAGAAGTACGGCGCGGACTTCTATCATGCGCCGCCAACCGAGGTCACAATCGCGTTGATGAAGACGGACCAAAACGTTTGGCAGGTCGCAACCGAGTAAACGCAGTGGAGTAATGGGCGTCCTCGCCCGTCAAGATGAGATGCGGTGCAGAGACGGGGCCCTCCCCCGTCTCTTCTTAGTTTTTCGTCAGCAAGAACTACTCGAATTTTCCCGCTTCGTGGAAAGACACGCCCTGCGCGTCTTTCGGTGAGAGCACTGGTTCCTCATCCAGTTGCCAATCGATGCCGACCTCTGGATCGTTCCACGCCAGCGTGCGCTCACACTCCGGATGATAAAAGTCCGTCGCCTTGTAGAACACGTGCGCACCCTCCGACAGCACGCGGAACCCATGCGCCAGTCCGGCGGGAATCCACAGCATGAGCTGGTTCTCACCCGAAAGAATCTCTCCGTGCCACTTGCCGAAGGTCGGTGAGCTGCGCCGCAGATCGACCGCAATATCCAGAATCACCCCAGCCGGCACTCGCAACAATTTCCCCTGGGGATGGGAAATCTGATAGTGCATTCCGCGCAACACGTTCCGCCTGGAATACGAATGATTGTCCTGCACGAAGCGCGCCCGGATTCCGAGCTCGGCCATCAGGCTTTCGTTGTAGCTCTCGAGGAAGAATCCGCGATCGTCCCGAAACACTTTCGGTTCCAGGACGAGGACACCAAGGAGCGAAGTTTCTGTGACTTTCATGGTGGCAAGCGGACTGCGGGCCAGCGCTGTCATTCTAGAACACCGGCTCCCGAACCAACTGCAGCAGGTAGCGGCCGTAGCCGTTGTTCTTCATCGCGGCGGCCATGGTCTCAAGTTGCGAGGCGCCAATGTAGCCCAGCCGGTACGCAATCTCTTCCGGACACGAGACCATGAGTCCCTGCCGGGTCTCAATCGTCTGAATGAACATCGACGCTTCCAGCATCGCCTCGTGCGTGCCCGTATCCAGCCACGCCATACCGCGTCCCATCACCACGACGTCCAACTGGCCACGCCGCAGGTACTCCGCGTTGAGATCAGTGATTTCCAACTCGCCGCGAGCCGAGGGCTTCAACGACCGCGCGATCTCCACCACCTGGTTGTCGTAAAAATAGAGCCCGGTCACGGCGTAGCGCGACTTCGGCGTCTTGGGTTTTTCTTCCAGGCTCAGAGCGCGGCCTTTTGCGTCAAACTCCACCACGCCGTAGCGTTGCGGGTCCTGCACCGCGTACGCAAAGATCTGTGCTCCCGTGTTTTTCTCGGCTGCCTGCTTCACGCACTTGACCAGATCGTGGCCGTAAAAAATGTTGTCGCCGAGCACCAGGGCGCAGCAGGAGCTGCCAATGAATTCTTTGCCGATCAGAAACGCCTGCGCAATGCCCTCCGGCTTGGGCTGGGCTTTGTATTGAAAGCTCAACCCGAAGCGCGAGCCATCTCCCATGAATTGCTGGAACCGGGGCAGGTCTTCCGGCGTGGAAATGATGAGAATGTCGCGGATGCCCGCCAGCATCAGGGTTGCCAGCGGATAGTAGATCATGGGCTTGTCGTAAATCGGCAGCAGACTCTTGCACACCGCATGGGTTACCGGATAGAGGCGCGTCCCCGACCCTCCCGCCAGGATGATGCCTTTATAGCTTGCTTTTGATGTTTCAGGCATGCTCTTTGTCAGCACTTAGCACTCAGCCTTTAGCATTTAGCCGTTAAGGTTTGAGGTGATCCCTTTACAGGCCGCGACGGCCAAATGCTAAATGCTAAGTGCTAATTGCTGCTTTCCTCACATCGAATATTGTTTCGCCATCCACTGGCGATAACCGCCGCTGGTCACTTCCTGAATCCAGGCGGGATGCGCCAGGTACCACTCGATGGTCTTGCGAATGCCGCTTTCGAACGTCTCCCGCGGCCGCCATCCCAGTTCGCGCTCGATCTTGCGCGCGTCCATGGCATAGCGCCGGTCGTGCCCTGGGCGATCTTGCACGAATGTGATCAGCTGACTGTGCGGCGTGACTGGATCGTTCGGCCGCAATTCGTCCAGCACCGCGCAAATCATTCGCACGATCTCCAGGTTCTGCTTTTCGTTTCGTCCGCCGATGTTGTAGGTCTCACCCACTCGCCCCCGTGCCAGCACCGTGCGGATGGCCTCGCAGTGATCTTCCACGAAGAGCCAGTCGCGGACGTTTTGCCCATCGCCATAGACCGGGATCGGCTTGCCTTGCAGCGCGTGCAGGATCACCAGTGGAATGAGCTTCTCCGGAAACTGATACGGCCCGTAATTGTTCGAGCAGTTGGTGGTGAGAGTGGGCAATCCGTACGTGTGATGATAGGCCCGAACCAGATGGTCAGACGCAGCCTTGGAGGCTGCGTACGGGCTGTTCGGAGCGTAGGCTGTCGTCTCGGCAAAAGGCGGATCGTCGGGTCCGAGCGACCCGTACACCTCGTCGGTCGAAACGTGCAGGAAACGAAACGCCGGTTTGTCGGCCGCTTCCATCTGAGACCAGAACGCCCGCGCGGCTTCGAGCAGCGTGAAAGTGCCGTCCACGTTGGTGCGCACAAAATCGTCCGGCCCATGAATCGAGCGGTCCACGTGGCTTTCAGCGGCAAAGTGGACGATGGCCCGCGGACGATGACGCTGCAGCAGGCCGCCCACCAGTTCGCGATCGCAGATGTCTCCATGGACGAAACGATACTGAGGATGGTTTGCAACGCTCTCCAGATTGGCGGGGTTGCCGGCATAGGTCAGCTTGTCCAGATTCACCACGCCCGAATCCTGGTGCGCCAGCCATTGCAAAGCAAAGTTCGAGCCGATGAAACCTGCTCCTCCGGTGACGAGAATGGCGTGCTTTTGCACTAATAGTTCCCCAACTGCGATGCCGGTTCCCAGTATAACTGCCTCAGCCTGATCTCGCTGAACCAGTACGCAGCGTGGCCAGCGTCACCTCGGGCGGGCAATTCAGGCGCATGGGCAGACGAATCGTACCCAATCCGATGTTGGTGTACAGCGGCAGCGGCCCCACCGTATATCGGCCTCGCGGATATTTGCGTGCGCCGTCGGGCAACCACGGAGCTCCGATTCCCGGCAGCCAGATCTGTCCCCCGTGTGAGTGTCCGGAAAGTTGCAGGTCGACGGGATAGCGTTTGGCTACTTCTGCATAATCGGGTTCATGAATGAGCACGATGACCGGCTCACCTGTCGGAATTCCGCGCATCGCCACTTCCATCTTAGGCTTCCCTTCCCAGGAATCGAGACCACACAACCACAGGCGGGCGCCATCGCGTTCGATGACCTGGGAGCTGTTACGCAATACCGGAATACCACACGATTCCAGCGCCTCGGTGACCACGTGAGGGTCAGCGGCAACATCGTGATTGCCCAGCACGGCCACCGAGCCATGCCGTGACTGCAATTGACTCAGCAGTTGGGCGCAAGGCTGCGCAGTCCTGGCCGATTTCTCTTCGTCGTGAAAAAAATCGACAAAAAAGGAGAGCGTGACAAAGTCTCCGGTCAACACCACCAGATCAGCCTGCAGCGGGTTGACCATCTCGATGGCCCGGCGAATGGGAACCACACCGACATATTCGTCGTAGTGAAAATCGCTCAGATGAACGATAGTGAAGCCATCAAACGCAGCCGGCAACCGGCTGAGCCAGAATTCTTCTCTCACCAGTTGTGGATGGTTTGGCTCCAGAATGACTGAGTCCGTGCCGAGGGCGAGCGCGCCGGCTGCAGCCACGCCGGTGCCCAGCATAAACTTGCGGCGAGTTATAAGAGACAATAAGTGTTGGTCTCCTTCGCTTCCCGACGTACACGGCCCGCCAGAACTCCCTTCAATTGTATCGGATTACGACGGCGGGTCGCCGCAATGCGGTGAGTAGACCGCCTGGCTGATTCACGATACGGGTCTGACCTCAGCCCCGGTTGCGTGGAGCATCCGGATCAATCCCGCGCTCGATCTTGGCGATTCGCTCCTGATGGCGAAGAATCATCTTAACCACGACTACCACGCCCCCAACCAGGATCGCGGCGATTGGTATGAGGAATGGGCCTAAGGCGATAATCGACTCGAACATTCTATCCACTCCGTCTATTCCGGTCCTAACGTAAAAGCTGAAACGCGGTTCATCGACGAACCGGCAAAATCATATCAGGGTTTTGCATACGAGAGACAGCAGAAAGCTACGGCGTACCGTGCGCAAAGACGGGAGCCAGGTCGCTGCGGCTTGCGATGCCGTCGGCCTTGGCTTCTTCCTGAATGCTCTTCGCAATTTCGTGCGCTTGAGCGTAGTGTGGCGCAGCGTCAGACGCATGACCCGACAACTCGAGACTGCGCCCCAGCAGGAAGTGGCTCCGCGCAAGAAGCGCTCGCAGCCCAAGCTTCTCGCTGCGAGTAACGGCGCCTTCGAGCTCGCGCTCTGCGCCCGCATAATTCTTTTGACTCGTCAAAGCCTCGCCCAACAACAGCGAGCACTGAATGGATAGATACTTCAGGCCCATGGTGTCCGCTCGCTCCGAGAGTGCGCGCAACTGGCCCACTGCTGGACCGCCGCGGCCTTGTTGGACGGCCAGTTTCGCGACGTTCACTTTTGCCAGCAGCGCAAGTTGCGCGTCCGTCGTATGGGAGGCAGCCTGCAGAGCTTGATCGTATAAGGGTGCGGCCGATTTGTAGTCGCCGCGATAAAAGAAATTGTCGCCTTCATAGCCAAGCAACGCTGCCACCTGGGCCTGGTTCTTGAGTCCGCGTGCAACGGTCAACGCCTCATCGAGGCTCTTCTGCGCGTCATCGCTGCGTCCAACCTGAGCTAGAGCATTGCCGTAATCGCCGAGAATCTCTGCCAGCCAGAAACCGTTCTCCTTGGTTTCGCGAAAGATCTTGAGTGCATCCTCCTCAGAGCTAAGCGCAGCGCCATAACGCCCCTGGTAGCCGAAGAGCGTACCCATGCTGGCAGATTCGATGGCGGCGCTGCGCTTGTCGCCGACACTTCGCCGCAGATCCAAAGCGCGCAGATATTGCTGAAGAGCCTGATCGTACTGCCCCAGTTTGGTCGAAGTCTCGGCCAAATTATGGACCGTGTCCGCAATATCGCCGGGCACGTTCAGCTTCTCGCGGAGTTGCAGAGCCTGCTGGTAGTAGGTGCGCGCATCTTCGTAGCGAGCCATATTGTGATAAGTGGCACCAATGAGGTTGAGGACGAGGCCCTGCTCGTTCAGGTTCCCGAGGTCAACCTGGATCTGGAGGGCCTCTTTGTCCAGCTCAAGCGCCTTATCAAACAGGCTGCGATCCATGTAGAAACCAGCATGGTCGGTTAGTACTCTTGCCGCGTCCGCCTTATCACCGATTCCACGGTACGATTCGAGAGCGCTGTTGTAATCCTTCTGGGACTGGTCCGGCTTTCCTAGGTGTTCCTCCGCCTGGGCAATCATTTCGAGGCTGTCGCCGATCCCTTTCCTCAAATCCAGACGGCGTTTGATGGCCAGGGAGTCCTGAAAGCTGCGCAGAGCGTCTTCCCACTTTGTCAGATCGGCGTAAGCGACCCCCATAGCTTGAAGGATCTGAGCCTTCTCCTCGTCGTTGCCAAACTCGACGGCCATGCCTTGCGCGCGGGTCAAATATTCCAGTCCGCTTTGGTCGTTGCCGCTCTCAATCTCTACGCGGCCCATCATCAGCAATCCATCCACACGCTTGGGGTCGAGCGCCAGCACCTTGGCATATTCATCCTTGGCCTTGTCGAACTGGCTGGACTTTTCATAGAGATCTGCTAATGCAAACAGCACGTCGGCATTTTCGGGAGATGCTTTGGCGAGGTTCTCGTAGGCTTCAATCGCCTTCGGGTAGCTCTTCAAAACCGCGTCACGTTTCGCCAGGATCAGATATTTCTCGGCCGCGGGAAGATTGTCGCTCAACCCGACTGCCTGTTGCGATGAGCGTTCGGCGTCGTCTTCCTGGCCCAGTTGCAGATAGGTTTCAGCCAAGTCGGCGTAGGCGAGCGCAAATTTCGGGTCTTCCTTAGTGGCGGCATCAAACTGCTTCTGCGCATCGAGGAAGTTTCCCTGCCGGGCAAGTTGAACGCCTTGATCGTAGTCGTGCAGCGCCCGGAGAGAATTTGTCGAAGGCTTGAAGGATTTCCCCTGGAGTTCTTTGATAATGCTGCCAGAAAGCGCCAGGTTCTCGCGAATCTGTGCGGCCAGGCGATCCACTGCAGCCAGCAGATCTTTTTCACTGCCCGACTGGGTGAGCTGGGCGGTGTGTGCGTGTTTGAAATCCTGCACCGTGGTGTCGATGCGGATCTGGTCGCCGGATTTTGAGTATTGACCCCAAACCACGTTGTCGGCGTTGCTGAGCTCGGCGAGGTGTTTGAGCGTAGAAGGATCGAACATGGCCGAGGGCAAGATTCGCAGATCGCTGACGATTTGACTCATGCGCTCCGGGGCAATCACTCGGAGTGACGCTGACTGTCCTACGTCCGTGCTCAACATCTGAGCCAAGCTGTTGCCGAGCCAGTCCAGGCTCGGGTCTCCTGACGAGTTGTGGAAAGGCAGAATTGCCAGGGATAGCGCTGGGCCGGCGGCCTGAGTTTGCGGCTTCGAACGGAAGCGCAAGCCAACGACCGCAAGCACTGCGATTACCAGCACTGCTCCGGCCATCAGTCCGTATTTTCGCCAGGAAAACGACCGCGGGAAAAACCCCGTCGCCGCCGAGGTCCAAGAAGCCTTGCTGGTACCTTCGGCCCACGCGTCCAGGTCTTTCACCATCTCGGACGTCGATTGGTATCGGCGCTGGGGATCAATCTCGAGACACTTTCTCGCCACATCGCTCAGAAATTGTGGAACGTTCGGGTCCACTTCAGTGGCTGGCCGGGCCGGCTCCCGCGTCCGCTTGTACATCGAGGCCTGCGCCGTATCTGCTTTGAACGGCATCTCTCCGGTCAGTAGTTCGTAGAGAATGAGGCCGAGCGCGAAAATGTCCGACCGCAAATCCACGTGCTCGCCCCGCACCTGTTCCGGAGACATGTATTCCGGCGTGCCGACCAGCATTCCTGTCTGGGTCATCCCTCCCGGTTCAACCGAGCGCGCAATGCCGAAATCCATCACGTAGACCTTGCCTTGCTGGTCAACCATGATGTTTTGCGGCTTGAGATCGCGATGGACCACGCCTTCGCTGTGCGCAGCTTCCAGAGCAAAACAAACTTGTTTGAGAATCTGAACAATCTCTTCGACCGGCAATTTCCCTCTTGCCTTGATCAGGGCCTTTAGGTCCTGACCGTCGACAAAGTCCATGGTGATGAACTTCGTACCGCCGGCTTCGCCAAGATCAAAAATCCGGATCACGTTGCGATGGGTGACCTTGCGGGCAAGAATCAATTCCTGCTTGAAGCGAGCGAGGACTTCCGGGTGGACCGCGAGCTCTGGGCGTATCACCTTGAGCGCGACCACGCGATCGAGTTCGCGGTCTTGCGCTTTGTAGACCGCGCCCATGCCACCCTCGCCGAGCAAGGCCAGAATCTCGTATCGTTTTCCGAGGAGACTTCTTGGCAGCAGCGGGCCGCCGGACGCGGGAGTAGGAGAACCTGGGCGTGACCATCCGTCGGCAACACCCATTTCAGCGGTCGCGGCGCCATGGGGAGCTGCTGCCATGTCGAGAGTTGCAGCTTCATGCTGGGACGCCGGGATTGCGGCAGTCTCCGCCGGAGGCAGTGTGGCTGCCTGATCAGCGTCGAGGGGGGTATCGCATTGCACGCAACGAAGGGCCGTCGGAGGATTGCTGGAGTGGCAATGCGAACATTCCATGTCGTTCGCCATTCTACCGCTAACGGCTAAATGAGGAAGCGAGCCGAACGCGCGACGGTTCTGTCTCCCGTCCTCTCGCAAAAAACACACAAGGATGAGGCACCCAACTCAGGATGACAATCCAGAAAATTAGTCTCCCGTACCGTACAGCATCAGTTCTTGCTTTCCAGTTGCGGCGTTGTCCTGAATGATCACTCTGCAGGCTTGTTTGCCCGTCTTCTTCGGCGTGAAGGTCACTTGCATGACGCAGCTCTCTCCGTGAGACAGCTTAGTCGTGTTACTGCAGGTAGTCCCAGACGCAAATGCGAAGTCGCCGTCGATGTTCAAGCTGGATATATTTAGCGAACCCGTTCCAATATTGGTCAGAGTCGCGGATCTCGGCTTGCTGGTCGTGCCAACCTTCTGGTCCCCGAAATCCAGCGCCTGGGGCTTAAGGTTGGCAATCGGTCCGGTTCCTGTCACCTGAATGGTGGCAGAGCTGGTTTGCGGTGGATTGTTGTCGGCCGAAAGCGTCGCCGTGTTGAGGTACGTTCCCACGCTTGAGTTTGAGCTGCTTACGTGCACGCTGGTGGTGATGGCGGGAGACAAGTTCCCAAGCGAACAGCTTAGAGTCTGACTCGGCGGCGCACCCGTAATAGTGCAGGTTCCAGGACCGGCGTAAGGCGGGCTGATCGTCCAGTTGACGGCGGCCCCCGCCGGCAGCGGATCGTTCAGGACTGCGTTGGTTGCGGTCCCGGTGCCGGGCGCGCTGCTGTTGCCCATGTTCACGGTATAGCCAATCGGGTTGCCGGCCTTTACCACGGACTGATCGGCGGTCTTGGTCACGCTCAGGTTCGGCACCGCGTTGTTCAGCGGGAACGCCACTACCACATCGTTGAATTGCTTGGTTCTTCCGCCGATGGCCGCGTCCGGCGGCTGCTGGGGATTGAAATAATCCGTGATATCGAAAACGAACTGGCAATAAATCGGCGGATTGGTCGGGATGCCGTTGATCAGCATCGGCGTGTTGCAATTGGTCCCGTACGGTGTGGTGGGCGAAACCTCGTAATCGGGATCGTCGTACAGCTGCGGGTTGTTCGCCTGGTAAGGATAGTTCGTCGGCGGCAGGAACGAAGTATTGTTCCAGGCAATCGTCCACGTAATCGGGCCGTCGTAGTCGCTGGTGGGAGGCTCGATTCCTCTGCTCCCGAAATACACACTATAGAAGACACAATTCCCGTTCGAATAGGCATCGCAGATCGGCACAATGATGTCGCCGTTGCCGAGTTTCTCATAGGGGAAAAAGCTGGTGAATCGGCAATCGAAGTCCGTGGCCGGCGTTTGACCGGATTGACAGTCACCATCGGCTTGAGTCATGGGAACTTCGGTGGCGGCAACCGTCAAGGTAAATGGCGTGTTGAGCTGGGCCGTGTTGAGAGTGAGTGAGTGCGCATTGGGATCGGGACAGGGTTCGATTCCGGACGGGCAATTGAACACTGCCGGTGGCGCCGTGACATTCACGCAAGGATAGACGCCGCCGGGGCAAGTGAATGGCACCGGGAGGGTCGTCGGCACTGGCACAAACGAGGCGGTAACTGACTGGTTCGAATTCATCAGCACCGAACATCCAGCGGTCCCGCTGCAAGCGCCTCCCCAACCACCGAAGGTAGTCGGCTGCACTGGAGTTGCCGTCAAATTCACGGTTGTACCCGCGTTATAGATGGCCGAGCACGTTCCAGTCTGCACACCGGCCGTGTCAACGCAGTTAATCTCTCCGAAATTGTCCGTCACCGAGCCATCGCCGGTGCCCAGCGTGGTCACGGTCAGTGTGTAGGTTGAGACCGACTGAATCACAGACAAAACGACCGAGTTGGCGTTGTAGCCTACCGACCAATTCAACCCCGGAGGCAAGGCGGGCAAATTTGTGGTGACGAACTGGCCGGTGAGCGTGCCCGCGTTCAGGATCGTGAACTGGTTGCCGGCCGAGGGAGCAAAGCCATTGATCAGACTCACGTTGAGAGTGCCTCCCAGAGCCGCGGTGCTGGCAACATTCAGTTGCGAATATTGCGTTCCCGCCGTCAGCCCGCCAATCACTACGTCATACGCGCCGGCTGAATTCTGGTTGTAATTGCCGAAGCCGTTGCCGCTAATCGTCAATATTCCGGGATTCGGGATGTCGCCAGCCTGCGCCACCCCTGAGTTAGTCACGTTGCCAGTGATCTGTCCTATGCCCGAGATGGTGCCGCTACCGCTCATGTTCAAGCCGCTCGAGAGGGACAAGTCACCGTCCACCTGGGCGAGGCCGCCGTTCAAATTGAAGCTGGACACCAAAGCACTCGCGGGCGCCGTGACCTGCAACAAGCCGGCGCTCTGCGTATAGGCAGTAACGCTGAAAGCGGATGAGTCCAGAATCGCGTTGCCCGCGTTCACCAACGACGGGCCGCTAATGAGGTTCGCACCGCTGGTCATCGTCACCGCGCCGGTACCGGTCAGCATCGCACTGCCCGTAGGATCACCCAGAACCGTGGTATTTCCGGTTGAATCCAGCAGGATCGTGCCGCTGTTATTAATTGTCCCCTGGATGTTGGTGGTACTGTTGTTCCCGACGGTGTAAGTTCCACCAGCAGCGATCGAAACGGCGTTGGCCGTGCCATCCAGAGTGAGAAAGTTTCCGCTGGCGCTTCCGAGAAAGCCACCGCCGACAGCATTCAGCGTGCCGCCCTGAATGGAGAGCGTATTGGCGAATTGCACCGCGGCACCGCTGCCATTGGCGAGGATCGTTCCTCCGGTATTGCTGACTGTAGTGTTCACCTGCAACGTGCTGCCGGTGGCTTCCAGCAGGCCCTGGTTCGTCAATACACCAGGATTCAGCGTCAGAGTACCCGCCTTAGCATTGGCGTTGATCGTTCCCTGATTCAACAACTGCAAACCGTTCCACCCGATAACACCGATTCCCTGCAGGGTATTGCTCACATTGGTCAGCAATTGTTGACTGCCGGAAGTGGCAAGGGCTGCCGTTCCACCCCGGAGCGTCTCGGTCAGAGTCACCGTGCCCACACCCGTCAGACTTACCCCTGCAGCCATGGTCAGGAAGGTGTTGTTAGTATCCGCGTTGAGTTGAATCACGCCCGTATTGTTGATGGCTCCGATCAGGTTGGTGGTGCTGTTATTGGCTCCGACATAGGTGCCGGCGATAGTCAATGCGCCGTGACTCGCTCCGTCGAAGGTGATGCTGTTTCCACTTGGAATGGTCAAGACCCCGCTGTTGAGGGCGGCCAGTGTTCCTCCCTGAATGGTGGCTCCGTTTACGAACTGCACGGTAGACGTGGCTCCACTCACCTGGATGGTGCCGGCACCGTTGTTAATCGTGGAGCTGCTTAGCGTTAGGGTCCCGCCAGCAGTCGCTTCCATCAGACCTTGGTTGGTCAATACACTCGGATTCAGGAACAGAGAGCCCGAAACATTGGCATTGATCGCCCCTTGATTGAGTACCTGCAGACCGTTCCACCCGACGGTTCCCGTGCCCTGCAGGGTGTTGGTCACATTGGTCAGCACCTGCTGCCCCCCGGAGGTCGCCAGGGCTGCCGTTCCGCCTCCACCGGTCTGGGTCAGCGTCACCGTGCCCCCACCGGTAAGAGATACAGGCCCAACCATCGTCAGGAAGGTATTGTTGGCGGTGGCGTTCACCTGGATCGTCCCCGTGTTGTTGATGGTTCCCAGCAGATTCGTGGTGCTGTTGTTGGCTACGACGTAGGCGCCCGCGATGGTCAACGTGCCCAGGGTGCTTCCGTCCAAGGTGATGCTGTTCCCGCTCGGTATTGTTAAGACACCGTTGTTGACGGTGGCCAGCGTCCCACTCTGAATGGTGGCGCTGTTTACGAACTGCACGGTGGAGGTCGATCCGTTCACCTGGATTGTGCCGGTGCGGTTGCTGATCGTCGAACCACTCAGCGCCAGGATGCCGCCCGACGTGGCCTCCAGCAGACCCTGGTTGGTAAACACGCTCGGATTCAGCGTCAGCGAAAGCCCCGGAACATTGGCGTCGATCGTTCCCTGATTGGTCACCTGCAAACCGTTATAGCCGATGACACCTATTCCCTGCAGGGTGTTGTTCACATTGGTCAGCAGTTGCTGACCGCCGGAGGTGGCGAGGGCCGCCGTTCCACCCCGGAGCGTCTCGGTCAACGTCACCGCGCCCCCACCCGTCAGACTTACGCCTGCAGCCATGGTCAAGAACGTGTTGTTAGTATCCGCGTTAACTTGAATCGCGCCCGTGTTGTTGATCGTTCCCACCAGATCCGTGGTGCTGTTGTTGGCTACCACGTAGGTCCCCGTGATGGTCAACGTGCCCAAGGTGCTTCCGTCCAGGGTGATGGTGTAACCACCCGGGATGGTTAAGAGGCCACCGTTGGTACTAGCCAGCGTTCCGCCCTCAATTCTCTCTCCGTTTATGAACTGAACTGTGGAGGCTGCGCCGTTCACCTGGATGGTACCCTTTTGGTTGTTGATCGTTGAACCACTCAGCACCAGGGTGCCTCCTGTCGTGGCCTCCAGCAGGCCCTGATTGGTAAACACGCTCGGATTCAGCGTCAGAGTGCCCCCCGGAACATTGGCGTTGATCGCTCCCTCATTCAGAACCTCCAAACCATTCCACCCGATAACACCTACTCCCTGCAGATTGTTGTCTACATTGGTCAGCAGCTGTTGACCACCGGAGGTGGCGAGGGCTGCCGTTCCGCCCCGGAGCGTCTCAGTCAACGTTACTGTGCCCGCACCGGTCAGACTTACGCCTGCAGCCATGGTCAAGAACGTGTTGTTAGTATCCGCGTTGACTTGAATCGTGCCCGTATTGTTGATGGCTCCGATCAGGTTGGTCGTACTGTTATTGGCTCCCACAAAGGTGCCTGCGATAGTCAGTGGACCGTGAGCGAAGCCATCGAGGGTCAGGCTGTTGCCGCTTGCAGCGCCAATACTACCGCCCCCGTTTGCGGTCAGGGTCCCGCTCTGAATCACGATTCCATTCTCGAACTGCACGTTCGAACCATTGCCACTCGCCAGAATCGTTCCACCCGTGTTGTTGAAGGTGGTACCGTAGAGTTGCAAGGTAGCTCCGGCAGTCGCCTCAAGCAGCCCTTCGTTAGTAAGTCCACCTGGGTTGACAAACAACGATCCCAGAGCCGGCAGGTTGGCGTCGATCGTTCCCTGATTGACAACCACCAAACCGTTCCACCCGATGGTTCCGTTTCCCTGCAGGGTGTTGTTTACATTGGTGAGCGTCTGAGCCCCGTTGGCCGTGGCCAGGGCTGCCGATCCTCCTCCACCTGTCTGCGTTAGGGTGACCGTGCCCGCGCCCGTTAGACTCACCCCTGTAGCCATAGTCATGAACGTGTTGTTGGCGGTGGCGTTCACCTGAATCGCGCCCGTGTTGTTGATCGTCCCGATCAAAGTGGTGGTGCTGTTGTTGGCTACGATGTAGGTGCCCGCGATGGTCAACGTCCCTTGGCTGCTCCCGTCCAACGTAATGCCGTCGCCACCGGGGGTGGTTAAGACGCCACTGCTCGCGGTGGCCAGAGTTCCGCCCTGGATTGTCCCGCTGATGAACTGCACGGTC
>Ga0209517_10001431_pt1 | contig 36223 bp, 31 predicted proteins | sample PeaSoiMetSII2010_FD_187695 | JGI IMG/M metagenome (GOLD analysis project Ga0209517, IMG submission 187695) | Peat soil microbial communities from Weissenstadt, Germany - SII-2010 (SPAdes) (version 2) | ecosystem: Environmental > Terrestrial > Soil > Wetlands > Peat | place: Germany... | reverse complement strand
GAAAGAACCGTCAGCACCGACACGGAAGCCACCGGACTCGCGCTCATGTCCGTCGCACGCATTACTTCAGGCACGGAATGAATCTGCGCCAGGCTGATGGAGGAGACCAGTGAATCTCCGGGCTTCAAAGAGATGGGGGGATAGGATCGCAGGGATGCGTCGAACCACCAGGACTCATCGGTTCCGTCATTGAGCCGGGAATCGAATCCGCTTTTGCTGTTGGCGGTCGGCAGATTCAGAACCGAGCCATTCTCGTAGGGCGACGAAGTGGTTGGCGCGGGATCGATGGCTGTGATCGTGACCGGGCCAACCACGTAATAGTCGCCATTCACAAACTGCCCGACGGGTTCGGGCTGGCTGAACGTCCACGTGATGCCGTCTTTCGAAACGGAAGATGCGGTTCCCGGCGGAGGGGGTGGGGGAGAGTTGGAAGTCGGAGCTAGAGAACTGCCGCCGCAGCCGGCGAGGCTCAACGTAAACAGCACAAGCAGGACGAGAACGGCCGTTTTTTGATTCCCCATAAACACCGCCATCGTTGCAAAATTCGGGCCCTACCAGCATGCGGTGTCTGGGGCCACAACCCAAGTATCGAAGGTGCAGGCTCAAGCGGACGATGCGGGTGCAGGTGGGTTGGACGAGAGGCAGTGGTACGGATTCCCGAAGGGCTACAGACCGAGGCTTAACCTCATTATTAGAGAGCGCGGCTGAAGTCGGCTCCTTCGCAGACCCGTTTGGTAGTCTTGCGCAGCATCGGCCGCGGACGATCGTCTTGGGTACTTCCGCCGGTTGCGCCCAGAGCCGCAATCTCAGGGGGACATCCGCGAGTTGATGCGGAACCCCCAGCAACCCACACTTGGAGAAGGCTGTCCATATTCATGTACTGTGGATTGCCAACCACCCCACATTGATACCAACAACCCAGTCCTTTGAGCCTACCAATGCTGCGCGGTGATCGACCCCCCCCGGTTCCATTCCGCCCAGGGTAATATTTCTATTTCCGTCAGCTTTTGCATCAGGTCTGCCGAGGCGGCCTTGTCGGTGAGTTCGTTGAAGACCATGCGCAGGTCTGCAAGCAACTGTATTCCGACGGATCCGTCTTCCGCCGGACGCGCCCCGTAGAGTTCACAGAAGCTGAAAGACAAGCATGGAATTTGAGCAAAACAGGCTTAAGGTCACAACAGTTTCCACTACAGTCGAGAACGCGGCCGGAGGTAGAATCCAGTAAGCTGCTGAAAGCAAAACCGGCCCGGATGGCGAAACTGGCAGACGCACGGGACTTAAAATCCCGGGTCCGTAACAGGACGTGACGGTTCGATTCCGTCTCCGGGCACCACTTAACTCTAGTGTTTACAATCACTTTAGTTCACTTTGCCTGCGTCGACGCGGGCGCCGCTCCCGCCTGTTTTCAACGAATCATAGCTGAAATCACGGCTATTTTCAGCTCTGGTCTGCTCGAGTCGCGCCTGTTCGAGTCGCGAGATCGCGCTTCGGATATCCGCTGACGAACGCGTATCGCTTGAACATCGCCGCGGTTTTCCATCCGGCGATTTTCTGCACTACGCTTTTAAGAACGCCCGCCCGTCGCAGTTGCCGCGCTCCGCTCCGTCGATCCCGGCGACGTCCGGAAGCAGCGCACGCGCTTGCCATCGTCGCGCGTGAGCAGGAAATCATCCTTCAACTTGCCGGCGGTCGCTTGTTTGGCGAGAACATCGATGCGCTCCGTCATGCTCACTTCACGCCCATTTTCGTTTTTTGTCGTGCCGGGATCCAGACGAATGGTTCGCGCTGCAAGACTCACTTGTCTGATGCGGAGGTTCAAAATTCTCGACTTGCGCCATCCGAATGACAAGCTTGCGCGAGGTCTCGATTACCTCTCCGCGATCGCACTGAGCCCGGCGAGTTTATCGGTTGATGGGCCCAGTCTGCGTTTCGTGCTACGATGTGTTTGCAACATCGGCTAACTCCTAGACCCCTCACAGCTTGGCGGCGAGAGGGGTCGAACTTTTCAGGGGGAGGATTATCACCATCAAGCTATGCTTACCCGAAACGCTGCGCTTGGTGCGCGGAGACCTCCGTTAGCATGGAAATTCCCGGGCCGAACTCCTTAGCTGTCCGCACCGAGAAGGTCTGCCGCCATTACCAAATGGGGGAGGCGCTGGTGCGCGCGGTGGACGGGATTTCCATCGACATTCGCGCCGGGGAATTTGTGGCTCTGCTGGGTGCCTCGGGGTCCGGCAAGTCGTCCCTGCTTAACCTGGTTGCCGGGCTTGACCGCCCCACCTCTGGTGCGGTGATCGTCCAGGGGAACAATCTGGCGGTACTCTCGCGCGCGGAACTGGCCAAGCACCGCCTACATACCGTCGGAATGGTTTTTCAGTCGTTCAATCTGATACCCAGCATGACCTTGTTGGAAAATGTAGAGCTCCCCATGCGCTTTGCCGAAGTCGATCGCCGCGAGCGTTCTGCACTGGCGCGCCAATCGCTCGACCGCGTGGGTTTGAGCGGACGGCTCGCCCATCGGCCCATGGAACTCTCGGGCGGTGAACAGCAGCGCGCTTCGTTGGCGCGCGCCCTCATAAACCGGCCCAAGCTTCTTCTGGCGGACGAGCCGACGGGCAATCTGGACAGCCGCACCGGCACCGAAATCATGGAGCTCATTCGCAGCTTCAATCAGTCGCTGGGCATGACGGTGCTGATGGTTACGCACGAGCAGGTCCTCGCCGAAAAGTATGCCGGGCGGATGCTGCATCTTGCGGACGGAAGGCTCGTCGATGACGCAGGCAACGTCTCGTCCGTGCCGGCGAGCGCGCCGCAGGGAGGGACAGAGTGAAGTTTTACGATGTCACCGACCTTGCTGTGCGCAATCTGCGTGAGTCCGTCTTCCGCAATTCGCTGACCACGATCGGAATCTCGGTCGGTGTGGCCTCGCTGGTCGCCATGCTCTCGCTCGGCATTGGCCTGCAGCAGCTGGCTTCCCGTCGATTGCAGAAGTCCGGCCTCTTTGACACTGTCGTGGTCACGTCCAGGCGGGATCTGCGCAGCTTCCGCGAACAGCGCGAACAGCGTGAGGACGGCCCGCCACCGGCCGAGAGTCCGGCGCTGGATGAACGGGCGTTACAAAAGATCGAGCAACTCCCCGGCGTGGTCGAGGCCTATCCCGATATTCGGTTCGTTACGGAGGTACGCTTCGACGACAAACCCCACCTGACCATGGTGGCAGGCATACCATTCTCCGCCAAGAACAACGATGCTTTCGAGGGCATGCAGGGCAGTTTCTTTTCCTCGGAAGCGAGTGCGGAGGTCATCCTGCAGAAGTCGTTTGCCGAAGAGTTGCTCGGCAAGACACCCAAGCCGGGCGCGGACAACACAAATATTGCCGAGTTGGCCAAACCTCTGCTCGGGAAAGAGCTGATGGTGCGCTATGGCGCGCGCATCGCGCCTCCCTCCTCTACCGGGCCTAGCGACGGTGCCGCGTACTCGGTCGTCTCACGCCAGCAAACGCTAAAAATTGTTGGGGTCACGGACCTCGATCCGGAGAGCATGCGCGGGGCCGCCCGGGCGCGCGTCTTCCTGCCGCTCAAGCTTGTGCAAAACCTTCATGTCATGGAGCCCGGCCTGCGCGATAGCCCGGCCAGCGGCGCGCCCACCTATACTTCACTGAGTGTGCGGGTCGGGAACCCCAACCAGGTTCCGGCGGTCGAAGATGACATCAAGAAGATGGGGTTCAGCGCTTTTTCCATCGTCGACGCCACCCGCAGTATGCGCCAGTTCTTTGCTGTGCTCGACGTGTTCCTTGGGATCTTCGGCAGCCTAGCGCTTGCAGTTGCTTCCATCGGCATCGTGAATACGTTGGTGATGGCCATCCTCGAACGCCGGCGCGAAATCGGAATCATGAAGGCCGTGGGCGCCAGTGATGCTGACGTGCGGGGCCTCTTCTTCGCCGAAGCAGGCGCCATGGGTCTCGTCGGCGGTGCCGTCGGAGTCGCGCTGGGTTGGGCGATCGGGCGCCTTATCAATTTCGGAACGAACATTTATCTCGAGCGCCAGCATTTTCCGCCGGCGCAGATCTGGTCGGTGCCGCTGTGGCTCGTGCTCAGCGCGATCGCGTTTTCCATCGTCGTCAGTCTGCTGTCGGGGCTCTACCCGGCGGCCCGAGCCGCGCGGCTCGATCCCGTGCAGGCACTACGCTACGAGTAGACTGGTCCCATGCGCCGGTCCTCGAGATGGCTTACGCTGTTTTCTGTCTCGCTTCTTTTCTCCCAAGCCCACGCTCAGGGCCGCATCGATTGCAATGCACTGGAAAGCCGTGTTCTCGGTCAAACCGTACATTACTGCGTAAGGTTGCCACCCGGCTATGACACCGCGACTGGCGGCCGTTCTCCTCGGCGTTATCCCGTGCTCTATTTTCTGCACGGACTCGGCGATAACGAACAGACCCTGCTTAAGGGCGGTGGATGGGACCTGATCGAAGACCCCCGCGAGCAGGGACAGATTATCGATTTTCTGGTAGTCGCGCCCGAAGGGAGGAGCAGCTTCTACATCAACTCCGCCGACGGCCGCGTGCGCTTCAGCGATTTCTTCATTCGCGAGTTCATTCCCTACATCGAGTCGCATTACTCGATTCGCCGGGAGCGCTCCGCACGGGCCATCAGCGGTGTCTCGATGGGCGGATACGGTGCGCTTCGGTTTGCTTTTGCCTATCCGGAGCTATTCTCGTCGGTCAGTGCGCAGAGCGCCGCGCTCATCACAGAATCACCGCGAGAAACAACTCAGAATATGCATTCTGCCACAGCGCTAGGTGGGATGCTCGGAGCGGTCTTCGGCAATCCCATTGACGTCCATCACTGGGACCAGAACAGTCCTTTTGTCCTTGCCAAGCAGAACCGGGCGCGGATACGCACTACAGGGTTGTCTATCTATTTCAACTGCGGCCGGGAGGATGAATTCGGATTTGGTAAAGGAGCGGCGGAACTCCACCGGCAACTCCAAGCAGAAGGCATCCCACACGAATATCGCTTCTATCCCGGCAACCACGGCGCCGCGTATTTTCTGGCACACCTCGATGAAACGTTGACGTTTCATTCGCGTGTCTTTGCCGCAGGTAAGTAGTTCTCTCGGGCAAAGAAGAAAAATGGCCCGTGATCGTACGATCATTGGCCCGCGAACTTCCGACCCTTCGCTAGAAGTGCATCCGACCGTTCCCATTCGCATTGCGAGTGCCGTCACCCTCGCGTATATCATCGCGGGGCCTCTTGCACATCACACTACCGTTCTGCGCAAACGATACTTGGTAGCACAGGCAGACAAGGTTGGTCGGCCAACCGAAACTCGTCCGATTGCTTCAGTGTGGCCGTGACTCGGGCGCAATCCTCGTCTCGATCAACAGACGGATCCCGGACTCACCGACGCAAGGCTTGATCGCGACAAATTCATTTTGAACCAGGCTTTTCAGATACGGTCCTAAACCCGGCACTCAGTTCCGGCGCATTGACTTGCCCCTTCCTCCGCGCCTAACATCAGCAGCACGCTCTGATCACTGGCCCATGATAGGTTCCACGATCTCGCATTACCACGTCCTGGAGAAGATCGGCAGCGGAGGCATGGGCGTCGTTTATAAGGCGGAAGACACAGAGCTCGGACGGTTCGTGGCTCTCAAGTTTCTTCCCGACCTTGTGGCCCGAAAGCCGCCGGTACTGGAACGCTTCCGCCGCGAGGCCCGCGCTGCTTCCGCACTGAACCACCCGAATATCTGCACGATTTACGAAATTGTGGAGGCGCAAGGGCGTCGCTTCATTGCAATGGAGTATCTCGACGGCGCGCCCCTGAAAGATCGCATTGCCGAGGGGCCTTTGCCGCTCAACACTCTGTTAGCTTTCGCCATCGAGGTTGCCGATGCCCTGGATGCCGCGCACAGCCATGGCATTGTGCATCGCGATATTAAACCGGCCAATCTCTTTATAACTAAGCGCGGTCATGCCAAGGTCCTCGACTTCGGCCTCGCCAAATTGATTTCGGCTGCGGAGTCAGAGCCAGAAGCTGGGGGCAATACCCAAGGCTTGGCCACTCAGGCTGCCGAGCATCTCACCAGCCCTGGGTCGTCGTTCGGGACCGTGGCTTACATGTCGCCGGAACAGGCGCTGGGCAAGCCACTGGACCACCGCAGCGATTTATTTTCGTTCGGCATCGTGCTCTACGAGATGGCCACCGGACAGTTGCCTTTTCGCGGCCAGACGTCGGCCGCTGCGACTGATGCCCTCTTGCATGGCAACCCGGAGTGGCCTCTGCAGTTCGCCTCCGGCACGCCGGCCAAGTTGGAGGCTCTGGTTCGAAAGGCGCTAGAGAAGGATCCAGACCAGAGATACCAAACGGCCGCAGAGATGCGCGCCGACCTTCAGGGCCTGATGCGCACTGCGGGAATGTTCTCCAGTGGCTCGGAAGCGCAAGCACAGGCTGCCTTCACATCCGTCGTGGCGCAACCGCCAGCGGCAGGCATGCGCAGCAGGCATTGGTTCGCCATTGGAGTTCTTGGAGCCCTTGCCCTGATTGCCGCGGGATATTTCCTTCGTCCTTCTCCCTCCTCGCCCGCGGTGGTCGGCTCCCTACAAATTACCAATGATGGCTTCCCGAAGCGTTCCCTGGCCACAGACGGGGCGCGCCTGTATTTTTCGGAATACGCCGGAGGCCATTCGGTATTGAGGCAAGTTTCGACGGTCGGGGGAGACGCCGCTCCCGTACCGAGCCCGCTAGCCGCCGCCGATATTTACGACCTCTCGCTGCGCAACTCGCAGCTATTGGTCCGAGGTTCGGCCGAAGGTTCCGAGACCGAGTCCCCTCTCTGGATTGTGCCCGTGCCGGCTGGCTCTCCGCGCCGTGTGGGCGAGATTCTCGCACATGCTGCCGCTTGGACACCCGACGGCCAGCACATCCTGTTCGCCAACGGAAGCCATCTCTATCTCTGTAATCGCGACGGCACCGAGTCGCGGGAGTTTGCCCAAGCGAAGGGTATCCCGTTCGACCTGCGATTCGCCCCGGATGGCAATCGCGTGGTCTTCTCTGTTCGTGAAACGAGCCAGCATAGCGTCGCTCTTTGGGAAGTCACCGCGCAAGGCCAAGACCTCCATCCGATCCTACCGAATTGGAACAGACCACCACAGGAGGCGGCTGGTAGCTGGACGCCCGATGGCAGGTACTTCCTCTTCGAATCGGCGCACGGCAATGCACAAGATATCTGGGCGTTGCGGGAGGGAACGTCATTCTTCCGAAAAGGTGGGAATCTCCCTACGCAGCTGACCGTTGGACCGTTGTTATTCACCAATCCCACACCCAGCACCGATGGCACGAAGCTGTTTGTGATCGGCCAGCAGCGACGATTCGACCTGATTCGCTTTGAGGGGCAATCTGGACAATCCTCCATCTATGTTCCAGGAGTCTCGGCGGGAGAAGCCGACATCGCTAACGACGGCCGGACGATGGTTTACGTAGCTCATCCCGAAGGCGCCTTATGGCGTAGCAAAATCGACGGCAGTGCTCGGACCCAGCTGACGTTTGCGCCCATGCAGGTCCACATGCCGCGCTGGTCGCCCGACGGCAAGCAGATCGTCTTCATGGGCTCCATCCCCGGTCATCCATGGAAACTCTACCTGCTTCCGGCCGACGGCGGTACGCCCAGGGAACTGAAAAGTGACGACCACAACCAGGGTGATCCCACCTGGACCCCGGATGGGAATGCGATTGTCTTTGCTGGAATGCCTTGGTTCGACTATGCCGTGGCGCCCGGACCGAACATTCACATCCTGAATTTGCGAACCGGAGAAGTTACGGCTGTTCCCGGTTCCGAAGGACTATTCAGTCCGAGGTGTTCCCCCGATGGCCGCTACATCGCGGCACTTTCCTCGGACTCCACCAAGCTGCTGCTGTATGACTTCGCCAAGAAAACGTGGTTACCGCTCGCCACCTCGAGGTTCGGATACGAGAACTGGTCGCACGATGGCAACTACCTCTACGCTGAAGACTATCCGGACAAGATCGACGACATCGTCCGCATCCATGTCCCCGATGGCAAACTTGAGCGCTTGTTCAGCCTGAAGGACATTCCGCGCGGCTTCGATCCTTGGGATTTTTGGGTGGGACTCACGCCCGATGGGTCGGTACTCCTGATGCGCGACCGCAGCACGCAGGAGATCTACAGCCTCGACGTCCGGTTTCCGTAGTCCGCGTGGATGGGAATGTCTGGAAACTCAGTGGGCCAGGACCTCCCAGGATGCTGACACACCAGCTAAGACAGAGGGGTAGATTATTTGACGGCTGGGCTGAAGCCTGGCACCGAATTGGCCAAATCCGGGATCGTCGGCAACCGGGAAGTGATCGCGGGAGCCCAGGTTCCTGGAAGTGAATCATCTCCCGCCGTGCTTCAGCGCATCGTCTCGCGGTCCAGCAACGGGGTTCGAGGAAGATTGCGTTACACTCCAAGCTAGGCTGGGAACATCCTAAGGGCGACGGTCAGGGGCATTTTAACTCTCCGGCTGGTGCGCGATGCTGAATATTCGGAAGATTCTTCTGCCGGTTGATTTCCCGAACGCCTCGCTGCGTGTGGTTCATCAGGCGGCGACATTGGCCCACCATTTCCATTCGGAGATCGTGATGCTGCACGTCGTGACAGCGCAGAGCCATGCCGCCGGGGTGCCGGAGGACGGCCCCGAGCTCGCCGGTTGGGATATGCTCGCTGAGATGGTTGGAGAGGCCCAGAAGAACCTGGACCAATCTCTCGGGCCGGAGCTTGAAGGCCTCGCCATCCGACGCGTTTTGGTCAAAGGCGACCCGGCCCAGGCAATTGTGCAGACGGCTCAGGTGGAAAAAGCCGACCTGATCATGATGCCGTCCCATGGCTACACGTTCAATCAGTTTCTGCTGGGCTCTGTGACAGCGAAAGTACTACACGGGACCGAGTGCCCGGTTTGGACCGGCGCCCACGTGGAAGAATCGCCAGTGCAGGAGTTTGCGATCCGCAACGTCCTGTGCGCGGTCGATTTCGGCCCCCGTAGTCACAAAACTGTGTCGTGGGCCGCGCAAATGGCCGCCGAATTCGGTGCCCGTCTTACGCTCGCCCACGTCACTGCCGGCGTGGAGCTGTGGGGACCTGGCGGCAGCTACGTCGTTCCAGAGTGGAAAGAGGAGCTTGTCAGCGACGCTTCTCAGCATCTCGCAGAGCTTCAGCAAGACATGGGAATCAAGGCAGACGTATTCATCGGCAGTGGCGACATGCCTAAGGTGCTGAGCCAAGCTGCGAAGCAGACGAACGCGGACTTGCTGGTTACCGTGTGCTACCCCTATGGTGGTAACCTGCGGATCCACGGCTACGCGATCATTTGCGCGGTGCCGATTCCAGTTCTGAGCGTGTGAGGGCCCGGACTCGTTGCGCGCATAACGCCCAGTTTGTCGGCGACTCTGAAAGTGACTGAAATCATTCGCCATTACCCCTCCCTTAATAGGGTATCTGCGGTAAGCGAAGCCAGATCGCCAAAAAGCCTCTCCAAAGTTCCTTCCCTGTCCACCTCGGGCAAGCCGAGTTGTCGTTCCACCCGCGCTTCCATCTCGCGCAGCTGCGCCTCCGGCGCTTTCCCCGCAAGATGCTGAAACAGCAGCCGGTGCGCACTTTTGCGCTGCATGACCTCCAGTCCATCCAGCATCTGGCGATGTGATGTCCCTTCCCAGATGGCAAGGATCATGGCCTCGCGTAACCAGCGCTCCACGTGATATTCCTGCAGGGTTCCCACCCCGCCATACACTTCCATCGCCCATTTGGCCGTCTGCACAGCGAACTCTGCGGTCCAGTACTTGGCCAGGTGAGCGACCAAACGGAACAGATGATAGCTCTCCGAGTACGGCGGCTTCTCCTGCCATACTTTGTCGAGCAGACGCACAGCTTCCCAAGCCAGCCGGGAAGCCGCGCGTAGCCCTCGCAGACGATCCTCGAACTGCCGCCGAAGTAAAGGATGTTCGATGATCGGTTTCCCGAAGGCCGTGCGCCGTTCCGCGAAAAAATAAGCATCGGCGATGGCCCTTTGTGCGAGCGCTACGCTGCCCACGCTGTTGGCCACGCGCGAGAGGTTCAGCACTTCGAGAATCAAATAGATTCCGTGCTCCGCTTGCCCCAGAAGCCAACCCTCGCTGTGACGAAGTTCGATCTCACCGGTTGGAACCGAGCGAGTGGCGATCTTGTCCTTGAGGCGGCGTATCCGATAGTTCAGCTGCCCGTCTTCACTGCGACGCGGTACCAGGTACAGACTTAGCCCGCGCACGTTCTGCGGTGCGCCCTCCTGCCGAGCCGCGACCACCGCCAATTCGGCCCCGGCATTACTCGCGAAGTACTTGTCACCGGTTAGCCGCCACTTACTCCCATCCCGTTGCGCTACGGTCTCCACCGCCGCGCCTAGGTCTGAGCCACCCTTGATCTCCGTCATCCAGGTTGCTCCCTGCCAGACAGTGTCATCGCGTCGCAACATGCTGGGCAAGAACCGTGCCTTCAACTCTGCCTCTCCATATTTAAAGAGCGGGCAGAGCGTGGACAAAGAGACCGTGTAGGGACAGGCCAAGCCCGGGTCATAGAAACCAGTAGCGTAGAGAAGAAGATAAGCGGGGATCAGCGAATTCTGCTCAAAGACTCGCCAGAGCACGCCGGCCCGGTATCCATGTTTCAGCATGCGCCAGTATTCGGGTGGGTAAAGGATTTCATCCACCTGCGCGCCCCACCGATCGAACATGCGTAACCAGGGTGTGCCGGCGCGGTCCACCGCGTCTGAGATCCCCTGCCCCTCACCTTCGAACCACGCCTCGTATTCTCGCAGCCAGTCTTGATCAGCACAGATCCCGACCTGCTTCATAAACTGCACCGGAGAGCGCAAGACATCGAAGCTCATAGCTAGAGTTCTCTCACTCCGTCGCGAATTTTGCAAGACTTGCCGGAATGTCCCTTTGTCACCTTAGTCTTTGACCTATGGCCAGCTCGCGGCAAATCGTTTGTCCTTTCTGCTGAATACTCGTTGCTGTCATTTCGTCGCGTCGGTGTGCCAACCGGGATTGGTCCATCGCCTGCGTTGCCAGACAAAGCAGGCCCGTTGGGGCGCAACGAAAATAGCAGTCTGGGCGCGAAGCGGGGCCGCGCCACACGGGCTAGATTTCCGATCGCGCCGCGCGGGTCATCAGGTCTTCGATGGCCTGGTGCGGCGACTTGCCGTTTTCGATTATGGCGAATATCTGTTCGGTGATCGGCATCTCGACGTTTTTCTTGCGAGCTAGGCCGACCGCCGCTTTGGTGGTGAACACTCCTTCGGCGACGGCTCCGCGCATGCCGGCGATGATGTCGGGCAGTCTGCCGCCTTTGCCCAGTTCAACGCCGACGCTGCGGTTGCGCGAGAGATCTCCGGTGCAGGTTAGAACCAGATCGCCCAGTCCAGCGAGTCCGGCCATGGTATCGAGGCGGCCACCGCAGGCCACGACCAGGCGAGCCACTTCGGCGAGACCTCGCGTGATTAGCGCTGCGACCGAATTGTGGCCGAGGCCAAGGCCATCGCAGACGCCGGCGGCGATGGCGATGATGTTCTTCAACGCGCCGCCTAACTCCACGCCAATCACGTCGTCGTTGGTATAGACGCGGAAGCGGGAATCGTTGAATGCTTGCTGCACCTCGCGCGTCACTTCGCCGTCGACGGACGCCACGGTCACGGCCGTCGGATCGCCGCGCGCGACCTCCTTGGCAAAGGTAGGGCCGCTGAGCGCGCCCACGCGAGGAGTGAACTTGCGGCTCCGCAAGACATCGCCAACCACTTCCGTCATGCGCAGTAGAGTTCCGTCTTCGAGTCCTTTGGTGCAACTGACGAAAACTATCTCTGGATGGAGTGCCGGTGCCATGCGTTCGAATAGCGCTCGACAGTGCTGCGAGGGCATCACGCTGACGACGATCTCTGCGGCGTCGAGCGCGGTGTTCAAGTCGCTGGTCGCTTCAATCGATTCTGGCAGGATGAAGCCCGGCAGGAAGCGCTCGTTGATCCGGCTTCTTGCGATGCTCTCGGAAACTTCCAGTTCGTTAGCCCAGAGCCGGACATGGTGTGTCCCTTTACGTCCGAGGACGATTGCTAGTCCGGTGCCCCAGGCGCCTGCGCCGATGATGGCAATGCGGCTCATCTGCGGGTTGCTCCTAACGTTCCTGACTTTGTATCTGACTCTGTTCCTGACTCTGTGTCTGACTTTGTTCCTAACTTTGATTCCGTTCCGGCGGCGAGACGGCCGATGTTTTGGCGGTGCTTCCAGATGACGAGCAGCGAAACCAGGGCGATAAAAATCAGTTGCCGCGAGTCCACATATTCGCGGAGGGCCCACGCCAGCAGCGGAAAGGCCGTCGCCACAGCGACGGACCCGAGCGAGACGTAGCGGAAGGCGACGGCGATGATCAAGAAGAGGACCACCATGCACAAAATGGATTTCGGGGTGAGCAAGATAAAAGCTCCGAGGCTCGTGGCGACGCCCTTGCCGCCGCGGAACTTGAGCCAGACGGGGAACAGATGGCCGAGCACGGCGAAGAACGCCGCCGTGGTTATGATGAGTTGCTGATGCGGTCCGCCGAACAGCACCCGCGCCACTAGAACCGCAGCCAGGCCTTTGGCAGCGTCGAGAAACAGAGTCGCAACCCCGAGCGCAGGCGATTTGCGGGCCACGTTCGTCGCGCCAATATTGCCGCTGCCGCTCGCGCGCACGTCTTCACCTGTGAACATCCGCACCAACAGATAACCAAACGGGATGGATCCCAGCAGGTAGCTCACGGCGACCGTGATGAAGTAGGGATTCATGTTCATCGATCTAATGGCGATCCAAGCTTGCTGGTGGAGCACCGGGCGCCCCCGCCCGGCTGGACAGGCGAGGCGCCCGTCTCTCCACTACCTTCGCGGCAGCGGAAATCGTTGCAGCTTCGTGTACTTCGATCCTGCCGGTGAAAGCTGGCTTTGATAAAGAATAAACTCGTGGGCCGTCATTGTGCCGAAATCAAGCTCGCCCATCGCGGCGAGCCGCTTTTCGAGCACTGCGAAGGTTGCGTTGGGGCGGTCGCCTTTGCGCCATTTCGGCGAGCCCGATCTGCCGCCGGCGCGCGCCAGAGTCAGATGCGGACTGAAAGGCCGGTCTTCGCCCGGAATGCCGAGTTCGGCGACGGTCGCATCGACGCTCCCGGCCAGTTCCGCCAGTTGCGGTCCAGCCTGGATTCCGATCCAGAATACGCGCGGAGCCTTTGCGGTAGGGAAGAATCCATATCCGGCAAAGCGAATTTCGAACGCGCTGCTTTCGACCCGCCGCAAACGTTCGGTGACGGCCTCGACCCGCTCTGGCGTTTGTTCTCCGATGAACTTCAACGTGATGTGCAGCGACTCCGGACGCGCCCAGCGGGCATCGGGCGCGAAGCCCTGGACGCCTTCGAGGAAGCGCTCAATCCGCGCGCGGACTTCACTGTCGAGATCGATGCCGATGAATATTCGCATCTCTTAACAGCGCCTTACAACAGCGCCCTGCGGATCATCTCCAGCGCCTGCTGCGTTGCGAACTGGCGGATGCGCTTGCGATCGCCGGGAAAATTACGTTCGACGACCTGCGTGCCTTCTTCTCCCGCCAGTGCGATGTAGACCAGGCCCACGGGCTTCTGCTCGGTTCCGCCGCTCGGGCCGGCGACTCCCGTGATTCCGACTCCATAGCTTGACAGGCAGCGCTTGCGGATGCCCTCGGCCATCGACGCCGCCACTTCGCGGCTGACCGCCCCGTGCTGGTCGATCAGCGCCTTGGGAACGTTCGCAAATTGCGTTTTCAATTCGTTCGAGTAGACTACAGCGCCGCCAATGAAATAGCGCGAGCTGCCGCTGAGCGAAGTGATGCGCTCGGCCAGCAGGCCACCGGTACAGGATTCGGCCACGGCCAGCGTCATGTTGCGCATCTGCAGCAGATAGCTGACGATCTGCTCGATGGTTTCACCTTTGCGCGAGAAAATAGCGTCGCCGAGTTCGTCCTCGATTTGTTCGGCGAGCTCTTCGACGCGCGCCTCGGCATCCGCTTGCGAATCTTTCCGGCAGCGCAGGTGGAGTTGAATCTCGCCCCCGCCAGCCAGAATGTTGGTCTGCACGTCGGTAAAAGTTGTGTAGATCGGCGCGACCCGCGCATCCACTTGCGATTCTGGGATCATCGCCATTTTGAGGGTGCGCGTGGCGATGTGCTGGGGCGGGACCCGGGCGCGCAGTCGCGGGATGCATTCCGTTTCGAACAGCGCCTTCAGTTCGTAGGGAGGGCCGGGCAACAGCATCAGGAGTCGCTCCTGGCCGTCATACTTTCCGCCGATCCACTGGCCGGGCGCGGTGCCGAGCGCATTCGGTAACATCGTGGCGCTGGTCAGGATGTCGGCCTGCTTGGCATTGTTCGCAGACATCTTCATGCCGCGCTTGGCGAAGCGCTCTTCGAGCTTCGCCATGACCTCTGGATCGCGTTGCAGTTTCAAACTCAGCGCGTCGGCCACCGCTTCGCGCGTCAGGTCATCCTCGGTGGGGCCGAGGCCGCCCATGAAAATGATGATGTCCGAACGCCGCATGGCGAGTTTGGCGGCCGCGGTCAGTCCTTCAGCGTCGTCGCCCACAATGCACTTGAAGCGCACTTCGACGCCCAGGTCATTTAGTTTTTCGGTGAGGTAGAGCGAGTTGGTGTCCTGGCGATGGGGAGTGAGCAACTCAGACCCGACGGCGATGATCTCGGCGTACACGGGTAAAAGTGTAAATGAAGAAGGAGATGCCGACCTTTCATAAATTGTCATCCCGAACGAAGTGAGGGATCTGCAGCTCGCCGCAAAATGCAGATCCCTCACTTCGTTCGGGATGACAAAATCGTTTAAATTGAGCGTTGAAAGAGCGGGGGCTCCCTCTCGGCACGGTTGCTAGCTGGTTAGTTTCGCCGGTTGCTGCTGCGTCATGCAGTGCAGGGCGCCGAATCCCCAGATCAGATCGCCGCAATAGATCGGCACGATTTCGCGTGTTGGGAACAGCTCGGCGAGCGAGTTGAGCGCGATGCGATCGTTTGGATCGTTGAAGACCGGCACCAGCACCACGCTATTCGCGATATAAAAATTGGCGTAGCTCGCGGGCAACTGGCGGCCTTCAAACACGACCGGACGCGGCATGGGAATTTCGACGATCTCGAGTCTCTGTCCGTCGGAAGTGCGGGCGGCTTTCAGGCGGCCGAGGTTCGCGTGCAGGGTCGCGTAATTCTCGCTCTGCCCATTCGGCTCGATCATCGTGACCACGGTATTGGGAGCGACGAAGCGGGTGATGTCATCGACGTGGCCGTGAGTGTCGTCGCCGGCGATGCCGCTATCGAGCCAGATGACGGACGGCGCGCCAAAATAGTCGGCGAACATCTGTTCGTATCCGGCGCGGTCCATGGGTGGGTTGCGTTGTTGAGTAGTGGAAAGCAAGCATTCCTCAGTGGTCAGCAGAGTGCCGCAGCCGTTGACGTCGATCGATCCGCCCTCCAGAACGATGCGGTGGTCGCCGGAGACCGGACGCACCACGCGCGCTCCGGTGGCCTTGGCCATGCGCGCGCCAATCTTTTCATCGAGCTCGTAATTCGGATACTTCGCCCAGCCGTTGAACTGGAAGTGTAGGGCGAGCAGCCGGGCATCGCGGTGGCCAGCGGGCGGAGCTAGATAGATGCAGCCGGAATCGCGAGTCCATACGCGGTCCGTGCGCCAGCGGTGAAAGCAAACGTTATTGGAGAGGGCGTCGGCTTGCTCCAGCGCGGCCCGGGCGCGCCGTTCCGCAGTCTCAGTGTTGACGATCAGGTCCACACGCTCGTAGCGGGCGAGATTGCGGATGATCTCGGCATACACCCATGGGATCGGTTCGAACTTGCCCGGCCAATCGCCGCGCAGGTGCGGCCAGGCGAGCCAAGTGGACTCATGCGGCTCCCACTCGGCGGGCATGCGGTAGCCCTGGGCGGCGGGGAAAAATTTGGCGCGCGTGGCAGACTGTCTAGCCATGTCATTTTCCGTCCAGCATGCGGCTGGTGATGGGCGCGTAACTGTCGATGCGGCGGTCGCGCAGGAAGGGCCAATTGCGGCGAATGTCTTCCAGGTGATGCAGGTCCACTTCGCCAAGCAGGATTTCTTCCTTGTCGTACGAAGCTTCGGCAAGCACTCGGCCGAAGGGATCACAGAAGAACGAGCCTCCCCAGAATTCGAGGCCTTTGCCGGGCACCGAATTGCCGCGGATGTTACCGGTCTCGAAGCCGACGCGATTCACCACACCGACATAAACGCCGTTTGCGATCGCGTGCGCCCGCTGGATGGTGCGCCAGGCATCGTGTTGCGCTTCGCCGAACTCGGCTTTCTCGGCGGGATGCCATCCGATGGCCGTGGGGTAAAACAGAATGCTGGCGCCCTGCAGTGCCGTAAGGCGCGCGGCCTCGGGATACCACTGGTCCCAGCAGACGAGCGCGCCGAGTTTTCCGGCGGAGGTGTCAAAGGCGTTGAACCCGAGATCGCCGGGAGTGAAATAAAACTTTTCATAGTAGAGCGGATCGTCGGGAATGTGCATTTTGCGGTAGATGCCGCGCAGCACGCCATCCGAATCGAAGATCGCGGCCGTGTTGTGATAGAGGCCGGGCGCGCGCTTCTCGAAGAGCGACGCGATCAGCACGACTTTACTCTGCCGGGCAGCGGCAGCGAGTTTCTCTGTACCCGCGCCGGGGATCGGTTCCGCGAGATCGAACAACGCGGCGTCTTCACGCTGGCAGAAATACTGCGTCTGGAAGAGTTCGGGCAGGCAAACAACGTCGGCGCCATTGCGTGCTGCGTCCGATACGCGATCGAGCGCCTTGGCCAGATTGTCGGCAGGCTCGGGGCCGCACGACATTTGGACCAGAGCGACGGTGAACTTGTCTCGCACTTTTCTCCGGGAATTCGATAGAGTTTGTCGTCCCTCGTTTCGCTCGGGATGACAATTCATGAAGGGTGTTGATCATGCAACAACCCATCGTGAGTTTCAACACGCGCTCTAGGATATCAAAGTGCTTGATCCTGGCGTGAGCGTTATGACACCGTAAAAGCAGTTCGTCGCGTTTCTCTCACTTCTAGTAAATTGTTTCTTCGGTCAAAATCGCTTTCTCATTCTGGAGGTTCGTCTTTGAAGCAGAAAAGTGTCGCAAAGCACGACGATTATCACGACGGAAATCACCAGGAAGGCGCGGGAATCGACCGCAAGCTGCACGATCCGGTGGCCGACCGTCTGATTCCGCTGGAGCCGCTGGATCTAGGCAAGATTCGATCCATTGACGACCTGGTGCGCGCGATGTCCAGAACAGCCTTTACGGGCCGCCAGCTCGGTGAAGCCGCCGACGTGCTGGAGGCCATGGCGCGCGACAAAGAGTGCTTTGTCGTCATGACGCTCGCCGGCGCGATGACCGTGGCCAAGCAGGGCCTGGTGATTGCCGAGTTGATCGATCGCGGCATCGTGAATGCGATCGTTTCCACCGGGGCGCTGATGGCGCATGGGCTGGTTGAGGCGACCGGGCGCGCTCATTTCCGGCACAATCCCGCGCTCAGTGACGAGGAACTCTACGAGGCCGGATACAACCGCGTCTATGACACGCTCGAACCCGAGCAGAACCTCGACGACGTGGAGCGCGTGATGGCTGCGGTGTTCGGCGACTGGGACGCGGATGAAGTGATGTGTTCGTATAAGTTGAACCGCGCGATTGGGGCGCATCTTTCGAAGCACGCCAAAGGACAACGCGGCATTCTGAAGTCGGCTTACGAGAAAAATGTTCCGGTATTCGTTCCCGCATTCTCCGATTCCGAGCTGGGACTGGATTACGCGTTGACCAACCGCGAGCGCGACAAGCAAGCGAAGGCGCGATTCCGCTTCGATCCCTTCGAAGACCTGGAGCACTTTGCCGCAACTCTGCTCAGTCAGAAGCGGCTGGGAATCTTCACCATTGGCGGAGGCGTTCCGCGCAACTGGTCGCAGCAGTTTGGACCGTTCATCGAATTGCGCCATCGCCGGGGCGGGGAAGACCTGCCCCTGAAGCGCTATCACTATGGACTGCGCATCTGCCCCGAGCCGGTATTCTGGGGCGGGCTTTCGGGCAGTCCCTACAGCGAGGCGGTTTCGTGGGGCAAGTTTGTGCCCCCAGCCGAAGGCGGGAAATTTGGGGAAGTTTTTGTGGACGCTACAGTAGGACTGCCGCTGATCGTAGCGGCCGTGCTAGAGCGGCTGAATAAGAAACCAGCAGCGAAAAAGACGGTTGCCGGAGCGGGAAAGTAGAGACGCGGCTCGCCGCGTCTCGGATTGCAGAAGAAGTCGTGTTGCGCGCTGGCCTTGTTCGGCGTAAGGATTTCCAGGAAGAGCCGGCCTTTATGCCGGCGTTAGGCTGCGATACACACGTTGGCGAGTTCCCGCAGCCTGCTGCAGCCGAGGTCAAGCCGCGTTTCTACGCACCAGCTTAATCAGTCAAAAATGAGGACGGCCGAGGCGATCACCGTGGTCCACAGCCCGCGTTTGTCGCCGACCGCCGACTGCGTCACGTTGGCCGTGCGGACAATCTTGTTGGAGATGCGATAGATCTCTTTTTTCTCGTCCCATGATCGGTCGGAATCAAACTCCACGTTCAGCGTCGTGGCCAGCATTTCGGCGGCGAGTTCTTCCGCGTAATCTCCGGCAGCGTCTTCGGTCTCGCCGAAGGAGTGGTGCTCGCTCAGATATCCGTAGGTGTTGCGATCGGCGGGGATGGCGACGCCAATCGAAGAGGCCAGCAGGCGGTGTGGTTCGTGGGTGGAGTTTTCGGCAACCACCGCAAATACGACTTCTCCGGGGTGCAGATACGTGAGTCCTTGCGAGCGTGGGACCAGCTTGCAGTTGGGCGGAAAGATGGAAGAGACACGCACCAGGTTTTGCGCCGCGATGCCGGCGTCGCGCAAGGCGAGTTCGAAAGAGGTGAGGCGCTCCCGATGTTTCCCCACACCTTTCGTAAAGAAGATTTTCTTGGGGACCATGTCCTTGCCCAATTCAGGTTCCTCCGGGAAATTTTGAGTTGATCTGAGAAGGGCAAATCTAACACAGCGATTTGTGAAGATTGTATGAAAAAAAAACAGAAAAACCCGACATTGCCCCGCAACCGCTCGCTTGGCGGCTACGGGCGCTGGTGCCGATGCCATGAGACGGCACCGCTTCGCGCAGGGAAAGCGTCCGCTCCCGCAGCACTCAAGCCGCGTGAATATGGGCTCTGCCCGCCGCCAGCGGGATGATTACCGGTTTCACCAAATCGCGGAAATCGGCAAATCTCATGCGCACCAGTTCACGGTGAGAACCCGCATTGAAGGCGATTTCCTTGTCCTCGGCCAGAGCCTGGTCCACGAAAACATCCATTCCGTAGAGATTGCCGAAGGGTGGCATGGACCCGGTTTCGCAGTCGGCAAAACGACCGCGAAATTCGAGCTCGCTGGCCAGTTCTACTGAGTCTGCCCCCAGATATTTTTTCAGCCGGTACAAATCCACGCGAAACGACGCCGGCACAACCGCCATGGCAAGACGTCCATCCACCATGACCATGACGGTTTTCGCTAGTTCTTTTCCGGGTGTGTGGGTGAGGGCGGCAATCCCCTGGGCCGTGTAGGCCACCGAGTGCGAGATCACCAGGTATTGAATGCGGTTACGATCCAGGAATTCCCGAAGCATGGAAAGAGGCACAGACACCTCCCGTCCGAACCGCAAGCCGAACGCTTCTGCAGGACTGCCGAAGCATACTCTGCGGGTCGGCGCCGATACAATTATGCGCTCGTCAGAGGCCGGGGAGTTAGTGAAATTTCCGGAAAGTGCATAATTCCGGAGATTTGAGAGCAGGTTCGCGGATGACCCAAAACGGGAAAACGCAGAGCAAGAACTGGGAGAGGCTAGCGAGGAATGTTCACTTTTGGCCGCGAACCCCCCCCAAAAATGCGCTGTGAGGGAACAGCGCAGGTCTTACGCGGCTTCTTTCGTGACCAAGGAGTGCGCGGCCTCTCTTCCCTGCGATCCCACGATCTTCATCTCTTGCCAGTCGTAGCGGAATTCTTTGCCGCAATCTAGGCACACGACGTAGGTGCCCGTCCGTTGAGCCGTCGGGTGGCGACGCGAACCCGCGCGCACCGTCATCGGAAAACTGTAGTGAGCGTGCCGGCAGCCAAACATGGCGTCCATCAACTTCGAAAACATCGGAGCCTCCACAGAATTAAAAGCGACAAAAGCGGCTCATCCCCTTCGCCAGAATGTTAAGACGAGCTCTACTTGGTTAGATTCGAGGAGTGCAGAAAAGGGTTCTCGGCCACTGATAGCACCGCAGCTACACCCCGTACGCGCCCCGGAATGAAGCACTTGCGGGCATTCAGAGCCACGGCAGGAAGTGTCGGAGGAGCGAAACGACAGGAAAGCATGAGAAGCAATAAAATAAGAGGAGCACGAAAAACCGAGCTTCGCAGCTCAGGTGCTCGACGGGTCGGACTTCTTGTGCCCCGAACACTTGCTCATGATGGCCGACCGGAGCCGCACGCGCAGATCGTCGGGTAACTCGTAGAGCTCCGAGTTGCGGTAGATTTCGATGGTTTTGCGGGTGGTATCGCAGACCACGTAGCAGTTGTGGCACCACGCCAAGTGATCATCGAGTTCGGACTTGGTTCGGGCGTCCAGCGCGCCATCGAGGTAATTGGTCAGTTCGTTTAGAAACTCAGAACACTTCACTGGTCGCCATCTCCACTGGCCCGTTTCTGAAAAAAGCGATTCAGCCGCTCGCGCAACTGCAAGCGCGCGCGCAGCAACCGCGACTTCACCGCCGGGATGCTCAGCTCCAGCGCTTGGGCCGTCTCCTCAGTCGAGAGGCCTTCCACGTCGCGGAGTACGAACACCGTACGGAATCCCGCCGGCAATCCCTGAATGGTGCGAGTCAGAATGTCCCGCAACTCCGCCTGGTTGTACATCTGCTCCGGATTGGGGCTCCAATCCGCAACCTCACGGGGAAGCGAGTCATCCTCAGTTCTTACCTCTTCGTCCAGAGAGACCGTGCGTTCCGGCTTTCTCCGGCGCAACTTCATCAGCGCTTCGTTAACCGCAATTCGCACCAGCCAGGTATAAAACTTCGACTGTTCTTGGAACTTCGCCAGGTTCCCGTACGCCTTGAGGAACGCTTCCTGAACCACATCTTCCGCGTCCTCGCGATTCTGCGTAATGTGCTGTGCAATGCGGAAAACGTTGCGATCATAGCGCCGCACCAATTCTTCAAACGCTTGATCGTCGCCGCGTTTGGCCCGCCGGACCAGCGCCATTTCTTCGCTGACCGGTTGCTCTATGTTGGGTTGGATGGTACTCATTCGTAACTTGATGCAGATTTTTCCGACAGCGCGACTGAATCCGCAGTGTTATTGTACTTGGTGGCTGTGGTTTTCGGTGGGTTGTTTCGACGCGCGTTTGCCAGAGAAATTTGCCCCGCTCGGTGATCGGCTGCTTGAGGCACCAGTAGGGCAGGTACCAAGGTGTCCCGGGAACGCCTGCAAACGGCCATATAATCAGAGGTTAGAAGGGTACGCCCTTCTCCCCCCAAAGATCTTTACCTCGGAGTACGAATGAAGGAGCGCGGTTGGATTGAACCAATTGTGGAACGGGTGGTTGGCCAGGTTTTGGACAGCCATGTGGCCCAACTCCGCACGGAGATTGTCCGCCGGGTGATGGAAGAGATAGCAGGCGCGCCTGCGACAACCGAACCAATGACCCACGATGCCGCTTCCGCATCCGGTTCGGCAGATCTGGCGCGTGCCGTTGCCGAAATCCAGTTGGGCACCTCTCAACGGGAGATTCTGCGCGCGTTGCTTGATACGAGCGCTCGCTATGCGGCTCGAGTCGCGCTCTTTGTCGTAAAGGGTAGTCATGCCACCGGATGGCAGGGCCGCGGCTTCGCCAATAACGATGCGGTGAAAGACTTCGCTCTCGACCAAGACGCTCCCGCGGTCGGCCGCGCGATCGGCGATCGCGCAGTGGCGAGCGCGCCGGTTGCCGATTTGGACTCGCGCTTCCTGCAGGAAGTTGGAACGCCAGCGAGCGGAGAAGGCCGGATTCTCCCCTTGATTTTGAAAGATAAAGTTGCAGCGCTGGTCTATGCCGACAGCGGAACCGGTGCGGCCGGTTTGCTCGATGCCGGTTCGCTCGAACTGCTGGTGCTTTCGACCAGCGCATGGCTCGAGGTCAACTCGCTGCGCAAGCAAACGCACAAGGACCCGTCCGTGGCGCATGGGGACAGTTCCAACGTGGACAGTGGTGTCCCGGCGGCCGAGGCGCCGGTGCACCCGTTGTCAACTTTTAACGATCCCTTCGCCTCGCATGCTCCTGGCCACGCCATGGCAGCAGCGGCGTCAGCGTCGCCGGGCGAATCCTCGGCGCCAGTCGCCAGTGCCGCTGCTGAGGCTCCGGCGATGGCCGGCAGTGAAGGCCAGACCGTTATCGCCGAGGGCGTGACCGCCGAAGCTCAGAGTGCGATCACCGAAGTTCAGTCTGCAGTGCTTGAAACAGACCCTGCGCTGGCCGAGCCGCTGCCCATCGGTCAGGCGGAGACCGAGGCAACACCCGAGACGCCGCCGGTTGCCTCGATCTCGCCCGAGGATCAGGACGTTCACCGCAAAGCCCAGCGTTTTGCCCACCTGCTGGTCGACGAGATCAAACTCTATAATCAGGCAAAGGTCGCAGAAGGCCGGAAAAACAAAGATCTCTTCGACCGTCTGAAAGAAACGATCGAGAAAAGCCGTGCGACGTACCAGAAACGTTACGGGAACACGGCTGCAGCTTCCGGCAATTACTTTCAACATGAAATAATACGAAGTCTCGCAGAAGACGATCTTTCCATCATGGGTGCCAACTTTCGGCAGTAGGTAGGGTTTGAGTGCGTCGTTTTGCAGTCGTAGTTTTCGCTGGAATTTTCTCCCTGCTCTGGCTCAGCTTTTTGCAGCCCGCAGTCGCCCAGTCCGAGTCATCCACGCCAGTTGAGAGCACGCCAGCTAAGCGTGTCCCAGCTAAGCGAGTGCCCGCTAAACGAAAGACCGCCGCTTCCACCAGCGCTAGGAAAAAGCGTAAACCCATCTCTCCGCGCGTGCGCCGGGTGCGGCGGGCCTTTGTTGCCTCCGCCAGTCTTCGTCCCATGGCGCAGCAGTTGCTGCAAGACCGCACTCCCACCGCCTATGCCGGAGTCGAAACCTATGCGCGCCGCCACGCCAAAGAAGATGCCGGAGCGCTTGCCTGGCTCGTCATCGGCTACGCGCGCACGCTCGATCACGACTATGGCAAAGCGATCGAGCCGTTCAATCGGGCGAAGGCCGGAGCCACCGAGCTCGGAGACTATGTTGCCTACTACCTTGGCGACGCCTACCTGAAAACGGCGCGCAATGCCGAGGCGCTCTCCACGCTCGCGGATTTCAGCAAGAACTTTCCCGATTCCCTTCTGATCCGCGATGCTGACCTGGTCTATGCGAATGCGCTGCTGCAGGAAGGCCGGGCGCAGGAGGCCGCGGCTCTGCTTGAAAAAGACCGTGCTCCGGTGCGCAGCGATGTGGAATTCGCCATTGGGCGAGCCTACGAAGCAGCGGGCGACAATCAGAAGGCCGCGAGCGCTTTCCGCAACGTTTACTTCAACCTTCCCAACAGTATCGAGGCGGATGCGGCGGGAGCGGAATTGCACAAGCTCGGGATCTCCGGCGATATCGCCGAGCGCCGCACGCGCGCCGATCTGCTGTTCAAAGCCAGGCACTACAGCGAGGCGGCTCATGATTACCGCGATCTCGTCAATGAAGTCGGCCCGGCGGACCGTCCGGAGGCGCAGTTGGCGCTGGCGGGAGCGCTCGAAAAAAGCGATCGCAGCCACGATGCGCGCCAAGTTCTGACTGCCATGGGAGTGCAGAACGGCGACGCCGAAGCCGAGCGCCTCTACCTGCTGAGCGAGACCGAGCGTTCCAGCAGCGATGAAGACGCCGTGCAACGGACGCTCAACCAACTGCGGCAATTTGGACCCTCGAGCCCGTGGCTGGAACAAGCGCTGTTTTCGGCCGGAAACATGTATCTGCTGAAGCGCGACTATGATCGCGCCATCGACTACTTCCGCGAGTTGCAGCAGCGCTTTCCCAATGGCGGACGCGCGTCCTATGCGCACTGGAAGGCTTCCTGGCTGAGCTTCCGGCAAGGTCGAACCGACGAGGCCCGGCAAGGTTTTGAAAATCAAATCGCGCTCTATCCCGATTCCGCGGAAATTCCCGCCGCGCTGTACTGGCGGGCGCGTCTCGCCGAAGAAGAGGGCAACCCGGCGATGGCGCGCGCGTTCTATCAGAAACTCACCGACCGCTTTCACAACTACTACTATGCGGAATTCGGCCGCCAGCGCTTGAAAGGCTTGCCGAGCGGAGGCGGGCCAACAGAACCCCCGCCGCACTACGCGTTGCTCGACCGCGTCTCCTCGCTTTCAACCGCGGGAAAAATTACCGCGACTGCGCCTCCCGACGACAACCTGCGTGTCGAACGGGCGCGTCTGCTCTCGAACGGAGCGCTCGCCGATGCGGCGGTGCGCGAACTGCAAGCCGCCGCGAGCCAGGAGGGCGGAACCTGGGCGCCTCCCGAGATGGCGCGCGTTTATCAGGATGGCGGCCGCTACGATCGCGGCATTGAGATCATGAAGCGAGCGACGCCCAACTATTTCGCCGTCGACATTCCCGACCTGCCGCGTCCGTACTGGGAAGCGCTTTTTCCCAAGGCCTATTGGAGCGATCTGCGCAAATATTCGGTGCTCAACGGGCTTGATCCCTATCTGGTCGCATCGCTCATCCGGCAGGAGTCGGAGTTCAATGCGCTGGCTCTTTCCCGCGCCAACGCCGTGGGCCTGATGCAGCTTCTGCCGAAGACGGGCAAAAATGTTGCCAAGCAAGTCAAGCTCAAGGGCTACAGCGCGCCGCAACTTTACACGCCGGCCGTGAACCTCGAACTCGGCACGCGCTACTTCAAAGAGATGGTCGACAAGTACAACGGACAGTTCGAGTATGCGCTGGCCGCCTACAATGCCGGCTCCGACCGCGTGGGAGACTGGCTGGGACAGGGCCACTACCGCGATCCGCAGGAGTTCGTCGAGTCCATCCCCTTCACCGAAACCCGCGAATACGTGCAAGCCATTTTGCGGAATGCGAATGTGTACCGCCAGCTTTACGGGACGCCGTAGCCCGTCTCCAATAAATTGAATCTGTCATCCCGCGCGAAGCGAGGGATCTGCAGTTTGCCGCCCGGATAGTTATGTCTCGGCTGTCCGGGCAGATCTCAGCCCGCATGGGGCCGCATTTCCCGTTTGACGGGCATTGTTACTTAAGGTAACAATTAAGAGAGTGTACAAGGTCGTCACCACAAAATCCTTCGCCAAGGCGCTTTCCCGGCTTCCGGTGAACTGGCAGAAGCGGATCGTGAGGAAGATCAAAGAGATTGCCGCCGATCCCTATGCCCGGCGCAACAACGTCACCAAGCTTCAGGGACGCGATGGTTACCGCCTGAGAATTGGCGACTGGCGCGTCATCTACGAACTGCACGACGACCGTCTTGAATTGTGGGCCTTAGAAGGAGGAACAAGAGGAGGAATCTATTGATGCGTATCGAAACTATTAACCGCAAAGGCAAGGAATTCGCCGTGATTCCGGCGAAGGCCCTGCAGAAGCTGATGGAAGATGCGGGAATGCTAGCCGACGTGAAGGCCTACGATGCCGCAAGAGCGCGTCTCGAAGCTGGAGACGACGAACTCATCCCATTGGAGATCACCGAGCGCAGACTGAAGGGAGAGCCCGCGCTCCGTATCTGGCGTGACTACCGGAAGCTTACCCAGGAGCAGCTCGCGAAGAAGTCAAAGGTATCACGCGCCCTGATTGCGGCGATTGAGACCAACCGCAAGTCCGGCTCCGTCAGCACATGGAAGAAGCTAGGCGCAGCGCTCAACGTGAGCTGGGAGCAACTGGCATAGGGCGCGCGTCCTACACGATCAAAGGTTAGCCGATTGTTGGCTGGGCGACTTCGTAAACACGATCTCAAACACCAGCAACCCCGCTCCGACCACAATAGCGCTGTCGGCCACGTTGAAGGCTGGCCACTGGTGTTGGCCAACATAGAAGAGAAGAAAATCGACCACGCGGCGGCTGACGAGGCGGTCCCACAAATTGCCGACCGCGCCGCCCAGAATCAACGCCAGTCCGATTCCAGTGGAGGTCATGCGGTGGCTGTTCTTCCAGAGCAGCAGGGAGACGATCAGCAGCGCAACCACAGAGAACGCAATCAGCAGGCCGACTTTCCATTGCGAGGGAGAATCCGCAAAAATCCCGAACGCAGCGCCCGGGTTCTCGGCGTGGATAATGCGAAAGAATCCGGGAATGACCGGGATGCTGTCATGCAAGGAAAGCCGATCTGCGATCGTCCACTTGGTGGCGCGATCGAGAGCGATGACGAACAACGCGATCAGGAAATGATATTTGCGCATGACCCAAGAAACTTCTTCTCTATAGCTTATCGCGTTTGCGGAAGTCGCGGTCATGCTCCTTCAATTTCTTTGAGCACGGCGCTGCAGCGCTCGCACACCGTGGGATAGTTCTCGTCCTCGCCCACGTGGGTCGAGTAGTTCCAGCAGCGCTCACACTTGGCGCCATCGGCTTTCTTGACCTCGACATGCACGCTGCCCGCGCCGTTGCCTGGGCCTCGCGTCAGACTCACGGCCGAGACGATGAATAGGTAACGCAGGTCGGCCTCGTAGCGTTTCAGAAGCGCGTACAGCGGATCGGAGGCGGTGAGGTGGAACTGGGCTTCGAGGCCGCCACCGATGAGTCTGTTGTTGCGGGCTTCCTCCAGTGCCTTCAGTACTTCGTCGCGGACGCCGCGGAGTGCAGTCCAGTCTTTATGTTGTTCCTCATCCTGCTCGGCAACTTGGTTACCGAGGATCTGGAACGCTGCGGGGAAAGTTGCCAGGTGTACACTCTCGGGCCGGTCTGCAAGCTTCGGCAAATATTGCCAAACTTCCTCACAGGTGAAGCTCATGATCGGAGCGAGCAGACGAACGAGCGCTTCGCCGATGCGCCAGATGGCAGTCTGCGCGGCGCGGCGACCCCGCGCATTCGGCGCATACGTATATAGCCTGTCCTTCAGCACATCAAAATAAAATGAGCTCAGCTCCACGATGCAGAAGTGGTTAACGCGGTGGTAGATTTTGTGAAAGGCGAATTCCTCGAACCACTTCCTCAGATCGAACCACATCCACCACGTCTGCCGCAGTATGTACTGATCGAGCGCCTCCATCTTCTCGAAGGGAACCGCGTCTTTGACCGGATCGAAATCGTAGAGATTGCTCAAAATGTAGCGGAACGTATTGCGAATCTTTTTGTAGTTTTCGCCGACGCGCTGCATCAGGGCTTCTGAGCCGACTACGTCTTCGCGGAAGTCGACCGACGCGGTCCAAAACCGCACGATTTCTCCGCCCAGGCGGTTGGCGATGTCGACGGGGTCCACATCGTTGCCCCGCGACTTCGACATGGCTTGGCCTTTTTCGTCGAGCGTCCAGCCGGGGGTCACTACGCCGCGATAGGGTGGCGTGCCGCGCGTGCCCATGGCGCAGAGCAGGGAAGACTGGAACCAGCCGCGGTACTGGTCGCCGCCTTCGAGGTAGAGATCGGACGGCCACGGGTATTCGGGTTCGGCCGCAACCAGCGCCAAATAGCTGGCGCCGGATTCCAGCCAGACGTCGAAGATGTCGGTTTCCTTTTCGAACTTCGCGCTGCCGCAATGCAGGCACTTTGTTCCGGCGGGAACAATGGTGTCGGGTTCGGAGGTAAACCAGGCATCGGCGCCCGAGCGGGCGAACAGTTCGACGACCTTGCGGTTGATGGCATGGTCGTTGAGCGGCTTGCCACAGCTTTCGCAGAGAAAGACGGCGATCGGGACGCCCCACAGCCGCTGGCGCGAGATGCACCAGTCGGGGCGGGTTTGAATCATGTTGGAGAGGCGTTCTTCGCCCCATGCCGGATCCCATTTGACGCTCTTGATTTCGCTTAGGGTGCGCGTGCGCAGCGTGTCTTCTTTCGACTGGCCGCCGGGCATGGGCGTTTCCATGGAAATAAACCATTGCTCGGTGGCGCGGAAGATGACGGGATTGTGGCAGCGCCAGCAGTGGGGATACGAGTGCTCGGTTTTTTCCGTGTGCAGCAGAGCGCCGCGGCTTTTGACCAGGTCGATGATGGGCTGATTGGCGTCCCAAACACGCTTGCCGTCGTATTCGGGCAGGCCGTTGCGCAGGATGCCTTTTTCGTCGACGTTGCTGGTGGCGTCGAGGCCGTACTTCACGCCGGTGGCGAAGTCTTCAGCGCCGTGCGAGGGAGCGGTGTGGACGACACCGGTGCCGGTGTCCATGGTGACGTAGTCGGCGAGCACGCCTAGAACTTTGCGGTCCAGGAATGGGTGCTGGAAGTTCAGCCGTTCGAGTTTGCGCCCGGGAAAGTGGGCGAGTTCGCGCGGGTTCGAGAGGCCGCATTTCTCGGCGGCGTCCTGGGCAAGCTTGGAGGCAATGATGTAGGCCTCGCCGCCGGATTCCAAAGCTACGTACTCTTCGTCGGGATGGAAGGCCACGGCCATGGAGGCGGGCAGCGTCCAGGGAGTCGTCGTCCAAATGATGGTGGAGAGTTTCTTGCCGGCGAGTGCGGCATCGAGCGTTACAGGATCGTCGAGCAGTGCGTATTTCACCCAGACGGTCGAACTGGTGTGGTTCTCGTATTCGACTTCGGCTTCGGCGAGCGCGGTTTCGTCGTGCATGCACCAGTAGACGGCGCGGAGGCCCTTGTAGACGAATCCGTTTTCATAGAAGGAGTAGAAGGTCTGGAGCACCACCGACTCGTATTGTGGCGTCATGGTGGCGTACGGTTTTTCGAAGCGGCCGAAGACGCCGATACGCTTGAACTGCTGGCGCTGCAGGTCGAGGAATTTCTGCGCGTACTTGCGACACTCGGCGCGGACGTCGGTGGGGTGCATCTCGAGCTTCTTGCCGCCGAGTTCCTTGTCGACCTTGATTTCGATCGGCAGGCCGTGGCAGTCCCAGCCGGGGACATAGGGCGCATCGAAGCCAGACATGGTTTTGGATTTGACGATGAAATCCTTGAGGCACTTGTTCATCGCCGTGCCCAGGTGGATAGGTCCACTAGTGTAGGGCGGGCCGTCGTGCAGGATGTACTTTTCCTTCCCCTTACGGGCTTGGCGAATGCGCTCGTAGAGGTCCATCTGCTCCCAGCGCTCCAGCATTTTGGGCTCGTTCTGCGGCAGCCCTGCCTTCATGGGGAAGCCGGTTTTGGGCAAATTGATGGTGGATTTCAGGTCCATCGGCACTCGAAAGGTTCTCCCAACTGATTGAATCTTTTCATTATATAGGGAGCGCGGAAGGACACGTCTATTGGGGGCTGCCTCCCCTGGGAACGAATTCAAAAAGTACTGTTTCCGGTCGCGAAACCGTGTACAATTTTTACCAGATCAAAGCCAGTACGCATCTAATCGACTGGGGAACATGGCGATCGTAAGGTTTGTCCGTTTTGCGAGCGCCTTTTGGGGAGTGCTCGCGCATCTAAGTCAGTGGCTCCCGGTAGCGTAAACTTGGGGTTACTGCTCGGGAAAATATGGCAGAACTCGAAACACCGCAGAATCCGCAAGCGCTGGGTCCAGAGCCCGAGTTGCATCTTCTCCTGAACAATCAGACTCTGGATGAGCCTCTGTGGAAATCCCTGTTCCGCAACCTTGACGACTTCTTCTTCCCCAAGAAGCTCCCTCCGCTGGTCCTGACTTCGAAGCCCATCCCGGTGCGCGATATCTGGGGCTTCTACAACTACAAGGGACGCGGAGCCTTCGGTTCAACCGTCATCCACGTGCTGGCACTGGCCCTCATCATTGCGGCTACCTACGTGGGAAGGAAGATCGTCGACGTCGCCAAGCCAAAGGAAACCGTATTGTTGATCGCGCCCGATGACCTTCCCGTTCTGCCGCCTTCGAAGACCATGAGCGGCGGCGGCGGTGGTGGCGGTGATCGCGACAAGCTGCAGGCATCGCCGGGCCGTTTACCCAAGCAGTCCATGCAGCAATTTACTCCGCCCATGGTAGTGGTGCGCAACTTGGACCCGAAACTGGCAGTCCCCCCAACGATCGTGGTTCCCCCCGACATTCACCTGCAGCAGCCCAATATGCCCGAGCTTGGCGATCCGCTTTCGCATCTGCCGTCTGTGCCTTCGAATGGAACTGGCTCAGGCGGCGGCATTGGCTCCGGTAACGGTGGCGGCGTCGGTTCGGGCGAAGGTCCCGGGTTCGGCCCGGGTCGCGGCGGCGGCACCGGAGGAGGAGTGTTCCGCGTTGGCGGTGGGGTTTCCGCTCCGAAAGAGATTTATGCACCGGAACCTGAGTACTCGGAGGAAGCCCGCAAGGTTAAGCACATGGGTACAGTGGTATTGCAGTTGGTGGTCGGTTCCGACGGTAATCCGCGCGACATCCGAGTGGTGCGGACTTTAGGATTGGGCCTGGATGAAAAGGCCATCGAAGCTGTAAGAAGGTGGCGTTTCGAGCCGGCCAAGAAAGATGGAAAGCCGGTGGCCGCGCTGGTGAGCGTCGAAGTCGATTTCCATTTGTACTGAACCGGCTGCAACAAAAAATTTTGGGAACCCGGAAAACGGCCGCGCAAGCGGCCGTCTTTTCTTAGTGGAGGGACGGGCGCCCTCGCCCGTCCAAGCCGTGCGCAGCACGGCTCCCGCCGCCTATTCCTTCAAATCCACATGCAGCACATCTTCCACTGGAAGCCCCAGGAACCGCGTTCCCATCTTCCTGAATTTCTGCGCCGAATCCGTCGCAAAGAACTTGAGCTTGGGAACGCCTCTCCGCCCGCTCTTCGTCTCGGCTGAAGACGGCAGCGGTTCGCTCTTCAGTTGGTGCCCCAGATGACGCGCCACGTCCTGCGCCGTCGACTCGGCGGAGTCAACGATGGTGACGTGATCAGGTGCGATACGCCGCAGCAGGGGCTTGATCAGCGGATAGTGGGTGCATCCGAGCACCAGCACGTCGGCATCGCGCGCGTCTTCCGAAAAAGCTTCCGACAAATAAATCTTTGCCACCTGCTCGGTCACGGGATGTTCCACCCAACCCTCTTCGACCAGCGGCACAAACAGCGGACAAGCCTTCTCGCGCACCGCGACTTTTCGGGCTTCGAGCGCTCGCCGGTAGGCATGACTGCTAATGGTCGCCTCCGTGCCGATGACGACCACCTTGTGTTTGCGGCTGGCCGCCGCCGCAGCTTCCGCTCCCGGCTCGACGACGCCGATCACTTCCACGCCCACCGCCGCTTTGATCTTATTCAGCGCCAGCGCGGTTGCCGTGTTGCAGGCGATCACCAGCAGTTCCGCTCCCTGATCCTGCAAATAGCGCACCGCCCCGACCGCGTAATGCGCGACCGTGGCCGCGGACTTCGATCCATAAGGAAGGCGGGCCGTGTCGCCGAAGTAGAGATAGTCGGCGTTGGGGATGCGGTCGAGCAGCGCGCGCAGTACGGTGAGGCCGCCTACGCCTGAGTCAAACACTCCGATCATCGGCCTGCTAAAATTGGGCACAGTAGTCAGAGTTCAACCTTCCGCGGTGGTCGGACCGATGACCGACCGGATTGCGGAAATTCGATTTGCCGGAAAACCTCCCTGGCGGGCGTGCTCACGGATCATCTCTTCATTCGGTGCGATGTAGACGCAGTAGATCTTGTCGTCGGTTACGAAACTTTCAATCCATTGGACCTGCGAACCAAGCTTCTGGAGAACACCGCAGGACTTCTGCGAGATGGCCTGGAGTTCCTGCTGAGTCAATTTGCCGGCGTTGGGAATCTCGCGCTCAATGACATATTTCGGCATGGTGCGCTCCTGCTGTTTAGATTTTGGCTGCCGCAACTGTGAACCCGGATTCTAGCACTGCTCGAAGTTCCGCAGACACCGCAAACTTGTCTACCGCGAGGCGCTAACTTTCGTTGGCATCGCGTCCACATCCTCAAACGAGAACGCGATGGAAACATTCGGATATTCCTTCCCGCCGATCTCCACATGCGGATAAACAAAATAGTTCAGCGGCTCTCCCTCTTGCGCGGGCGCGAGTTTGAGATCTCGTCCTTGCGTGAACTGCACCCGGTTCACATCGTGCGCGCCGAAAAAGTAATCATGCTTTTCCTGATGTTTCCATGCCTCCGAAATGTCCACTGGAACCCAGCCGGTCGAATCCAGATAGAACTCCGCCCAGCAGTGGTATCCCGGAATCTCGGCGGAGTGTTTATCGGCCGGAATCGGGAAACCGATCTGAAAGCGCGCCGGAATCTTCTCGGCCCGCGCCATCGAAATAAAAACCGAGTGAAAATCGGTGCAGTTGCCATGCTTCGAATCGCAGGCCCAGAGCGTGTCGCCGTGTCCCCAGCCGGTACCGCTCTTGTCGTATTTCATGGTGCGAAAAACGTATTCGTAAATGTCTTTGGCTTTTTCGAGCGGCGTGGTTGCGCCTTTGGTTTCCTGCGCGGCCAGTTGCGCTGGAACTCCCGTCACCGGCACCAACCGGTCCGGCTCAAGAAAGCGCGCCAGTTCGACTCGCGCGGGCCGAGCCTTCCCAAGCCGCACGTCCGGCAGTGGTTTTCCGTTTATCAGCATCACGTGTTCTCTTCGCACCACGTCGTAGTCCACGGAGAAGTTGTACTCGCCCTTGTCCGCTTTCGAAGTCTCGGCGTACAAAACTTCGTTGCCGAATTCCGGCTGGTGAACCTGTTTGAGCGGCAAGTCGCCGCCTTTGGAAGTGACCTTCACATCCTGGAAAGCGTCGGAGTGGGCCAGCGGAATCCAGATTCGCACACGCTCGCCGGGACTGACATTCTTAACGGTGAAGGTGTAGTGAAAGTTGAAGTGGCGCTCCTTCTGGGCAAGAGCCGGCAAAGCCGACAACACAAGCAGCAGGGAAAGCAGAAATCGACGCAGCATGACGCATCCTTTCGACGAGTGATCGTTTTCTGATAAACGCTTGCTGATAAGCAGGGAAACGGCCGACGGACGTTTTACGCGGGGACTATCGTCAAGTAAAACCGCGGCCGGAGAGTTGAGGCGGGCACCGCATAGTTCGGAGTATAGTTCCGCAGTCTGCCTGTTGAACCAGTGTCCTGTCAAATCCCGCCAGTTGCCTGACTCATCCACCGCCCGTTATCCTTCTCGCCATGCCCAGCACTCTTGTCGAATGCGTCCCTAATTTTTCGGAAGGCCGCGACCCGGCCAAAGTGGATGCCATTGTCGAAGCCATGAAAATACCCGGCGTCTATCTCCTCGACCGGGAGATGGATTCCGACCACAACCGATGCGTCATCACCCTGGTAGGCGAGCGTGAAGCCATTCAGGAAGCCGCCATTCGCGGAGTAGGGAAGGCCGCCGAGTTGATCGATCTCACTAAGCATCAGGGTGCGCACCCGCGCATGGGCGCAGCCGATGTCGTGCCCTTTGTGCCGATTGACGGCGTCACTATCGAAGACTGCGTCGCCATGGCGCGACACGTCGGCGCCGAGATCGCGAAACGCTTCCAAATCCCGGTCTATCTTTACGAGGCCGCCGCGGCCACGCCCGAACGGCAGAACCTGGAGAATATTCGCCGCGGTCAATTCGAAGGCATTCGTGCCGACATTGCGACCAATCCCGCGCGCAAGCCTGATTTCGGCGAACTTCGCGTGCATCCTACGGCGGGCGCCACCGTCGTCGGTGCGCGCAAGTTTCTCATTGCCTACAACGTCTTCCTGAATACGCCCGACGTCGAGATCGCCAAGAAAATCGCGAAAGCCGTGCGCTTTTCGGGCGGCGGCCTGCGCTTCGTCAAGGGCGCCGGATTCCTGGTGCGCGGCATGGCTCAGGTTTCGACGAACCTGACCGACTTCGAGCAGACTCCCATCCACCGCGTTTTCGAATTCGTGAAACGCGAAGCCGCGCGCTATGGCGTCATTCCGGTTTCAAGCGAGATCGTCGGGCTGATTCCGAAGAAGGCCCTCGAGCAGGCCGCGGAATGGTTTCTGCAAGTCGAAAACTTCGATTCCTCGCTCATCCTCGAAAATCGCCTGACCGCGGTGATGAGCGGCAAGATGGCCGTCGGCGGCCTGCGCGCCGGAGTCGAGCCCTTCATCGAACAACTGGCCGCACCGACCGCGACTCCCGGAGGAGGGAGCGCTGCCGCCGCCAGCGGCGCCATGGCCGCCGGACTCGCCAGCATGGTTGCGTCCATGTCGCGCGGCAAAAAAGCGTACCTGAATTACGAAAGCCAGCTCAGCGAAGCGATCGCCCGCCTCAGCCAGCTTCGCGAGGAACTCAAGTCTGCGATCGACGCCGATGCCGAGTCCTACAATCTCGTCATGAAAGCCTACAAGTCGGCCAAATCTTCCGATGGCGACACTGCGATTGGCTCCGCTCTCAAACAAGCGACCAGCGTCCCTCTTGGCGTCGCCGAAAAAGTGGTCGAGGTGGCGCAGATCGCCACGAATCTGAAACCGATCACCAACCCAAACATGAAGTCCGACCTGACGACCGCGATCGCCCTGGCAAAAGCTGCCCTCGAAGGTGCGCTCGCGAACGTCGAGATCAACCTCGATTCGCTGAAGCTGGATTCGCCGAAGGACGAGGCGTTCGTGACCGAGACGCGGAAGCGGGCAGCAGCGCTGAAAGGCTAGACTTAATGTTTTCCACGCAAACCGCCTCAATTCTAGCGTTCTAAGACCATACCGGGAGGGACGCACCTTAGTTACGTTACTGCCTTGCGAATTAGGGACTAAAATAGGGCCATAAAGGCTTAAAGACCGCCAAAGATCGCCAACGTGCGATTTGCGGCTTGCATCTAAAGGTTGCAGACCCATTTTGAATGTCGTTTTGAGGATTTCTATGAAGAATTTGTGTTTTGCGGTTTTGCTTCTGGGCGCAACGGCTGCCTACGCTATGCCGCTCGCATCGTCGGCGCGCTCCATGGTGCCTTCTGAACTTCAGCAATTGATCGGCGTCGACTACCGGGCGCTCAAAGATTCACCGACCGCACAGGCGCTCAAACAACAAGTCTTGCCGGACAACCTGAAGGAACTCGAGACCGCACTGAAAGGCATTGGCATTGACGCCGAGCACGATCTCGAGCAGCTCAACTTCGCCTCTTTCAGGACCGAGAAGAAGGGCATTCAAACCATCGGCGTGGCGGGTGGATCGTTCTCCGCCAAAGCCGTTCTCAAGAAGATGAAGCTCAAGAAGATCGCTGCCACCAAATACGGCACCTCCCACATTTACCCGATGGACAACGGCTTGGTGATGACCTTCCTTGACGACAACACACTGGCCTTCGGCACTCCGGCCTCGTTGCGTAGCGCGCTCGATACCCGCGACGGCAAGCGCCCATCGCTCGATTCCAATTCGGTGATGACCGACCAAATGTCCGCCGTCGATAGTGCGCCGGTGTGGAGCATCCTCGACCAGAAGGGAACCCAGGCGATGATGTATTCGGCGCTGGGCGATGCCGCGAAGATCGCGGACTACGAGGCCCTCAAGAAGCGCATTCTGGCTTCTCGCTATACCATGAACTTCCAGAGCGGGGTGAATTTCGATCTGAGCGTTCTAACCTCCGACTCGATGACGGCGGCTACGCTTTCCACCATCGTCAAGGCCGGCATGCTTTACAAAAAACTCAATGCCAGCCCGGTCGAAAAGACGGCCCTTGACGCCACCACCGTCGATTCCGACAGCTCGGACCTGCGACTCCACTTCAAAAGCGACGATCAGAAGTTCCAAGCCCTGATGCACTCGCCGCTGTTCGCCGCCGTCTCGCACTGATGTCGCGTACGAGTTCGAAAAGAAAGAAAACGTCCCGGATATCTCTCCGGGACGTTTTCTTTTATGCTGATCCAGCGCCCGGTCCATATCCAGACGCCTCTTTGTCTGGCGCTGCGAGCGGTGATAGCTAAATGCGCCCACATCCACAGTGGATTGATTACGCGGTCATCGGCATTTACTTCACATTTGTGCTGGGCATCGGTTTCGTACTGAAAAAGTACATGAAGACCAGCTCCGACTTCTTTCTGTCGGGGCGGTCGATTCCTG
>Ga0209517_10001430_pt1 | contig 36259 bp, 29 predicted proteins | sample PeaSoiMetSII2010_FD_187695 | JGI IMG/M metagenome (GOLD analysis project Ga0209517, IMG submission 187695) | Peat soil microbial communities from Weissenstadt, Germany - SII-2010 (SPAdes) (version 2) | ecosystem: Environmental > Terrestrial > Soil > Wetlands > Peat | place: Germany... | reverse complement strand
TCCTTCCGATTTTCGAGCGAGCGGCGGAACAAAAAAAGCACGAGTGCAGCCGATCTACCGCGGGGGTTGATTGAAAACGGGCTCGAGGACCAACCCGCCGGGAACGGGGAAAAGTAGATAATCGGAGAAGCTGCCGGAACTATCAGCGCGGGCGTGACGCCGGACAGGAGTCACGATGATTCACGGGCTGGCGACGCGGTAAAAGCGTTGCGCCTGGCCGTTGGCATTTGTGTCGATCCAAGAGGTGATGGCGTTGGTAGCGGTAAGGCTGCCGCTCAGGATGGACCAATTTGGCTGGATGAGGTTGGAGGCGCCCAAAACGTGGAAGGACATACCGGGGCTGCTGTTCCAACTCAGCTTCAGTCCGTTGGCGCTGCGGCCAAGAACGATCGTAATGGCGGGATTCGTGACCGTCAGGAACACTCCCTGGCTGGGATCGAAGTAGCTGCCGCTGGGGTTCACCTCGAGGGCCACGGCGCGAATCATATAGGTGTAAACACCGGCCGGTAGCGCACTGTCGGTGTAGTTTGTCCCGGCGACCAACGAGCTGGTTAGGCGCACGAACGGGCCGGCAGGCGTCGAAGCGCGACAGACGTGATAGCCCAGGACGTTATCGGCTGAGGCGGACCAAGTGAGCGCTACCGCATTGGTCTGGACGGTAGCCGTCAACCCTCCGGGCGGAGCGACAGGATCCATGCGCAGGGTGGGGTCGCCCATCAGGGAAATGAAAACGGCCCGCGCGAATTTGTTGCTCTGCGTTTGGTACAGCGTGCTGTTATTCATGCTCAGGCGCGTGCTATAGCCAATCGTCTCGCCCAAACCCATATGATGGCAGAACCAGTGCGGGCGACCGGATTCACAACTCGTCAGACCCAGGCTCGGCGTAGCTAGCACTGAACGCATCAAATCATCCTGGTCGTCCCATTCGGCAAACCAGCTTCCAAAGAACAGAACGAAAACGGCCTTGGCATCCTGTCCGACGACATCGGTACTGTACATGTAGCTGCAAGGCGGATTGGTGGTGCCCGGGGCGCAATTCGTGCCTAAGCCGCCGATGCTGTCGGGGCTCCCGCCCCCGCAGCCATAGGCCCAAAGGTAAGTGTGAGTCGCAGCCAGAGAAATCCAGCGCTCGTTATCGAGGTTGTCGGATTCGACATCCGCCTCCGTGAGGTTACTCAATCCCACGAAGGGGGCGAAGTTACGATAGCCGCTGGCGGCATCGGCCTCGCCATTGCGGTCTCCGTCAACGTTGCCCATCAAGGCCTGACGTGGGACAGTCACGAGCTTGGTCCGCCAATTGTGATCTTTGTTGAGGTAGTTGCGCAGCAAGCTCACTTCGTCACCTTCGCTCGGCATGTTGAACAGGTCCACACGTCCGACCATCAGCGTCACATCGGAGGGCAAGAAGCTCAAGTCATTGGTGGGGGCCAGATCGGTTGGCCAGTCGTTGGTCACGTCGCCGTAATAGGCATCGGCCGGCATCGCTCGGGTGGGCTGATGATCGTCGTAGCTGAGGTTGCCCGATTGCAGCGCGGGGACGTGGCCGAAAAGGAAAACGGTGTTCACGTGGAGCGGATCGGCATAGAAGGCGTTGGTAATGACAGAGTGGACGCTTTCCGGTGTGTCATTGGTCGAGACGTCAGAGCGCTGGACCAGCCAACCGTCGCCGATCAAGTCGCTTTGCAAGCGGGCGAGCTCGTTGGAAAGGCTGGCGGTGGCATTCGTAGCCACGACGAGGAGGAGAGTGCCGCGGCTTTCCGTCAATGGCGCATTGATGCCCGAGTAGATATAGCCGGTTCCGATGTAACCGAGCAGCGCCGATTTGATAATCTGGTACTCGTAAGCCGAACCGACGGCGACGTTGGTGTCGGTGTACGAGAGGGCCGAGCCGTCCAGGCTGGCAATCGGCGAGCCCCACGTGGGATCATCCTTTGCTTTGCGCCAGATAGCATAGTTGGTCGCTCCGTAGGGATCTGGCTCCCAGTTCAGCGTAATTTGGGGCACCGGAGAGGTCTGAACGACGGCGCTAACCTGGACAGTATAGACATAGGTGGCGTCTTCAGCTCGGAGGTGCCAAGGGGCTAATAGCAGCAGCCAAAGGGCCGGACAAGCCAAGCCCCCGGCGACGATCGGAAGCACAACCAAGGACCGCCTCGGGAGGTTCGCGGCCGCGCGCATTCCCATTTTGTATGCCATCGGAATTCGCGTTTCATTTCGCACGAATTGCAGCCGCTGGGAAAGTGGGGAAAATCCCTACTGAGGGACAAACGGCACCCTAGTTCGGGTATTTCAGCCGCCGAGTGAAGCGGGGTCGGTGACGTCGCCTTTGTTGAAGGCCACGTACTCCTCAGTGAGGTCAGCGGCGTACATGACGGCGCTGCCGGGACCGAGGTTGAGGCGGATGTGCAAGTCAAATTCCTTTTGTGCCGCCGCGGCGCAGAGTTCCTCAAAGGTGGCCCTGGTCGGTTGTCCGCCCTTGAGGCTCCACAGGATTTTGCGGCTGCCCGGGGGACTGTAACCGATCTGGACCTTTTCTTCCTTTACCAGCGCGGAGCTGTACCCGAGGGCATCAATGATGCGCCCCCAGTTGGGGTCGCCACCATGCCAACTGGTCTTGACCAGGGAGCTATTCGCGACTGCCCGGGCAGCCAGGTCAGCCTCGGTGGCCGTTTTGGCGCCGCTGACCCGCACGGTGACGAAGCGTGATACGCCTTCGCCGTCGCGAACGATCATTTTTGCCAGTTCCAGGCAAACATGATTTAGAGCAGCTTGAAAAACGGAGATTTCGCCGCGCGGTGGACGCGAGGTGGGCGGGACATTTCCAGCCAGGCCATTCGCCAAAACCAATACGGTGTCGTTGGTGCTCATGTCGCCATCGACGGTAATGCGGTTGAAGCTCAGGGCCACTGCCTCGTTCAAGGCGGCCTGGAGAGCTCGAGGCTCGATCGCAGCGTCGGTCGTAATGAAGCAGAGCATCGTGGCATGCAGGGGGCGGGCGGGGGGTCGCTTGCCGGAGGCGCTCAGGCCAGGCTGAATCATGCCTGCGCCTTTGCACATGCCGCCCAGGCGGACGCTTCTTCCGCCGAGTTTAATCTCCACGGCCACCTGCTTGGGCCTGGTGTCACTCGTCATGATGGCCTCAGCGGCCCAGGCGGCGTGCCGGGCGGAGCGCCCCAACTCAATTGCGGCCGCGATGATGCCGACGCGGACGTTATCCATGGGCAACTGAAGGCCAATCCGCCCGGTGGACCCGACCAGGGCTGAACCGGGTGGCAGATCGAGCGCCTGCTCGGTGAAGCGCGCCATCGCCAGAGCGTCCTGGAGCCCTTGTTTGCCGGTGCAGGCGTTGGCATTGCCGGAGTTCACTACGAGCGCCTGGGCGCGGCCGCGCCGCATGCGAGACAGGCAGACCTTTACGGGCGCAGCGCAAACCTGGTTGGTGGTGAACAGACCGGCCACGGTAGCGGGGACCTCGGAGACGATCAACGCCAGGTCGCGTTTGGGGCCTTTGTCAGAGCCTGCGCCGGTGCCCAGACGCTTGATGTCACAAAAGACTCCGGTGGCTTGGAAGCCCTGCGGGGCCACAATCGCGCCTGGAACCTGAGTAAGTTTGGTTCTTCTGACTCGTTGCATGGCCGGGAGGGTACTCTTTTTGCGATTTAGATTTCAAGCCGGCCATCCGCCCAGATTGATCAATCGGATAGGCAAGCTGGAAACGCTACATTAGACTGCGCGCCCAATGTCGCAGATGTTGAAATCATCGGGGGCGATGGCCGGAGCCACCTTGACCAGCCGGGTGCTGGGCATGGTGAGGGAAATGGTGTATGCCGCCTTCATGGGGAACACCTGGGTGGCAAGCGCCTTTGTGCTTGCCTTCCAGGTGCCCAACCTCTTCCGGCGCCTGCTGGGAGAAGGCGCGCTGACTGCGGCGTTCATTCCGATTTTCAAGAGCAAAGAGGTGCAAGAAGGCGAGGGCCAAATGTGGCGCGCCGCCAACGCGGTCATCTGCGGACTGGTGGCTGCGGGAGCGGCGGTCACGGTTTTGGCGATGCTGGGCATTTCGATTGCACTTCGGGTCGGCCAGGGAGCCTGGGAAAGGCAGACGACGCTGATGCTGGAGCTGCTGCGGGTGATGTTCCCCTACATGCCGCTGGTGTGCCTGGCTGCGGTGTTGATCGGCATGGCCAACGCGAGGGGGCATTTTTTTGTGCCGGCACTGGGTGCGGTGGTGCTGAACCTAATCATGATCGGCAGCGTGTTGCTGGTGGAGAGGCGCCGTGGCGCACCTTTGGAACAGCAAATCTTTGGCCTGGCAATCGGAGTCGTGGTCGCGGGTTTGGCCCAGGCTTTTTTCCAGTTGCCCAGCCTGCAACATGAAGGTTATCGCTTCGCCTGGGTGTCTCCGTGGCGCGACCCCACCGTCCGGGAAGTCGTGCGCAAAATGCTGCCGGGTTCCATCGGGGTTGCCGCTTTCCAAATCAATGTGCTGGTGACCCAATGTTTTTCATTTTGGTTCGATCCAACGATCGTTTCGACCTTTAATTATTCCGTGCGGCTGATGGAGTTGCCGCAGGGCATGTTCGGCATTTCCTTGGCGACCTACCTGCTGCCGACGCTCTCGGGGCTGGCGGCGCAAAAGAATTATTCACAATTTCGCCAAACCCTAAGCCAAGGGCTAACGTACCTATCCTTCGCGAATTTGATGGCCGCCGCGATCGCGTTCGCGCTTGCCGAACCGATCGTGCGGCTGATTTTCGAGCACGGGAAATTCGATCAGCAAGCCACCCTCCGCGTGGCGCTGGCGTTGAAGTGCCTGGCTCCGGGATTATTAATGTTCTCGATGAACAACATCCTGGCGCGAGCCTTTTATGCGGTAAACGATATAAAAACTCCGATGAAGATCAGCCTTTTCTGCCTGGCGCTGAACCTGGGAATGGCCGTGTGGCTGGTGCAGCCCTTCCGTGAGGCAGGCTTAGGGGTGGCCAACACGCTGAGCGCCTGCTTCAACGTGTTTCTCCTGGCTTATGCGTTGCGTCGCAAGCTGGCGCGGTTGGGCCTCACGGCGGCCGTACGGGCGTTGCTGGTGCTCGTGCCGACCGCGACGTTGGCGGCAGTAGCGGCGGGGGTCTTGAGCTGGCTTTGGGAAAAGCGGTTTGGCCATGGCACGCTCCCGTTTAAGTTGGGAGCCGTCTTTGTGCCGGGCGGAGCCGCGGCCCTGCTCTATTGGCTGCTGGCCTTGGCTCTGAAAGTGCCAGCAGCCCGGGAAACACTGGACTTCGTGACACGAAGATTTAGCAGGGAAGGTGGGTGACCCGATTGTTTTGGCGCGAGCCGGAGACGGGGCCACAGTTTTTCACGACCAAACTTTGTCGCACGTGCGACAAAGTTTGGTATGGCGTCAAGTTCTTAATTTAGTCTTCCCCCAATCTCCGACCCTGATTCGGGAGCCGTTTAACTCGTTTTCGCAGCGGGTCCTGCGGCCTTCATTCAGACTGCTGTCGCAGCAAGGATGACACCAGAGACTGCTCAGCATGGTTGGTTTTCGTCAACGCGAAGAGCGTCGGCTGCCAAGGGTCGAGCGTGAACCGCACACGATTAGTGTAGCCAAGATATTTTTCCGCGCGCAGGTCATACACGTGCGATGGTTGCTGGAGGGTGGCGGTGATTTCCACCGGTCGTTCGAACGCTTCATTGCCGCCGGCCTGCTTGAGTTCTTCGCTCATCTGGTAGTCGATGTTCCGCTCGATGGCTACGAGGCGGTCGGCGCCGACCTTAAATCGATGCACGCGCACTCTGGCGTCCACGGGCACAGAGATCTCCGACTGCATCGGCGCGAGTTGAGCTTGGAGCCAATGCGAAAACCCGGAGGCCGGCTCGCCCTTCCGCCGCTCAACAGCGTAACCAGTGAGATCCCCGGGCTTCAGTTCCGGAGGGAGGCCCGTTCTCAGGCACACACAACTCAAGGCGTTCGTAGCCACGCCCTCAAAATATTCCAACGCGTTCTTGGGTCGGAGCTTGCCGTGTTCATCGAAAAGCCCGGGAGTGCCATCCGCGAAGATCTCGCGGGGGCGGACCGACGTTTGGGCCAAAAAGCTCTTGATTCGGGCGGCTTCCTGATCCGAGAGAGCATAGGAACTGGGCAGCACCAGCACCGCGCTCCCGGCTTGAGGCAAAGCGCCCTGTTCAATTTGTTCAGAGGAAAGAAATTGCGGGCTGAAGCCCAGATCCTGAAAAGCCTTGAGCCAGGCATTGCGGAGCTTGGCCAGGCGATTATGTTCCGCTTCGAAGCTGGAGAAGCGGCGCAACCACGTGGAGCCATCCACAGTGGATTCCAAGAGCCAATCCACTTGAATGCTCGGTTGAGAGTAATGGATGAAAATGGGATCGCGGTCACGCCCGGCGCGCAGAAAGAGCGTGGCCAGGGGAGAAGTCATTTCTTTGAGCGCGGGCGCGAGTGCCCGGGCTTTGGGGGTCAGCGGGTAGTCCTCCGTCTTCCAGTCGATGCAGTCTTCGCTCCACCAAACCAGGCATCCGCGATCTCCCTCGAGCAGCAGATGCCATAATCGGCGGCGTGCCGGATTGGTTGCGGACTCAAAAACGGTCGTCAGAATCGGCTTGCCGGGAAGGAAGGAGCCTAGAATCTCGCGAGCGCAGCCGATATCATACGGTTCCACCCAGTCTAGGGCCTGGGATAATCGCCACAAATCGTAGCCGCCGAAGGCATGGGGCATCTGGGTGCCTTCGATTCCGACAGGGGTGCGAGGGTCGGCCGTTCGGGCGGCCTGCCGCAAATCTTCCAAGGCGCGTGCCAAGGAACAGTCCATGTAGCTGCGAAAATCGGCCCAGGGTGCGAAATTCCAACGCGTTGGCGAGGGGCGGGCGGCAGCCAAATCGAACTTGAGTTGTTCCAGCGCCGCCCAATCCGGCTTTCCGCCCGGCAGGGCTTGGCCACTGGCCATGCGGTTTTTGATCTGGTCCGTGGTGAAGGGCTTGACTTCAAGCCAGGAGCGGTACCCCGTTTCCCATTCGGCATTCAAAGCGCCTAAGCTGGCATAACGCGACTGAAGCCAACTCCGAAACTTCTCCAGCGTGATCGGGTTGAAGTCGTAATCGAACGGATTGGCGGAAATGGTGATCGAGAGTTCATCACGGATGTTGTAGGCCAGCGGCTCGTGGTGCCGGTTCTTGAGTGCCAGAGATCGCACCTGGTTGCTGGCCCAGCCCCGCCATTCCGCATCGTCGAGGCAATAATCCCGAACCAACGCCGAATCCGGTCGCCCCGCCTTGGCCCAATCAGTTATGAACTTGTCCCAGTCCTCGACGTGAGAGTTGAACTTCAGGCAAAGGCCGCGGTTGACGAGGTTTTCGACATAATAGGGGAATTGGTTTTCCAGGAGAGGTTGAGGGTTGCCGTCACCATAGACCATGGCTGTGTTGATTCCCATCTCGCGCAGACGCTGAAAAAAACGAGGTAATTTGTCCGGCTGTTTATAGGCCGTGTCCCCCACCCACATGATCGTGCGATAGTCACGCCAGGCACGGAGCCCCGACGACGGCTGGGCGCCACACGCAGGCGGCAAAAGTGCCAGCAAGAGCAGGACGCGCCAGGCAGAAAGGCCAGATTGGCGCGGGGATCCGTTTCGCATGGTCCCGGCATAAAGCTCGACGGGGCTTGGGTCAACCCAGAATGCTCGCCTTCAAGAACCAGGAGTTTAGCAGCTTCGATCTGAAGGGGGGTATTTTACGGATGGAATTGCGGTATAAACCGGTATTGCCCTAGGAGAGGTCACATGTTAACCTCTGTCCCGCCATGTCACGTCAACGACGGACAACCTGCCCCGGCTCGAGGGGGCGGCAAATCGAGTGCGGGAAAGACCCCGCTAGGATGGGAAAATACGCGCCACACGCGCCGACGGGTTGGTGCGGTATTTTGCTGCGGCCCTTTTTTCAACTATGAACCTGAATTCTTGCGAGAAGCAAAAAAGCGGAGCCCTGGGGGTCGCTGCCGGCTGCCTCCTCCTGGCGGCTTGGATCGGTCCACTTGGTGCGGCAGCACAGGATGCTCCGCCAACGCCGGGGGGCGCCACCAACCTTTCACTCTCGGCCGCCCCCTCCCAACGCGCTCGCTGGACCCAGCGGCTTACCCTGGGTGCAGGCGACCTTCTGGACCTATCACTCTTCGATCTGCCGGACACCGCGCAAACCCAGGTCCCCGTTGGACCGGATGGGAACATAACGTTCTTGCAGGCGCATGATGTGCATGCGGCCGGCCTGACCGTCGATGAACTTCGCGCCAAAATGGACGAGGCGCTCGGCAAGTATTACCAGAACCCGCATACCATCATCAACCCCGTGTCCTTGCGGAGCAAAAAGTACTTTGTGCTCGGCTCGGTTACGGCTGCCGGCGTTTATATTTTGGATCGGCCGCTAACGGTCATCGAAGCGCTCGCCCGCGCGGGCGGTCTGCAGACTGGGCTGTTCGATCAACGGACGGTGCAGATGGCAGATTTAACGCGCAGTTTCCTGGTGCGCAACGGGGAGCGGGTCCCGGTCGATTTCGAACGCCTCTTCCGGCATGGTGACTTGAGGCAAAATGTGCTGCTGGAGCCGGAAGATTATCTTTACTTCGCCTCGGCTAGCGCCAATGAGATTTACGTGCTCGGCCAAGTGATGAATCCCGGGGTGCTGACCTTCGCTCCCAAACCCACGGTCCTCAAAGCGATCGCCTCGCGGGGCGGCTTTGCCGACCGGGCGTACCGGAGGCGCGTGCTGGTCGTGCGCGGCTCGCTGGACCACCCGCAGACGTTCGTAGTGGATACGTCGGCCATTTTGGCAGGCAAGATTCCCGATTTCGCGTTGGAACCAAGGGACATCGTCTATGTTCACCAAAGCCCGTGGGTCATTGGAATTCAGGTGGTCGATTCGGCGGCGCGCGCGTTCATCCAGGGAATGTTCGTGGAATGGTCAACCCTGCGCATCTGGCCACATTTTCCGTCAACCCTTCTCCACTAATATGAAGAATCTGCTGCTGTTAGGTTGTGCGGGCCTGGTGTTGGCTCTGCTGGGCGGGTGCGCCAGCTCGAAGACTAGGCCGGAGTCAGATCGGAACCTGCCGCCGCGCTCCCCAGACGCGTCAGCCACCGTTACTATCACCAACGAACTAAACCCGGAGTTGCTTCAACCCCGAGACAACCGGTTCACCCTGGGGCCGGGCGACACCCTCGAAATCGAGATTCTTGGCACCCCCGCCTCGCGTACGCGGGTGACCGTGGGGCCTGACGGCAAGATCTATTATTACTTGCTTTCCGGCCAGGATGTTTGGGGGCTGACGTTGGAACAGACCCGTGACCTGCTGGAGCGAGGATTGGCTAAGTATTTGAGCCAGCCCCAGGTATCGGTGTCGCTTCGCACGGTCGAAAGCCGGCACGTTTGGGCGCTGGGCAGCCTGAACCGGCCGGGTATTTACCCGCTCACGGGGCCCATGACGTTGTTGGAATTGCTGGCGCTGACGGGAGGCACAGCCCGCTCGGCCTCGCAGGTCTCGACGGCTGATTTGGCGGATTTAAGACACAGCTTTCTGATGCGCCAAGGACAATTCCTGCCGGTGAGTTTCGAGCGGCTTCTCCGCGGAGGCGATACGTCGCAAAACGTGTTTCTTCAGCCCGATGATTTCATTTTCGTGCCTTCGACGCTTGAACAGGAGGTCTATATTCTCGGAGCGGTCCTGTCCCCTCGGGCCATACCTTACACGGACCGCATGAGTTTGCTCTCGGCCATTGCGGGCGGTAACGGGACTGTGCAGTTCATGTTTCTCACCGGCGAGGATTACGGCCCGCTGGCCAAAGACGCCAATCTCTCCCATGTGGCGATCGTGCGTGGCTCCTTGGCGGAGCCGCAAGTGATGGTCGTGGACCTGGGGGCAATCCTTAAAGGCCGCGCGGCGGATGTGCCGCTCGAACCCGGCGATATCATCTATGTGCCCAATTCTCCTTATACCACGCTCAAACGTTACGTGGATCTGGTTGTTACGACGTTCGTGAGCACCGTGGCGGTGAATGCGGGGTTGCGAGCCGGCGGCCTGCCTGCGGGCGGCGTGAATGTGGCGGTGCCAGTCAGCACGCCCGCCAGCCCGCCCGCCGTTGGTAGATAAGACCCACAGGGTCGGATTTCAGGGAGGGGGCGACGGGGCTTATAATAATCTCTTTGCGGGGAAGGCGCAGGTTTGCGAGGATAAGGCGTGAGCTTGTAGCTCAAGAACCGCAGTGCGAGCGCTTTACAACATTTTGTTCGGGGTCTTTTTTGCCCTGTCCTCTCCGTACTATTTCCTACGGATGAGCCGGCGGGGCAACTGGCTTAACGGCTTTGGGCAGCGTTTTGGCAAGTACGACGCCAACTTCAAACAAGCCGTTACCAATCGGCACACGCTGTGGATCCACGCGGTAAGCGTAGGCGAGGTCAATTGCTGCACCCAGTTGATTCGCGCGTTAGAACCGCGGCTGCCCAATCTCAAAATCGTAGTTTCGACGACAACGACCACCGGGATGGGCCGGTTGCAGAGCGTTCTGCCTACCCATATCAGCAAGATCTATTATCCCATCGACCGCCGCTCCTATGTCAGTCGCGCGCTCAACAATGTGCGCCCGGAAGCGGTGGTGCTGGTCGAGGCGGAAATCTGGCCTAATTTCCTGTGGCGAGCACGCCAACTGGGCATCCCGGTCTTTCTGGTCAACGCGCGCTTGTCCGAGCGTTCGTATCGCGGCTACAAACGATTCGGTTTTTTGTTTAAACCGCTGTTCGCCTCCTTCGCCGGGGTGGGAGCCCAGAACGAGGCTGAGGCCGCCAAGTTGCGCGAGCTGGGTTGCCGACCAGAGGCGGTCCGGGTAGTCGGCAACCTGAAATTCGACTCTGCCGCGCTCCAGGAGCGGACGATGCTGGACGTGCCTACGTTGCTAGGCCAGTTAGGTGTTGCGCCCGGCGCCCCCGTGCTGGTAGCCGGCAGCACTCACGAGGGCGAAGAAGCCCTGCTGGCGAAGGTTTTCCGGCAATTACGAGGGCATTATCCGGACTTGTTCCTGGTGATGGTGCCGCGCCACTTTGAACGGTGCCGCGACGTTGGAGATCAATTGCGCGATGCGGGCCTCAAGTTCGTTTATCGCAACGAGGTGAACGGGTCCACGCAATTTTCGCCCGGCGAAGTGGAATGCCTGCTAGTCAATACGACGGGGGAACTGGCCCGCTTCTACGAACACGCCACGATAGCCTTCGTTGGCAAGAGCCTCCTCGCCCAGGGCGGCCAGAACCCCATCGAGCCCGGGGCCCTGGGCAAGGCGGTCATCTTCGGCCCAAACATGCAGAACTTTGCCGAAGTGGCGCGCAATTTTGTGGCGCAACAAGGAGCCGTGCAGGTAAAGGACGCCGCCGAGTTGGAGCAAGCGCTTTCCGACCTGTTGGCGGACCCCGCTCGGCGGGAGGAACTGGGACGCAACGCCGTGCGAGTCGTGCAGCAAAACCTGGGAGCGATCGAGCGCACCGTCGAAATGATTGTGCAGCATCTCGAGAACGGCGAACTCTACGTAGCCCCGAGGAAGGGCCTCCTTTGAGTGTCCTTAGGTGAGAATGCGGCGGCCTTCGTCCAGGAAGATGCCCTTGAAGTTCATCTCGAGGGCTTGAGGATTGGTGGCCTTAGACAGCGCCTCGTGCTCCGAAACCTTGCCGTCTTTCACAAGTTGGAACAGAGCCTGGTTGAAATTGACCATGCCATCGTCCTGGCCCGTCTCGATCGCGGCCGAGAGTTTGTCCAACCGGTTCTCCTCGATGAGCTTCTTCACTGTCGGCGTATTGATCATGATCTCGAGCGCCGGTGTCATGCTGTTGGAGAGGGTGTTGATCATGCGCTGGCAGATCACGGCTTGGAGCGTCCCCGCTAATTGGCGGCGGATCTGCTCGCGTTCGTCGGCCTTGAAAAAGTCAAGGATGCGGCTGACGGACTGCGAAGCATTGGTGGTGTGCAAGGTGGAAAGGACCAAGTGGCCGGTATCGGCCGCGCTCATGGCGGCCGTAAAGCTTGTCGAGTCGCGCATCTCGCCGATCATGATGATATCCGGATCCTGGCGCAGGACGTGTTTGAGGGCGTGATGAAAGGAGAGCGTGTCCAGCCCCACTTCACGCTGCTCAACGACGCACTGATTGTCTTCGAACACATACTCAATGGGATCCTCCATGGTGATGATGTGTTTCTTGAAATTAGCGTTGATGTGCTCGATCATGGCCGCCAGCGTGGTGGACTTGCCGCAGCCCGTTGAACCGGCGACCAGCACGATGCCGCGCGGAGATTCGGCGATGCGCCGGATTTGCTCGAGCAACCCCAGTTCCTCGAAACTCGGCACGTTGGTTTTGACAAATCTCATCGCCAGGCACCAGTGCCCGCGCTGCTGGAAAAGGTTGGTCCGGAACCGGCCGATGCCGGGAACGAAGTAGGAGAAATCGGCTTCCCGCTCCTGTTCGATGCGCTTCTTCAAGTGCGCCGGAGTCACCTGCTCGACGATGTTATTCATCCATTCCAAGGTGGGAAACGGACATTCAATGGCGATCAACTGGCGGTTGATGCGAAAAATGACCGGCGTGCCGATCTTCAGGTGGACGTCCGAAGCACCGCCCTCGACCGCCGTCTTCAAAATGCGATGAAACATTTCCATGTCCGGCAGGATACCATAGACCGCTCGACGGCCAAGAGCGAAAAAGGGGGAAAGAGAGACGGGAACACCACCACTATGCGGCCGCCAAGGCACGCTTCAGACCAAGAGCGGCCTCTGAACCAGATCCCGTATGCGCCAGGGGCGCCGAGCTACGAAGGCTTTGGCGCTAAACGGCGGGAGCCTCGGCCAAGTGGCTCAGCCGGGCCTGCGCCTGTTTGGAAACCCCGGTGAAAACCATCGAAACGTGATAGCCCGTATGCTTGTTGCCAGTGCAGGAAATGACCACCCCAGTGCAGTGGACCCTTCCCCCATCGTGTGGAGATTGCAGAGCCATTGTCATTTCCGTCCAAGGGGAAAAAGGCGTGGCAGTCCGAAATTCGATACCGTTTTTGTGAACGATGACCGAACTTGGGGAAAGGGACAAACGCGTTTGCCGCGCTTGAACGGTGAAATGTTGCAACGACCCACTACTATCAAATTTTCTCGCGCTCATAACAGCATAAGGAAAATAGCACAGAAAGGCGCACCGTCAAGGTAGTTGGTGTTTCCGGCTCCCCCCTAAACTACCACTCGATGACCGCCGCCCCCCACGTCAGGCCCGCGCCAAAGACGATCAACAGCGCCAGGTCCCCGCGCTGCAAACAGCCGCTGGCCACGGCTTCGTCCAAGGCGATGGCCACCGAAGCCGCGGACGTATTGCCGTATTTGTGAAGGTTGACGAACATCTGCCCGGCCTTGGCGCCGAGGCGCTCCCCCACCGCATCAATGATTCGGCGGTTAGCCTGGTGGGGGATAATGCATTTAATGCGCGAGATGTCGATTTCACATCGCCGCATGGCTTCCTCGGCCGCCGTCAGCATCGCCTGGACCGCGTTCTTAAAGGTCTCTCGCCCTTCCATCCTCAGGTAATGAGCGCGCCCGGCGATCGATTCGGAGCTGGCCGGACAACGGCTGCCCCCACCCGGCATGAACAACAAATCCGACTTCCTTCCGTCGGCTCCCATGACCGCCGTGAGCAGTCCGTGCGCATTGGGTCGATTCTGCAAAACCGCAGCCCCCGCGCCGTCTCCGAACAGCACGCACGTGTTCCGGTCCGTCCAATCTACAATCGAGGACAACTTCTCGGCCCCAATGACCAACACCGTGTCATAAGTGCGCGACATAATGAATTGCTGCGCGATTTCAAGGGCGTAGATAAAGCCCGAGCAGGCCGCCTCCAAATCAAAGGCCGCCGCCCGGTGTGCCCCGATGCGGCGTTGCACCAGGCAAGCCGTCGAGGGGAACGGCATGTCGGGCGTGATCGTCGCCACAATGATGAGGTCCACCTGGTCCGCCGTCACGCCGGCTCGTTCCATTGCTCGCTGGGCCGCCTGAGACGCCAAATCCGAAGTGAATTCGTCCTTGGCCGCGAGGTGGCGTTCCTTGATGCCCGTGCGGGTGGTGATCCATTCGTCCGTTGTGTCCACCATGCGCTCCAATTCGGAGTTGGTCAGCACTCTGGCGGGCACATACGAACCGACGCCGCTAATGGAGCAGGTCCGGCCCTGAAAATTGTATTTGGCTCGAGGGTTCTTGAATCGGGTCGTGGTGGGGGGCAGGCTCATCCGTAGTTGCTAAGGTTGTACATCGTTGTTATCAGGCGGCACGCATATAACCACGTCCCTGACCGCACCGCAACTATGGAAGTAAGCTCGTTACCGGGACGGCTACACTGCGCGTGGGTGGGGACGCGAGCGTGATTCCTTGTGGGGTCCCGGGGGTACGAAGTCCTCAACGTCCTCAAGTAGGCAGCGCCTTGTGGGTGCCCACTGCCTCGAGCTCCGCCAACCGTTCATTGGCCCGCCCAATTTCCCGGGCGATGGTCTGATTGACTTTTTGTTGAAGGTTATCGGCGGTCAGGCGGATGGCGCTGGCGACAGCTCGTTCCCGCGCCGAGGCATGGGCTTTGAGCACGGCGCCGTTGAATCCTAACAGCGGGGCGCCCCCCAAAACCTCGGGGTCCATGCGCCGCTTGAGATTACGGAAGGCACTGTGGGCGAGGAGCGCCCCCAAACGACGCCGTGGATTGGCGGTCAGCTCTCGCTTGAGCAGGCCAAAAATCGCTATGGCTAAACTCTCGCAAGTCTTGAGCACAATGTTGCCCACAAAGCCGTCGCACACCACTACCTCGACGCGGTTCTGAAAGAGATCATGGCCTTCCACGTTGCCGATAAAGTTCAGGTCCAGGTGTTTGCAGAGCCGGAAGGCCTCGAGCGTCAGTTCATTGCCCTTGCTGGCCTCAGTCCCGATGCTCAGGATGCCCACCCGGGGATTTTTGTAGCCGAGGATCTCCCGCGAGTAGATGCTGCCCATGATCGCGTACTGGGCAAGGTTCAGCGCTTGGCACTCGATATTGGCGCCCGAATCCAGCAGCACAAATTCGTTGTCCGGTGTTGGAATCACTGCCGCTATCCCCCCGCGATCCACCCCCGGAATCCGGCCCAGCTTGAACGTTGCCGAGGCAAAAATGCCTCCGGTGTTGCCCAACGAGATCAGCGCATCGGCTTTCCCGTCTTTAACCAATTCGGTGGCCCGGACGATCGAGCTGTCCTTTTTGCGCCGGACCGCCGCCGCCGGCTTGTCCTCCATGGTCAACACCTCACTGGCATGGACCACGCGCACGCGGTGGTCGCGGAAACCGCGCGCGGGCAAGGCTTTGTGGATTTCGGCTCGATCGCCGACCAGGAAAAGGGCGGTAATGCGAGGCTCCTGTTGGAGCGCCCGCTGGGCGCCTTCGATGACCACGCCACAGCCGTTGTCCCCCCCCATGACATCTACGGCGATGCGCATACGGCAACGGGAATGGGGCAGGGAATGGCCCCAGTCAAAGGCCTTAACCGCCGGCGGTAACGCTCAGAACCTGCCGTCCCTTATAGTAGCCGCAGGCGGGACAAACCCGGTGGGGGACATAGGGGGCCGCGCACTGCGGGCACTCGCTGAGTTGAGGCAGGGTCAGCACGCTGTTGTAGGCGCGGCGCATCCGCTGGCGGCTTCTCGATGGTTTACGCTTGGGAACACCCATATTTTTCTTTTAGAGCTAAAATTTCAGTTTGTTCAATTCCGTCCAGGCCGACGCCCCCGCCACGCTATGTTCATTGCCGGGTTTTAGCCTCGAGCCAGCGGGGGCTTGCGGCAGACCGCCGCATTCCGCATTACACAACGGGTGTTGCGGAAATTCAAGCAGAATATCTTCCCGCACGATGGCCGTCAAGTCCACGCAGTCACTCACCACCCGGGCGGCTTCCTCCCCCTCCAGTGGTATATGGCAAGTCCAGGCCGGGAGCGCGACCTCGCGCTCGAACGCTTTGAGGCAGCGCACGCAACGGCAATCCAAGACCAACCGCAGGCGTCCCTCGGCCAGCAACCCGCCTTGGAGCTTTTGCACCGTGATATCGTATTCCAGCGGCCGCGCTACTTGAATGACCTCATCGTGCGTGTCGATGTCCAGTTCCGCTACTGAGAGTTCCCCTTCCAGGCGAACAGGGTGCGCCTCTAAATGGCGCAAGTTGACGACGAACGGCATATAATCCTTTCTGAGCCGGGTGCTCGCTTCGCTGGCTGCAATGCTCCGCCAGCGCTGCCTGCACGTGCGGCGGCACGAACGCCCTCACCTCCCCACTAAAGCGCGCGATCTCCCTCAGGATCCGTGATCCCAGAAAGGTGTGAGCATCCCCCAGCTTCATAAATATCGTTTCTATCCACTTGTTCAGCTTAGGATTCATTAGGTCCATCCGAAATTCAAAGCCATCATACCAGACCGCACCCACGGAAACAAATCCCAATTCAAATTCTTCTGGCGATGCGGGTGCTGCCAGCCTTGGGGAAATAGGCGTCTCGGACCTCAGGCGCAACTCGAGACGACCCGCAGGATAGCGTGGGGGCGAGGGGCGTCGAGTTCGAACGCGGGCGAGATGAGAGCCTTTTGCGGAGTGAACAACCGGAGGGAATGGCGAGCGGCATAGCGGCGCGCGCTAAACGAAAAATGGCCGGCGTTCCCCTTCTCCGGCGCCTGGGACGGTTTCGAAAGCAGCTTCCCTTTTTTGTTCATGGCAAAACTCACCGGAAAGTTGGACGAGCCCCTCCATTAAAAAATTCACCGAAAAGGAAGGCGGCGCAAACTTATTTAAATTTCCTTAATGGGGTGGTCTGCCCGAACCGGCAGGAGTTCACCGCGGGTTTTGCGGGCGCACTGCGGGGACTTGCCAATTCAGATGCCAATATAAAGTCCAAAAGGCCGATCAGGCCCGTTTTGGCCCATCTATCTCTCTCTCGAAAGGGTTGGCGGCCAGCTTGTAAGGCCGAAGAACTCTGTCCTGCGCTCCCCGAAGGCGCGGTGGGCAGTCATGCCCCTTTCAAAAAAAAGTTCCGCTGCTTCTCGCTGATGGGCATGTCCAGCTTTTCCATCACTTGCAGCATGTCTTCCCAAACGCGCCTTTTTTCACTGGGGGCTGCGTTGCGCAAGAGGTAAGCGGGATGATAGGTGGGCATGAGGGGAATTCCACGGTAGGTTTGCCAGTTTCCGCGCAGCCTGGTGATGCCCACCGTCTTGCCTAATAGTCCTTCCACGGCGGTCGCCCCTAGCGCCACAATCACCTTTGGCCGGATCAGATCGATTTGCTCGTGCAGAAACGGAATACAGGTCTGCCTCTCCGCCGGCGTGGGCTTGCGGTTGCCGCTGGTCTGGCCGGGCGTATCCGGCCGGCATTTCAGGATATTGGCAATGTACACCAAGTCGCGCGTCAGGCCCATCGCTTGAATGATCTTAGTCAGCAACTCCCCGGCCCGGCCAACGAACGGCTCGCCCTGCGCATCTTCGTCTGCTCCCGGGGCTTCGCCGATGAACAGGAGTTGCGCGTCGATGTTCCCCACGCCAAAGACGACGTTCTGCCGCGCGGCGGCCAAATTCTGGCATTTGACACACGCCAAGGCTCGCTGGCGCAACTCGGCAAAAGCGGCTGTTTTGGCTGGACCGGTCAAGGCAGGTTGGTTGGCCGTAGCCGGTGCAGCCTGCGGTTTGTCCGCCAAGGGCAGCCCTAAGGACAGGCTCGTCGGCGGCGCCGTTTTCGGTGCGGCTGCTTTGGGCGCGATGGGAGTGCGCTCCGGCGACATCTTCCGGGCGGGTGGCGCAGTTGGCCGTGGCGGCTCAAAGGGGGTTCTGGCGGGAATTGGACAAGGGACCTGCTTCAGGGCTGCCAGCGCCTCGGGCGAAACCGGAACGAACCGCACGCCCCGTGCTTTGAGTTCTTCCAGGTATCCAATTGCGGCCTCGAGCAAATGATGATAGGAATCCGACATGGCTATTATGCAAAACCCTCAGAGGGTGGCATCGTTCGGAGGCCAGTCCCAGAAAAAAATCAATGGACAGTGAGCAGGAAAAGCAAGGCCGGAAGAAGCGCCGCGTGCTGATTTGGATCGTAGTCGTGGTGGTGGTGTGCTGTGCCATTTATTTTGTCACCCGCACGCGGTCGCGGCAGGTCGTCATTACGGGAATCGTCACCACGGACAGCGTGATCGTGAGCTCGGAAATTGGGGGCCGTTTGCAAGAACTCATGGTCAAAGAAGGGGATACTGTTACGAACGGCCAATTGCTGGGGCTTATTCAGCCCCAAGAACAGAGGGCCGACTTGGCGTTTTACGCTAAGAGTCATGACCAGTCGGCCGCGCAAGTCGCCGAGGCCGAGGCAGAGTTGAATTACCAGGAAGCCCAGACGAGCAACCAGATACGCCAGGCCGAGGCCAACCTGGCCTCCGTCCAGGCACAGCGAGCGCAGGCGCAGGCAGATTGGGAGAACGCCAGCCTTACCTTCAAGCGGCAACAGGATCTTTATCACCAGGGCGTGGAGGCAATCCAATCCTACGACCAGGCGCGGACGGGATCGGATGCCGCCAAGGCACATCTCGACTCGCTCGGCCGGCAAGTCGAAGCGGCCGAAGCCGCCCTGGCACTAGCACGGGCCAGCCGCGAGCAAGTCGCCATGCGCCGCGCGGCCTTGGAAGCCTCCCACTACCAGTTGGCCGCCGCGGCCGCCCAACAAGAGCGTGCCAAAGTTCGCCTGGGTTACACCGAAATCTACGCTCCCACCAACGGCTTTGTGGACCTCCGTGCAGCCCTGCCGGGCGAAGTGGTGAACTCCGCTCAAGCCATCGTAACGCTCATCGATCCTGATAATCTCTGGGTGCGCGCCGATATCGAAGAAACTTATATCGACCGCATTGTATTAGGTCAAAAGATGCTGGTCCGTCTGCCTTCGGGTGGGGAGCGGGAGGGAACGGTTTTCTTTCGCGGCCAGGACGCTGAGTATGCGACCCAACGCGATGTCAGCCGGACCAAGCGCGACATCAAGACCTTCGAGATCCGCCTCCGGTGCGACAACCACGACCGGCGGTTGGCGGTCGGAATGTCGGCCTATGTTATCTTGGCCTTGAGGTGAGGTCCGGCCATGAGCTTCGATGTCGAAGTCGAGAACCTGACCAAGTGTTTCGGCGATTTCTGCGCCGTCAACGGGCTGAGCTTCAACGTAGAGCACGGCGAGGTCTTCGGCTTGCTCGGGCCCAACGGCGCGGGCAAATCCACCCTCATTCGAATGTTAACCACCCTGGTGCCACCCACCTCCGGCACCGGCCGCATCAACGGGTTCGATATCGTTCGCTCCCCCAACCAGGTGCGCCGTTGCATTGGCGTCATCCCGCAGGCCATGACCTCGGACCAGGACTTAAGCGCCGAGGAAAACATGGGGATTTTCGCCAAGCTTTACGGCATCACCGGCGAGAAGCGGCGCCGCATCGTGCGCGAGCTCCTGGCGGCGGTCGATTTGACCCAATGGGCAGACAAGCCCGTGAAGATGTTCTCGGGTGGGATGCGGCGCCGCCTCGAAATCGCCCGCGGCCTGGTTCATCAGCCGAACATCTTTTTTTTGGACGAACCAACCACCGGGCTGGACCCCGTCTCGCGCGTCGCCGTCTGGGAAATGCTCACCCGCTTGAAAACCGAGCGCGATCTGACCATCCTGATGACCACGCATTACATGGATGAAGCCGACAAATTGTGCGACCGCATCGCCATCGTGGACCATGGCAAGCTGGTTGCGTTGGATTCGCCTTTGAAGCTCAAGGCCTCGGTCCCCGGTAAAAACACACTGGAGGTGAGTTTCTCCGAAACGCCTGCCGGATGGCTGCAGACCCTGGAATCTCTGCCCGAGGTCGCTGGCGTGAAGGCCGAGGACCATATCTTTCGCATTTCCTCCGATAATGGCCCGCGCACTGTGGTGGAACTGGTCGAAGTGGCGCGACATGCCGGGCTAACCGTGACCTCCCTTTCGGTGCAGAGCACCACGCTGGACGACGTTTTTGTGCACTATACCGGCCACCAACTCCGCGACACCTTGCAGAGCAACGTCGTTTACTCCAGCGCCCACATGTATGAAAAACGGTAGGAAAACTCGCGCGAGCAGGACGTCCTGATGCACCGCATCCTAGCCATCATTGAGCGCGACCTGCGGCGGTTCCGGCGCAGCCCAACCCTGGTCATGGTGTCGATCATCATGCCCTTGGTGCAACTTTTGGTGTTGGGCAACGCCTTCGGCGGCAAACTCAAACATCTCGTCGTGGGTGTGGTGGACCAGGACCACGGCCTGCCTGCCATCAAACTCAAGGAAATGTTCCAGGCGGTCGCCGCCAACGCGCGAACCTTCGATACGGTTCCTTACATCGACCAGGCAACGGCTTTGAAAGATCTGCGGAACGGCCGGATCAACGCGGTCCTGAACATTCCGCCGCAGTTCTCTCGCAAAGTGTTCGCAGGCGCCAATCCCCGCTTTGCCCTGATTGAAGACAACACCGACCAGTTTATTGCTTCTGCCCTCGAGGGGACGCTCAACCAGATGCTCGGTCCGTACAACCAAAAGCCCCCGCCCCCCCTCATATCCGCCGACGCGAGCCTGGCCGTGGTCGAGATTTATCCCTACGTGCCTTACATCCAATACCTGTTGCCGGGCAGCACGGTGTTGGCGATCTTTGTTTCGGCAATGATCGGAGGCGGGATCATTTTCATTGATGACAAAGCGCGGGGACTGCACGAAGGCTACTTGGTGACACCTATCAGCAAGTTCGAGCTAATCATGGGGTTCAACCTGGCGGGCGCGATGAAGGCCATCATCGCCGGCGCGGTGCTTATTTCGGCCGGGTCGCTTATTGCCGGCATTCCCGACCCGTTTAATCCAGCGCGTCTCGCGCGCCTGCTGCTCCTGGTGGTCGTTACTTCCTTAGCGCTCATCAGCTTTATGTTCCTGCTCATGGTGCGCGTCAACGACCCGCTGGTGCCGCGCGCCATGTTCGGCGTCCTCAACACCGTGCTGTTTTTTCCCAGCGGCGCCGTGTATCCAGTTTCGGCTTTTCCGGCCTGGATGAAAGTCATTGCAATTGCCGATCCCTTCACCTATGCGGTGCATGGATTCAAGGAATTGCTGCTCAAAAACACGGGAGTGGGCGCCATCGCCTATGACCTGCTCTTCCTCGGGATTTTCACTGCTCTGTCGATGCTGACGGCTACGCTCCTGTTTAAAAGAACACTGTGATTGGCTATTTCTGAAACAAAACCGCCGTGCGGAGCGTATTAGTATTAGATACAGATGGACCTTTTTTCAGACTATGAAACCAACAATTATCCTGTCTTTCCGGCCGGCCATTCTCTTGGCCGGTATGTGCCTCGCCGCGGGAATGGCGCCGGCTGCCTCAAATCACGAGAACAATCTCGAGAAAACCTTCCAGGTCACCCCCGGGGCCCGGTTAGTCCTTGATGCCGACGGGGGTAGCTGCGACCTCAAACTCGTTGATGGTGATTCGGTGCAGGTGCGCGTGTTCCGCGAGGTGAAGGGCGGCAACCAGGCGCAGGCAGACCAACTCTTCACCAACCATGTCGTCACCTTCCAACAGGAGGGCAACACCGTGTCGATAGTGGCGAAGAACAAGGCGAGACTTTCCTGGTCCTGGCGGTTCAACCAGCCACACCTGGAGGTGCATTTTCAGGTCAGCATCCCCAAAAAATGCGATGTTGACCTGAAGACCGCCGGCGGCGACTTACACTTGGGCGAGGTGGATGGCGCTGTCAAAGCTCTCACTTCCAGCGGCGGTATCGTCCTCAAACGCGCGGCGGGCGCTGTTGATGCCGCCGACTCGGGTGGCGACATCATCATTGAGAACGCTGAGGCCGCCCTCACGGCCCACACTTCCAGCGGTTCCATTCGCGTGCAGAAGGCCCAAGGCGACGTCGAAGCCGCAAATTCCGGCGGGGACATCGTTATTGATGACGCCGGACGAGCCGTGGCTGCACGCACTTCCAGCGGCACGATCCGGCTGAAGTGGATCAAGGGCGATGTGCACGCGAGCGATTCTGGCGGGGACATTATGGCTGAGCGGGTGGGCGGTAGTGTTGACGCCGCCACTTCCAGCGGTTCCATCAACCTGGGCCAGATTCAAGGCAGCGTGCAGGCGAGAAACTCGGGTGGCGATATCGGGGTCGAATCGGCCTCCGGCAGCGTAGTGGCTAGAACTTCGAGCGGCGCCATCCGGATTAAGGCGGTCCAAGGAGCCGTTCAAGCCAAGAACTCCGGCGGTGATGTGAGCATCGACCACGCAGGCTCGGCAGTGGACGCCCAAACTTCCAGCGGCGCGATCAAAATTGGAACCGCGCAAGGCTCGGTCGAAGCCAAAGACTCCGGCGGTGACGTGACCATCAACGAAGCCCTCGGCGCGGTGCGGGCCCAAACCTCCAGCGGCGCGATCCATCTCAAGCTGGCGAAGGGCAAAGTCGAGGCGCGGGATTCGGGCGGCAGCATTCAGGTATCCGAGGCGCGCGCCGCCGTCCAGGCAAGCACCTCCAGCGGCGATATCACCGTCGGTTGGGTGACGCAACCATCGGAGGATTGCCGTCTCGAAGTCTCGGGTGGAAGTATCAACCTCAGTCTGCCGCCGTCCGCGGCGCTAACCCTGGACGCCCGGAGCAGTGGCGGAAAGGTGCAAAGTGAATTGCCCGTAACCATGGAAGGTGGAGTTAGATCTGGCGTCCTTCAGGGCAAGATAAACGGCGGCGGTCCCAGCCTGGTCCTACGCTCCAGTTCCGGCGACATCGAAATTAAATCGGCAAAAACCACTCTGCCTGCCGCAGAAGCGGAGGAAGTCCCGCGGTAGTAACTAGATCACTCCTGCACGACCGGAGCAATCACCAGCCACAGCCACCCCGCGATAAAGCTCAGGCCGCCCACGGGAGTGATAGCTCCCAGCCAGCGGACATTCGTGACCGCCAAAACGTAGAGCGACCCCGAGAAGATCACAATCCCGGCCAAAAAGCAGAACCAAGGTCCGGCCGGCAAAGGCCTGCGCCCTGCCAGGATGAACAGCATCAGCCCGTGAATGAAGTGATACAAAACCGCCTTTTCCCAAATCGTCGCCGTTTGGTTGCGAGCCAAAATGTCCTTGAGGCCATGCGCGCCGAAGGCGCCCAAAGCCACGGCTAGCAAGCCCACTAAAGCCGCCACACGCAGGGCGACGGAGTTGGTCATATCGATATTCAGAATGTGCGAGCTTCCGCCCTCTGGTAAAGCGGAAAGATCTCAACTTGTATGACTTGTATCTCGACCCTGACCGGCTGGCGGTTTATGGTGGCCTCGGTGCATGAAAAACCCAGTCTTCCTGGCCCTGGCTGAGGCTGCCCAGCGCGGTGAGCCTGTCGCCTTGGGTATCATCTCCGGCGTGAAAGGCTCCAGTCCCCAGAAAGTCGGCGCCAAAGCGCTCTTCTTTCCGGACGGGCGCATCACGGGCACTTTGGGCGGCGGATGCCTCGAGGCGGAAATCCAGCAGCGCGCTCTCCAGTCCCTGCGCACCGGCAAGGCCGCCGCGTTCGATTTGCTGCTCGATCACGATTTTGGCTGGGACGACGGCCTGATTTGCGGAGGAAAGGTGTGCGGTTTAATTTTGCCCCAGACCCAAGCTGCCGGGCCGGCCTTTTGGCACGCGCTGGCCGAGCGGAAAGCCGAATTGCGGTGGGGCGTCAAGAAGGACTTTTCCATCACCTCCTCTGACGATATCGAAAGCCCTGAGATTCTTCAAGGCTCGACCGAACGCCGCCCTTCGGACGCGCGCCAGCCAGAGGAAGCCTGGCTTTATTCGGAAACAGTAACTCCGCCGTGTGCGCTGTGGATTGCGGGCGCAGGACACATCGCCCAAGCGGTAGCGCCTCTGGCCGTCCAACTGGACTTCGGCGTCACGGTCTTCGATGACCGCCCTGCCCTGGTCACCCATCAGTTCTTCCCCCCGGAGGTTTGTCTGCGAGCCGAGGTTTGGGAAAAACTCCTCGCCCTGCCGGTGCCCACCGCCCCCAGCTTCGCCCTGATTGTCACGCGCGGCCACCGTCACGATGCACTGGTCCTGGCCGATTGGATCCATAAGCCGTTCCTTTTCCTGGGCATGATCGGCAGCGCGCGTAAAGCCCGCACGATTTTCGAACATTTTACCGATGAAAAAATCGCCACCCCCGAAGAATTGCAGCGGGTGGCTTGTCCAGTGGGAATCAAAATCGGCTCTCAAACCGTGGCGGAAATCGCCGTCAGCATCATCGCGCAGTTCATCGAGAGGCGGGCGGCGTTGGTCGGGGCGGGGACGTCTCGTCCCCGCTGTCCGCCGCACACCGGCGACCACGCGTAAGGCAAGTTCGCCGCCCATCCACCGCCGAGGCTTCGCCTTCGCTTAGGAAGCCTAGGGCGCCCAAACGCGACGGCCGGTCGCTCCGCACCCCGATCGCCGCGCCCTTTCCCGCTCACGAAGAGGTTCGACGTCTTCGATGTTCGGCGAAAAATTTTCAATTCGCCCGCCTGCCGCACTTGCACGAACCTTTAAGACATGCGCCAGATGGCTCAGCACCCGAAAGCGTCCCTCCGCCGGCGTTGCCTGCGAACGCTCGCGCTCTGCGCCGGACTCTACCTGCTGGCCTGCGTCGGCTGCGCCAGTTTTCAGCGCCGCCTTATCTATTTCCCGCCGATCTTTTCTGCGGCACAGACGGACAAACTCGCGGAGCAGGAAGGACTCGAACCATGGCGGGGGGTCGATGGCCGGCCGCTCGGCTGGATGCGCCTTTCGCGGGTTAGCCCTTCACTCGGCCAGGTGCTCATCATGCACGGCAACGCGTGCTGCGCCTTTCAATGCGCCCACTATGCCGATGCCATCCAACCGGTGGCCGCGCTGGACGTGTTCATTGTAGAATATCCGGGTTATGCGGACCGTCCCGGTGCGCCGAGCGAACGGACTTTGGAAGCTTCTTCTTCCGAGGGCTTCCAAGCCCTGGCCACCAACCGCCCGATTTACCTCGTTGGTGAATCGCTGGGCACGGGCGTCGCGGCTTGCCTCGCCGGCCGCTATCCGGACAAAGTCTCCGGGCTGGTCTTGCTTGCCCCTTATAACCGGCTGGCCGACGTCGCCCAGGTGCACATGCCCATTTTTCCCGTGCACCTGCTGCTCTGCGACCGCTTTCCTGCCGAAGATTATCTGCGCAGCTATCACGGTCCCGTGGCCGTGCTGGTCGCAGGCCGGGATCTCGTGGTGCCCGAAAAATTTGGCCGCCGCCTCTTCGATGGCTACGCCGGTCCCAAGCGGCTCTGGGAATTCCCCCGTCTGAACCACGGCAGCATCATGTACCAGCCCGCCGAAGTTTGGAAACAAATCGTGGCCTTTTGGCAAAGCGCCAAGGGCTAGAGCCACCGATCCGCGCACTCTGCCACGGCTTACCTCCCGCAGCACCACCCGATCCGTCCGATCGGCCCGACCCCTGCTTTGCCCTTCGCCGCGGTCCTACCTGCCTGCACCATCCTCACCCGCTCACTGCTGCCCGTATTTGTTGAGCAACCATCCGATGGCGTTCTCCTCACCGAAACTCAGGGTGCGCTCATTGTAACTGACCCAATCCTCGGAGCTCATCTGCTCCTGGAAAGGGGCTAACTGTTTCGCCAGGTCCGAGATGGAGTTCTTTCGCTGGGCCAGTTGATCGAGTTGGTCCTGCACCGTACCGTTGCCGTACGCACTGGAGGGGTCCATGGAGCTCAGCGCCATCCGCTCGACAGCGAGCCCCACCAACCGGGTTACCAGGGGGACGCAGGTCCCGGAGGACGCATCCATTTGTTCGCCCAGCGCGATCACCATTTGCAACGCAGCCTGCGCGGAGGTCTCATCGCCGGCGCCGCGATACGAAGCCGCGAGATCAACCATATTCTGGGCCAGGCTTTTCAGGTCAGCCAATTGTGGGAGCGCCACCCCCCAGGTCGCGGCCATCTTCGCATCCGCCTCCGAGTACCCGGCCGCGCGATAGGCTTCTTCGTCAGCTTGAATCCGCTCGACCGGGTAATCCGCAAAACTTTGCCGGCCGGTGGCGGCGATCAGTTCCTGCACCGCCTGATCGGTCTGGCCCGCCTTAAAGTAATCCAGCGCGGAAAGATAATTCGCCATCGGATTTTCGGGTGCGGCCTGCTTGAACGCTTCTAGCCACTCGCGTCGTTCCGCGGGCGAGGCATCCTTTCCCAACAATGCCTCGAAGGCCACCTCAGGGTCGCCCGGATATTTCTCCAGCGCCTCCTTGAGCAAAGCAGGATCTCCGGACGTGCGGTATGCCGAGAGGAGGCTGCCCGCGCTGCGGTGATTCTCATCAAGATACCCTTTGATTTGGCCCGCGCTTAACCGTGGCGCTTCACCCCCATGTACCAGGCGCGCGATCAGATTGGTGGCCAACAGTTCTTCCGCCGATTCCGAGGCCGCGGCACCCCGCATAGGCGGCGCGGGCAACCGCGGCTTGGGTGTGCCCCTGACTCGGTTCAGTCGATTGGAAAGGGTCTCATTCTCCGAGGCCAGTTGCGCCAGTTGCTGGCGAAGCCGTTCGTTTTCGCTGCGCAAGGCCGTTTGCGATTGGTGTTGAGACACCACGATGATCGCCGCTCCCCCGAGCAAAAGCCCGGCAACGGCGAGCGGCACCCTGGTCACCCTCACGTTCGAGTTCGGTCTTTCGGAATTCATACCTTGGATTTGACCAGGCACAGCCGAAAACGGCACGGATCTCCCGAGCGTTCCTTCGGAACGCGAGGGGGATCAATCGCCCAGCTTGCGAGGGTTTTGGGACCCGCTCTGCCAGAGACTACCCGTTAAGGGTCCAACCTTCCCGGTAAGTACGGCTCAACAGGTCGTTGGCTTCTGAACAGTCGAGGACTTTGCCGGTCGCCCCGTCGTAGTTGATCTTCTTGCCAACGCGATAGGCCACGAGCCCCAGCAGCATCATCTCGATCATTTTGCCGCCATATTCGAAATCACAGCAGGTTTTCAGGTCGCTCTTGCACGCGTTCATCCACTGCTTCTGGAAATTGCCCACCGGGGGGAGCAGGTTCCCTTTGGCCCGCGGCTTGTAATAGGACAGATCGCCGGTGCCATGCGGATAAATCGCCCGAGTCGTGAAGTCGGCGATCAAAGCGCCTTGGCTGCCTTCGAAGAGCGCGCCATGATCGATCTTGTTCAGGTCGATGTATCGTGAAGGAGACTCTGGCATCGCGCCACCTTGGTACCAGGCGCACTTGATGGCCTGCCGCCAATGGTTGGCGGGCAGTTCGAAATGCATTTCCAATTTGACGGGTGTGACCTCCGGGTTGAACGCGTCGCCTTTGGCCTCGGCGGAGACCGGCAGCTCCGCGTCCAAGGCGTTCCAGGCCAGGTCCATCGTATGGCTGCCCATGTCGCCTACCTGGCCGCTGCCAAAGTCCCAGTACATGTTCCAGCACAAGCAATTCAAACCCGAGACGCCGGCGAAGTAATCTGGAGAGTAAGGATGGAAGGGCGAAGGCCCAATCCAAAGGTCATAATGAATATGCGCTGGCGGTTCGCCGGCCCCTGGCGGGTAACCCGGCCGGGGAAGCTGGCGGTTGCCCCAGGCAGAAACCTCCTGCAATTCCCCGATGGCGCCATCGAGAATCAGCTCACGGACGCGATTGAAATTTTCGAATTCATGCCGTTGTGTGCCCACCATGGCGGCCAACTTATTCTTGTTTTTCAGAAAGTTGGCCCGCACTACGCGAGCCTCCTCGACGCAGTTGCCCAAAGGCTTCTCGCAGTAAATGTGCTTCCCGCGGTTCATGGCCCAATTAGCCACGAACGCATGCGTATGATCGAGGCTGCAGCAGACCACCGCGTCGATATCTTTTTGGTCCAGGCATTTGCGCCAATCGACATACTGTTTAGCCTTGGGGAATCGTTTCGCCCCGAAGGCGAGGTGCTCCTCATTGATGTCGCACAACGCGACCACGTTTTCGCTCGCGAGCCCGTCAAAATGCGCTTCGCCCCGTCCCCAAGTGCCAATCAGGGCCACGTTCAATTTGTTGCTCGGCGCGTCAGCGCCAAATAATCTCGTGGTGGGGAGAATGAGCCCGGCGGCTCCGGTGAATCCAACGGTTTTAAGGAACTGGCGTCGTTTCATAGGGGCTGGCTACCCTGAACCTGGGCGGATGTCAAGCACCACCGCACCCGACTCAGGCCGCACCTCCGCCCCCAACAAATTGCCGGTGCAACCGGGCATAGACACCCTCTTCGGCCAGCAAGCTCGCGTGCGTGCCCCGTTCGACGATCCGCCCCGCTTCGAGCACTAGCACCAAATCAGCCTTGCGGATCGTGCTCAGACGATGGGCCACCACAAATGCCGTCCGCCCTCGCAGCAGCACCTCCAACGCCCGTTGCAGGCGGGTCTCGGTAACGGTGTCAATGGCGCTGGTCGCTTCATCCAACACGACGATGCGCGGCTCGGCCAAAAGGGCGCGGGCAAAACAGACTAACTGCCGCTGCCCGAGCGAAAGCGCGGCGCTCTTCTCGCCCACCTGCGTCTCGAGCCCTTGCGGCAGCGCCTCAAGCAGGTCCAGGCAGTCCAGCGCGCACAAGGTGCCTCGCACCTCCGCCTTGCTCGCCTCGGGCCGCGCAAAACGGATGTTATCGATCAGCGACCCGGCAAAGAGGTAGTTGTTCTGCTGCACGCTCCCCATCTGGGCGTGCAGCGAGTTGCTCGTCACTTCCAGCAAGTCATGCCCGTCCACCAGCACCCGCCCGCTGGTCGGCAGGTACAATTTCTGAAGCAGACTGGCGATCGTGGTTTTGCCGCTGCCCGTGTGACCAACCAGCGCCACGGTTTGGCCAGGCTCCGCTACAAACGAGATGTCCTTCAGCACCGGGCAACCGGCTTTGTACTCGAAACACACGGACTGGAATTCAACCCTCCCGCGGAGCGGCGGCAGGGGCTTGGCCGCGGGGGCGTCCTGCCAGTCGGGTTGCAGATCGATCAGGCGAAAGAAGCGTTCGGCCCCCGCCATCGCGGACAACGCCTGGTTATACTGGTTGCCGATGACTTGGACCGGGTCAAAGAAGAAGTTGGCCAGGAAAAAGAACATTACCAGGTCGCCCACCTCCATGTGCAGCCACCCTTGCCAGCGGAGCGCGCCGTAGCCGCTGAGCAGCGCGGTTGCTCCGAGAAAAAGCTGGCTCTTCATCTGCAGCAACGGAATAAATACCGCCGAAGCGCGCGCCACCCCGATGTTGTTTTCGCCCTGCAAATCCACCAGTTTGCGGAAGAAACCGGCATTAATCTCTTGCCGCACGAAGGCCTGTGTCACCCGGATGCCGCCGACCGACTCGGCTAACGTCGAAGCCAGCCGGCTCCAGCTTTCCTGCACCTTGCGCAACTGGAGGCTGATTTCGCTGCGGAATTTTTCGTTCACCACCCAAATCACCGGCGCCAGCACCAGCATCAGGGAGAAAAGCTTCCAATTGTACCATGCCATCAGCATGGCCGCTACGCTCATCTGCACTGCCTGAATGGTTACCACGAACGCCACGTCCTGCACCGCTACACGGATGCTGTCGATGTCGGACGTCATCCGGCTGATGATGCGGCCGAACTTGGTTTTGTTGAAAAAGGACATCGGCAGCGTCGTCAGTTTTTTAAAAAGTTGCTTGCGCATGTCGTGCGCGACGGCTTCACCCAATTCGAGCGCAAAGAGCTGGCGAAAGTGCAGCGTGACGAGCATGAACAGCACCAACGCCAGGTAAATGCCGGCATGGACATAAATGCCGGGCAGGTCCCGGCCGGCGATCGGGCCATTAATGGTGCGGCCAATCATCCAAGCCAACGCCGGCAGTTGGAGGCCGCGCGCCAGGATCAGCACGAAAAGCCAGTTGCGCCGGGACGCATAGGGCCGTGTGTAAGTAAACACTCGCCGGATGAGCTGCGCGCTGAGCGGCGCGCGGTCCGCCTCCCGGTCTTCCATGGGCCGGTAATATGTTATGGCCTCGCGTGCCCGGTCCAGGTCCGCGCTGGACTGCAACGCCCCTTTCGGGATGGCTGCGGGGGCGCTCATATCCGGCTCCCCGCGATTTCCTCGACCTCCTTCGCTGCCGGGCCCGCCAGAACCGGCTCAGGTCCGGCCGCATCTGCCTTTTCCTCTTCCTCCCCTAAGTCCATGAGCTGCAACAACGCCGTCTCACGGTAAGGGCCGGGTTGGCGCACCAATTGTGCGTGCGCGCCCATTTGAAGCAGCCGTCCTTTATCCAGCACCAGGATGATGTCAGCCCGGCGCAGGAGGCTGAGGCGGTTGGCCGCAATGAAGGTCGTCCGGCCCGTCATCGCCTTCCTCAACGCCGACGCAATCTCATGTTCCGTGCCCGGATCGACCGAGGCAGTCGGATCATCGAGGATCAAAACCGGCGGTTGCAGCAACAGCGCGCGCGCGAGCGCCAACCGCTGCCGCTGTCCGCCAGAGAGGTCCACCCCCGATTCTCCCAGCACCGTCTCGTATCCCTCGGGCATTTTCAGGATAAACTCATGCGCCGAGGCCGCCCGCGCCGCCGCTTCGATGTGAGCTGCGTCGGCATGAGGATTGCCGAAAGCGATATTCGCGGCCACCGTGTTCGAGAACAGGAACGTTTCCTGATACACAATGCCGATCTGGCGGCGATAATCATCCAGGTCCAGGTCGCGCAGGTCTTGCCCGTCCGCCAAAATGCGTCCTTCTTGGGGGTCGTAGAACCGCGGGATAAGACTGAGCAAAGAAGTCTTGCCCGACCCCGTCATGCCGAACAGCCCAATCACCTGGCCGGGAGCAGCTTCGAAGCTGACCTGCTGGAGGACTTCCGAGCCGGATTGATAGCCGAAGGTGACCCCGTCAAAGGCGAGCCGGCCGCTCAACCGTCCCGGCGTCATGGCTTCCGGCTTGTTCTGCACTTCGGTTGGCGCATCGAGCACCTCGAAGACGCGCTGGGCAGCCGTAAAACTCTGTTGCACGGAGTTGGCGATGGTCGTGATGTTGGCGACCTGCCCATTGAACTGCTGCAACAACCCGGCGAACACCACCAAGCCGCTGCCCAAGGAAATCTGGCCTTGCACATAGAGCCAGCCGCCATAGCCGAAGAGGATCACTAGGCTCAGTTGCGAGAGCAGTTGTGTGGCGGGTGTGAACACGGAAAGGTCGCGGAAGATGCGTTTCTGCTGGTTGGACACCTGCGCGTTGGCGGCCTCGAAGCGCCGCATCTGGGGCCCCTCCGCCGCGAAGCCTTTTACCGTTTGCATGCCTTGGACGCTCTCGGTGAACAGTTGCACCAGGCTATCGTACAATTCCCGGTTGCGTTCGTAACCGGGGCGCAGCCGCCCCGAGTAATAGTGAGTGACCCACCACAACCCGACGGTGACCGACAAGCAGGCCACCGTCAGGGTTGCGTGGATGTGCCACATGAACACGAAATACGCCGCCAGCGTCAGGAGCATATTGAGCCCCTGCAGCAACACGCCATCAACAAACAAACGCGTGTTCTGCGCGTCGCCCGTCACCCGGTTGAAAATCGAGCTCGACCCATGTACATGGAAAAATCGGAAGCTCAACCGCTGGAGTTTGGCGTATGTCCGGGCGCGCAAGTCGGGCACGATCTTTCCCTGCGTCAAGCGCGCGGTGGTCATGTTGTAGTGGTAGGTCAGGACCGCGCGCGCCAGCGCCTGCGCGACAATTATCACGGACAACACAGTGACCACCTGCAAGGGCGTCCATCCGGCCGGCGGCGTCCACCCGAACGGGTACGCCGGGGCGCGTTGGGAGGCATCGAGCGCATGCCGGATCACATCGATCACCACCCCCAGCAACTGCAACCCCAGCAGGCCCAGGAGCAGCAGCGCCGCGCTTTGGCAGAGCGACAGCAGGCAATCGCCGCGGAACTGCCAGGCCAGCGCCAGCAAGCGCCGCACCAGTTCGCCAGTCGAGTACCGCCGCTGATTCAGATCTGTTGAAAGCCGTTCCGACATAATACTGAGACTGCTAACATGCAGCCAGACCGGGCTGGGTTCAAGGGGCAAGCGCGCCCGCCCCCGGGTCTGTGACCCGCAACTCGCTCGGATATTTCACGCTCCGGTAGCAGGGCGAGGCTCCCGCCGAGCCTCTCATGCAAGCAAGCCTCGGCTGCGCAGGAGCGTCCCTCACCTGACTGTTTGTGCATCGCGGAGCGATGATCTGAAGTTAGTGCGGCTTTAGCCCACGGATAAACGCCACACGATCAGTAGCTTACTTGAGAAAACCGTGGGATCCACTACAACGTAAAAGGACGCCCACTTTTTGGAGTGCGGTGGCAGAGCGTAGTGGCGACACCGCTTTGGGACATTATCTGCCGCTCACGCAGCCTCAGACAGCGCCCTCGGATAGTGCTGCCAAAACAGAAAGATGCTTTTGGCAACCCCGACCAACTCCGCAAATTCCACCGGCTTGCTAACGCAAAAGTCCGCACCCAAACCGTACGCCCGCTGGAAGTCCACGGGGGCTGCTGTGCCGCTCAGCACCACAACCGGCAGATCCAAGCCAGGTCGTTTGACCAGCCACTCCAACACGTCGAATCCGGTCATCCGGGGCAGGAAAAGATCAAGAATGAACAGCGCGGGTAGAGGATGAAAAGCTCGATTCACAAAAGCCCCTCTTCCCTCCAGGTACTCAATAGCTTCCTGGCCCTCGCTAACGAAACGCAAGTCGGCTTTGATCCCCGCCTTCCCGAACGCCCGGCGCAGTAGGAAAACATCGTCCGGATCATCCTCGGCGATGAGGACGGTCAAAGGCGCCTCCACGGGAACTTGCTGCGGTGAAACTCCTGCCTTTTCCATGGGCCAAACTAAGCTGTTTCTGCACCGGCCGGAAAGGAGGTTAATCCCCTAGCCCGGATATTTTTACACTCCGGTAGAGGCTCCTGCCGGGTAGGGCGACGCTCCTGCGGAGCCGAGGCTTGCTTGCACAAGAGGCTGTAGTCTGTCGCACCCTTGAGGCGAGTGTACGAAATATCCGGGCTGGCTAAAGCCTGTTGCAAAACGGAGCCCGGCTGTTGAAGCCCGAAATGCGAAGCCCGAAAAACGAGCTAATCACATCGAATTTGGGTCTCGAGCTTAGACCTTCTTTCGGATTTCGGCATGCGGTTTTCGGGCTTTGAGCACCCGGCAGACTTTTGCAACAGCCTTGGCTCGCTCTGCCGCTCAGCTCATCACTCGGTCGCCAACCAAGTTACCACCGATGATAAGCAAGTGATCACACTTCGCGCTTGAGCTCCGTGGAACCAGGTGAGAATTGGCGGTTTTTTGATGATTTTGCTCTCTCCTCGGCTTGGCATGGTTCTGGCTTGACGCAAATTGCTTCGCCGAACGCAGTCGCAAAACTGCCAGCGAAGCATGCGGGCGAGCTTTGGATAATAGTCGAGCGTCGGCTCAACCCGCCGGCAGTTGAGAACAATTTAGCGGCGACCCACCGCTCCCTGTGGTCCGGCTCACGCCCGCGACCGGCCACAGGGTCTTTTTTTTACTCACGTGCCAGCGCCCAACTCGGCAGAATATCCGCGTCCAATGACGCTTCTTCTCCCTTAAACCGGTGCTTGCGCTCGGCCAAGATGCCAATCATGGCCGCGTTATCGGTGCATAAGGCCGGTTCGGCCAACCGCAGCGTAAGGTGCTCGCGGCGGCAGGCGGTCGCCAGCTCGGCCCGGAGGGCGCGGTTGCAGGTCACGCCACCCGAAGCGGTCACACACTTGACCCCCACGCGCCGGGCGGCACGGATCGTTTTGACCACCAGCACTTCGACGATCGCGCCTTGGACGCTGGCGCATAAATCGCGAAGACCTTTCGCATCGTCCAGCAAGGCCGAATGGTCCCGCAGAAAATACCGCACCGACGTTTTCAGTCCGCTAAAACTGAAATCATCGTTTGGCTCATCGAGCATCGGACGGGGAAATGCGAAGGCCTTGGGGTCTCCCCCCTCCGCCAGCCGGTCAATCTCTCGCCCGGCCGGATACGCCAAGCCCATGAGCTTGCCGGCTTTGTCAAAGCACTCTCCCGCGGCATCATCCACCGTCGCGCCCAGCAGTCGGTGTTCGAACTCCCCTTGGACCAATACGAGCATCGTGTGCCCACCGCTGGCGATGAGCGCCACGTTCGGCTCAAATTCCGAGAAATCGGCCGCGGGCGGTTGGCCTTGAAGCCAAGGGGAGTACAAGTGCGCCTCGTGATGGTGAATGGCCACAAAAGGCCGCCGCAACACAAAGGCCGCCGCTTGGGCAGCCTTCACGCCGACCATTAACGCGCTCGGCAATCCAGGCCCCAACGTCGCCGCCACGGCTTCCAAATGCGAGGCATCAACCCTGGCTTGGCCGAGCGCTTCTCGGGCCACCGGAATCAAATTGCGCAAGTGTTCCCGGGCGGCAAGCTCAGGCACCACCCCACCGTACTCCCCATGCAAAGCGATTTGCGAAGAAACGACGTTCGAGAGGATCCGGCCCTCATGGACCACCGCGGCGCTGGTCTCGTCGCAGGAGGTCTCGAAAGCCAGGAGCATGCTTCACTTGGCCGCCATCTTGCCGGTCTTGGCCGGGGCTTTTTCGGCTGGAGCGCGTTGAGTGTAGAGCGTGATGCCCTTGAGCAAATCAAGCGCGCGTTCGAGCTGCGGGTCATGCGCGGTGAGCACCCGTTCCCGCTCCGTCGGATCAAGGCTTTCCAGTCCACCGGGGGTCCACTGCACCTGGATGGCGCGCGCGTCTTCCTCGTCCATGGGCACGACAATGTCCGGCGTAATGCCTTCCTCGTGGATGACCTTGTGGCTGGGGGTGTAATACTTGGCTGTAGTCAAGCGTAGCGCCGAACCGTCCGAGAGTGGCAGAATACTTTGCACGGAACCTTTGCCGAAGGTCTTTTCCCCCAGGATAATCGCCCGCTTCAAATCCTGCAGGCAGCCCGCCACGATTTCAGAGGCGCTGGCGCTGCCGAGGTTCACCAGCACCACGATCGGCATTTTTTGAAGTTCATCGCCCCGCCCCATGGCCCGATGCACTGAATTTTGGTTGCGGTTGCGTGCTTCAGTCGTGACCACCAATTCGCCCTTGGGCAGGAATTTGGAGCAGACATCCACCGCTTGTTCGAGCAGGCCCCCGGGATTGCCGCGCAAATCCAGCACCAGCGCCTGCATGCCTTCGTGCTTGAGTTTCTGCAGCGCCACCTCCAAATCGTCGCTCGTCTTCTCTCCAAATTGCACCAGCCGCACATAGCCGATCTTATTTTCACTCAAGGGAAATTGCTTTTTGCGGTTGATATCCTTGACCATGTCCACATTGATGGTCGAACGAGTCAGCTTGTAATCTTTGGTCTGGCTTGAGCTCGGGCGAAAGATGGTAATCGTGACCTCCGTGCCGGGTTCGCCCCGCAGCTTTTTCACCGCATCCTCAATCGACTGCAGCCTCTCCGTGCTGACTCCGTCGATCTTGACGATCCGGTCGCCGGAGAGGATCCCTGCCTTAAAGCCCGGCGTGTCCTCCATGGGCGCCACTACCGTGACAAAGTTATCCTTCATGGAAACGACGATACCCAAGCCGCCGAACGCCCCTTCGGTGTCGTTCTGCAACTCCTTGTACTTTTCCGGGTCCATGAATTCGCTGTGGGGGTCCAGGGTATTGAGCATGCCCTTAAGCGCGCCATAGACCAAATCCTGGTACGTCAGGTTTTGTCCATCCACATAATCCTGGCGCACCTTCTCCATCACGAAAGAAAACAGCTCCAGGCTCGGATACGCCGAGTCCTTCTCGGCCGCCTGCGCCGAGGTCAAATACATCCGCGCCCCAATGACCAGGTTCAGGCACAGCGCCAACCCGACCGCCCCGAATATTACTCGTCTCTTCATAACTCAGTCTAAACTATCCCCTGACAATAAGTGCGAACGGGCCACTTTGCAAGGCGGGCCGCTGCCCATTTTTGATGGCCCAGCCTTGGCTTCTCCTCGCCCCTTCGGAAGGGGAGAGGGTCAGGGTGAGGGCTCGTATTCTTTCAACTCCGTTCATGGTCCCAACGCATGCACGAAAGCGAAACCGGGCTTCCCATGAACCGACCAAACTGCAACGCGCGCTGGCGACGCTTCTCCCTCTCCCCTTCGGAAGGGGAGAGGGCCGGGGAGAGGGGTCCGTTCTCTCGT
>Ga0209517_10001427_pt1 | contig 36280 bp, 29 predicted proteins | sample PeaSoiMetSII2010_FD_187695 | JGI IMG/M metagenome (GOLD analysis project Ga0209517, IMG submission 187695) | Peat soil microbial communities from Weissenstadt, Germany - SII-2010 (SPAdes) (version 2) | ecosystem: Environmental > Terrestrial > Soil > Wetlands > Peat | place: Germany... | reverse complement strand
CAGCCAAAAGTCAAAGCAAAAGCGCACCGCACGAATGATCCGCCAACTCCGCGACCTCGGTTATCGCGTCGAACTGCTTAAACTCGCAGCGGGGGTGCCGGCCTGAGACAGGTTTTTCGACCCTGCGATGTCCCGGAGGGACAGGCCGGGGCCTGCAATCTGACGGACCTGCGCCTTCGGCGCATCGCAGACGTTCAAAAGCAACGTCTGCGCCAGCCATCGACTTTTTGACATTGTCTTTTGTTTTCATAGACATTCTCGCTTTGTTCCGTTGGTCGGTTTGGACGTCGCGGACCTTGCATGCATTTGGCTTAATCGAGCGCAGCGGACGACATTTGGGCAGCTTCACTTGCGCGGGAGCAGAGAGGAGCGCCAGTTGACAGGGGCCGAGAGTGTCTCGAGGGCAGCTTCCATACCACGAGGCTACGACCGGGCAAGGGCGCTTGTCAAGAAATGCCCATCCAACCGGAGCGGCCCAGCCCCGGAGTGCCGCCCCGGCAGCCTGAACGGTTGCTTGAAGGTGCCCCTGCCGAGGCCATGCGGGTCAGTAGACTTCCTCGTGCGTCCCCATGGTTGGCAGGAGAATGGCCTCGGTAGCAGGAGTCGCTTCACGAAAGGATCTCGTTCATGATCTCGTTCGGTGTTTTCGCACCGAGAGAGCCACTGTCAAACTCCCGCTGGGACTCCTGAGTGTCCTTTATCAGTTCGGCGCGTCGACGCTCCGCCAAGCGGTGGTTTAGGAGCTCAATAAGCGTTTCTTGCTCTTCATCGGTCAACCGATCGGCAGCCTCCGCTACGAGGTGAAAACTCGGAGCCCCGTCCGATGCCGTCAATGACGGGTCGCTCATAATGCCTTCAAAATACCACTTCAACGGTCTCGAATCAACCGGTGCCATCTCGCCAAACTTCCACGCCCCGTGTGCTATGATAGAGGGCATCCGCGCGGAGGTGCAGCGAGCATGCTCGACCAATACGGGCCCATTCTGATTTTCTTTGCGATTGCAGCCATCATGCCGCCTGCTTTGCTCTGGATTGCCAAGTTCTTTCGGCCTACCTTCAATCCCACGCCGGAGAAGGTCATGCCTTACGAATGCGGCATCACGCCGGAATCGGACGCCCGCGGGCGCTACACTGTGCGCTTCTACGTGGTCGCGATTCTCTTCGTCGTTTTCGACGTTGAAACGGTCTTCCTCTACCCCTGGGCGGTGCAGTTTCAGGTTCTGGGGCTGTATGGGTTGATCGAGATGCTGGTGTTCCTCGGCATCTTGATCATCGGGTACATTTGGCTTTGGAACCGCGGGGCGTTTGACTGGATTTAGCCACGCTCATCAGCGCAGAATCATCTCAAAATAGATCAGCGGATCTTGTTTGTAAGCCACCCGGGCTACTTCGCGGAAGCCGCACTTTGCATAGAAGGCTCCGGCTCCTGCGTCGGCGTTGAAGGCGTCAAGACGGAGGGCATCTGCGGGCCAGGCGCGCGCGGCAGCCTCGGCCTCTTTCAGGAGAAGACGGCCTATCCCTTGGCGCTGGAAGTCGGGATGGACCGCCATACCGGTCAGATATAGGGGTCTTGTAACTTTAGTGAAGTACGCAGTGTCGATTGCCCAAGGCTTCTTTGTGGCCAAGTGCAGAGTGCCGACGATACCATGACCTTCGGAGCGCGCGATCACGATTCGAGAAAACTTGGGTCTTCGTAAATGATTCAGGACGGCCCTCTCCGATGGTGCTGACGACCAGAAGCCCTTGCCGAACCTGCAGGTGAGATCCTCCGCCACGGCGCTGTGCAGCGCCGCGAGGGCAGTTGCGTCGGAGTTGGTTGCGGTGTCAAGAGCCAGTTTCATCGCCGGTCCGATCCAAGCGTGAAATGGTCGGTCTTGGCCCTGCGTAAGTGACCCCTCACCTGTCCCGCTCCGGCTGATGAAAACGCCGGCAGCGGGACACCCTCTCCCCGTGGGAGAGGGTTACCCTTGCGAATTGGGCTGGTCGTCTTGTACGCGATACAGCATTTCCCCGGCGCGCGGCACGACGAGGACGCCTTCGTCTTCGAGTTCCTCCCACTCACGGGGATTCACTGTTGCGGGGTCGAGGTGGCCGAGGTTGATGCGGCGGCAGCGTTCCGGCGGGATGCCCGTGGCCAGGGTCACTTGGACGCGCGGCGTCTCCTCGCCACTCGCTTTGTCATACTGGCCCAGGCCTTTGACGTGTGTTGAGTGCGCCAGCACTCCGCCGGGATAGCCCTTGAACTTCTCCCACTGCGCCAGGAAATAATCGCGGCAGTGATAACCGACCTCGTCAATCAGCTTGCCGTGCGTGTAGCTGACCTCGTCGATGTGTGGCGCGAAAATCACCACTTCACCGCCGTCGGCGACCGCGGGCTCCATTTTGTACATGCCCTTGCCGCCGGTCCAAAGATCGTCGTAGAGACGCGGCATAACCGAGAGCACGCGCCGGAAAGGTTTTCGCACGTACACGATGTGCTTCTGTGCAGAGAGTGCGGAAGCTTCCTTCCAGGCTTCTTGCGGTGACCCGAAGAAAAGCCCCGCCAGGCCCTCGTGCGTGACGACCAGGGCAAAGCAGGCGGCGGGCCGATCGATCAGCGCGGCGGCTCGATCGATGATGGCGCGCACCGGCGTATAACCGGCGCCTATGATTTTGTAGTTAGTCATCAGCGCCCCGAACCAGTGGGTGATGTTGATGATTTCGGGACCGGCAATGCCCGGGAAAAAGTACTTGTTGCCGCCGGAAAAGCCGACAACTTCGTGCGGGAAGACGGGGCCGCAGATAATGATCTGATCGTAATCCAGAATCAGCTTGTTGAGGCGGACGGGGACCTCCTGGGCGAGCAGTCCGCCGGTCATTTCACCGATCTCCTGGGCCGGGATGACACCCAGGGTCAGGAAATTCGCGGGGTCCTCCCAATGGTGATTGAAAACATGACTCCTGCCCGCTTGACCGTTCGTCACCGGCCGTCCAACCAGCTTGCTCAATTGCTCGTCGCTCATGGGCGGGTGTGTACCCAGCGCCACGAGATAGTCCAAGGCCGCGACGCGCGGACCCAGTTGAGCCTCGAACAGTTCGAACATCAACGGCATCGGCATGGTGCGCGTGCCGTCAGGGATGATCGTCAGTACGCGCTTGCCATCCACAGCCATAGAACACAGCGCCTGCCGGGTGACGCCGCTGATTTCCTCCCGCGTCAAATAACGGTCTGCGAATCCTTTTCCAATGACCATTGGCATTCCTTTCGAGTAGCGCCAACCCCCTCACCGGGCCCGCCCCGGCTGATGAAAACGCCGGCTGCGGTCCACCCTCTCCCCCAAGTGGGAGAGGGCTGGGATCCGGGCGGCGGATTGGTGCCGACTGCCGACTGCCTACTGCCGACTGCCTACTGCCCGTCTAGACGCCGCTGAAGGCCGAGAAGCCGCCGTCTATGGGTACGATGATTCCCGTGACAAATGACGATGCGGGCGACAGAAGCCATAGGATCGCCCCAAACAAATCCTCTGCCAGGCCGAAGCGGGCCATAGGCGTGTGGTCAATAATCGACTTGCCGCGCGGAGTGAGTTCGCCGGTCTTCTCATCGGTCAGCAGAAACCTGTTCTGATTGGTCAGAAAAAAGCCCGGGGCAATGGCATTAACGCGAATGCGCGGCGAGTAGACCTGAGCCATGTGTACGGCGAGCCACTGTGTGAAATTGCTGACGCCGGCTTTCGCGGCTGAGTAGGCGGGGATTCGAGTCAAGGGCCGGAAGGCGTTCATGGAGGAAACATTCAGGATGACGCCGTCGCCCTTCTCAGCCATCGCTTTGCCAAACACCTGGCAGGGAAGCATAGTTCCCAGAATGTTCAGATCGAAAACCCAGCGCAAGGCCTCCGGGGGAAGATCGAAGAAGGACAGATCCTTTGTAGTCGTCGCCCGAGGATTGTTGCCTCCAGCGGCGTTCACCAGGCAGTCGACGGCGCCGAACTTGTCCAGGATGACCTTGGCGGCCTCCTGCAAGCTTTCGACGTTCAGCACGTCCGCGCGCACCGCCACGGCGTGATTCGCACGGGGTTCCATGAGTTCCAGAATATGCTGGGCGGGATCCAGATTGCGGTCCAGGATGGCTACGTTCGCACCGCATCCTACCAGCGCGCAAGCAATCTCACCTCCCAGCGTTCCCGTCCCGCCAGTGATCACAATCGATTGCCCGCTGAAATCATAAAGTCGAGTAAGTTCCGATGAGTCCATTCAAAAATGACCTCGCGTGAAGTTCGCCACAATCGTCGCGATAATCCTAGCATGTTTCTGGCGCCAGTGAATGTGTTACGCTTGTAGCTGGCATCCCAAAACGTGAGGGCTACAATCGTGAGCGATTACAAAGGGCTGAGTCTGGAAGGCAAGCGTGCGCTGGTTTTTGGCGGCACCAGCGGATTGGGCAAGTCGATCGCGTTCGGTTTCGCGCAGGCTGGGGCCGATGTCGCGGCGGTGAGCCGCCGGGGCGGGGAAGTCGAAAAGACGGCCGCGGAGATTCGCGCGCTGGGCCGCCGGAGCGTCGAAGCCACGGCCGACGTCACGAGCCGCAGTGACATCCAGAGTGCTATTAACTTGGTGGTTGCGCAACTAGGGGGAATTGACATTCTGGTGAATTCCGCCGGAACCACCAAGCGAGTTCCTTCGCTCGAAATGGCCGATGAGGATTGGGACCGCATCCTCGACACCAACCTGAAAGGCACCTGGCTGGCCTGTCAAATGGTGGGCCGCGTAATGAAGGAACAGGGGAAGGGGCGCATCATCAATATCTCGTCCCTCGGCGGACTGGTGGGCAATTACGAAGCAACGGCGTACTGCGCCAGCAAAGGCGCGGTAGTATTGCTGACGCGCTGCCTGGCTGCGGAATGGGCGCGTTACGGGATTGCGGTGAATGCGCTAGCGCCGGGAGTATTCGAAACGCCGCTCAACGTCAACATCGTCAATGAGCCGGGGCGCAAATCCGCCATTCTCACCCGCACGCCGATGCGCCGATTCGGTCATCTGGACGAAATCCAAGGCGCCGCCATATTCCTGGCCTCCGACAGCGCCAGCTTTGTGACGGGTGAAATCCTCTCGGTGGACGGCGGGTTCTTGGCGGCGGGAATCGGGGACCGAGTGGTTAACGCGTAGCGCAGGCCCGCTCGTTCAGGTCTGCGGACCTGCCGTGTAGGGGCGGTTCGCGAATCGCCCCTACTCAAAATGGTTGAGGGTATTCGTAGGGTTGACCTTCAAGTCAGCACGCTTGATGCCGACCTCAAGGTCGGCGCTACGTCCAGTCCAGCGATCACCAACCACAGCTATCAAAATCGTGAGTCCGTTGAGAGGATGACGCCGTTCCCACGGATCACGCCCAGACTCTGCGCGTAGTTGTAATGCGTGTAACCCAGCTTGAGCGAAAGGCGGCGGTTGAGTTTATAGGACAGGGTAGGGGTAAGGTTCAGAGCTTGCGTGAAGGGCTGATTCCAGGCGATCTGCTGAACTCCTAACCCGCCTGAGAAATCGTAGCCCAGCGCACCCCGCAGCGGGCCATAGAAACGGGCGGTGAGTTGGTGCACCTGGTAGAAGGAGGGATTGAAGAACCCCATGTACTCCTGCTGCTGGGATCCGGAGAAAGCGAACGCCCGGCCTGCGTATCCCAGGTCGAGCGAGGCGTGCTCAAGGCGCAGGACGTTTCGCACCAGGGTTGCAGACCCGCCCCGCACTGGCTGGCGCCCGACGCTGCCTTTCACCAAGCCTGGGTTACCATTCAAAAGGCCAAGCTGCTGGAATTGAATCGAGAAGTAGTCGGCAGCGTAAGCACTGAGCCAAAGCTGGGTGTGTGAAGAGAACGAGTATCTCAATCCGCCTTCGACGCGCCTTTCCATGACTCCCATGCGCACAGCTAGAGGAGTGTAGGTAACAGGGTCTCGAGCCACAGTCAGATCAAGATTGAGATTCTTTTTCAGGAGGTAGCTTGCGCTCACGAATCCCAGCGCGCTGTACGTGGCCACCGAGACAGGCGAGGACTGCTCCGGAATGGTCTGGAGGCCGCCCGGTCCGAAGCGTATCACGCCCACCCCGGCGCGCACGATGAGATTCGAAAAGATCGGTGTGGTTTGGCGGTAAGTAATCTGCGAAGGAGCAACTGCTCCGCCGAAGGAACCGGTGCTTGTGGTGGGCATGGCGTCAAGGGCGACGGTCGACCGTGTGCGCGGCAATGCCGAGAAGTCGACCGCAGACTCGTACACGAACCGGCGCAGATCCTCGCCGGCGAACCCGATGAGATCCGGGGAACCGTTGCCGGAACTGATTTCGCGCGCGTAAGACGCGGTGGTGTGAAGGACGATGCCTTGTTCCTGGCGAAGCGCCTTCTCGAGCTGGAGGGTCTCGGGATTGCCGGGGCTTAGTTGATCCGCTTGAGCGAGCAGCTCGAGAGCTCTTTGCGGGTGCTGGCGGGCGCGCTCTAGATTGGCCATGAGGAAGACGGCGTCATAATCGTTGGGGCGATCCTCGACCAGCTTACTCACCAGCGAGTAGGAGTAAGCAATATTCCCGCGAAAATAATGGACGCGCGCGTTGCCCAGCAGGGCGTCGAAGTCCGTTGGGTCGGCTTTCAGCAATTGGGCGAAGTCCGCTAGCGCAGCCGCATACTTGCCTTGATAAATCTTGAGGTAGGCAAGTTGCAACCGCGCTTCGTGCTGACAGGGGTGGAAAGCAAGAACCGCGGTCAGGAGCTCGCGAGCGTGCTTATAGTTGCCCAGGCGAGCCTCGCCGCGCGCCAAGTCGATCTTATATTCAGGGTTCGCAGGGTGCCTTGCCGCCAGGCGCTCAAAAACGGCGCGCGCCTCGAAGGGTTGGTCAGCCCGGAGATAGGCGCTTCCCAGGCCCTCAAGCGCGTCGGCGTTGTCAGGGGTTTTAGACAAGACTTGCCGGTAGACGCCTTTCGACTCCTCGTTGTGTCCGCTCAGGCTGAGCGCGCGCGCCAGGCCGAGCTTAAGGTCAGGATCGTCGGGATTAAGTTGCAGTGATTGTCGATAGGCTTGGATCGCGGCCGTGAAGTCGCCGCGCCGCATAGCATCAACCGCAGGCCGGCTTGTGGCCGGAGATTCCGCCGGGGGGGGGTACGCCGGCAAGCACCGCATCCGGACTGCCGGAGGCGGTGGAGTCAGCTTGCGTCGATGAGTCTGCCCGCGCCACGACTTGGTCCGTCTGGGATGCAGAAGGAGCAAGGTCCGACGACCCAGAGGAGACCTTTCTTTGCCGTAGTTTCCATGGATGGAGTGCGTAGTGACGGCAAAAAGCCGCTACGACTCTGTGGGGGGCAGTGTGCTTGGCCGGCGAAGAGTCTTCCTCGCTGGGATCAGGGGCACTCTGCTGGGTCTCCGGCTGAGCGTCGCCCGGCGCCGCCTGCGGCTCCCCCTGCCCCCTCATCTCGACAGAACCCTGTTGCAGAAGTAGCAGGGCGAGAAAGAGTACGGGTGACAGTAGTGCTCGGAAAGTGCGAATTAACTGTGAGTCGAAGTGACCAGGGGCCATGATTGCGCCTCAAGAAAAGGTTTTTAAAATGGCGGGCTTAGATTGGCATAAAGCCGCCGCTACTTGCCTGCACTCCCGTGAGCGGCGGCCGGAGTCAATTCCGCAGGGCCCGAAGTGAGGGACTGACCGTCGTGCATGACCTTTTCCCAGCGATGCGACCCCACCAGGAATTTCAGTATCCCCTGAACACGGAAGAAGAGAATCAGTTGACGATAGCCGACGTTCTCAAGCATCGCGTATGCCAGCAACACCAGGAGGTCTTTGGACCTGGGGTAGCGACGGTAGGTCATTTCCTCGAGGAGTACTGCCCCCACCGACAGAAAACCGCCGTAGGCAAGGCCCAGAAGAATGAATAAAGTCAACAGGGCTGGCGAAATGAACCCTCCTAAGAAAGAAAGCGGAACCAGAAGATAGCCGAGGAATTCGACAAGGGTGCCGAGCCCTTCGATATACAGATGGAAAGGCAAGCTGAGCATGCCGACTACCCCGTAACGGGGCCGGAGAAGCATGCCGCGGTGTTTCCGCAAGCACTGGCATAGCCCTAACTGCCAGCGGCGCCTCTGGCGGCTCAGCATCGTATAGGTGGATGGGCACTCGGTCCAGCAGACCGGATCGGAAGTGAAGGAGAATCCCACACCGATATTGTCCCTGGCCGCGCGCTCGCGCAACGTGATGACCAGATCCATGTCCTCGGTAACCGTATCCGCGCTGAACCCGCCCACCTCCACCACGGCTTTATGCTGAAAAAGGGCGAGGGCTCCGGAAACGATCACGGTGCCTCCCACGAGCGACCAGCCGTTGCGGCCAGTAAGGAAGCTGCGCAGGTACTCGACCACCTGAAAACGCTCGATGAAGGTCCGCGGCAATCCCAATTTCACTACCTGGCCATTCGATCCAGTGCTTCCATTAATAATCCTCACGACCCCGCCGCTGACAATGATTTCCCGGGGCGAGCTGAGGATGGGTTCCATCAACCGCAAAAGAGAGTCGCGTTCCAGGATGCAGTCTGCATCCAGACAGCAGAAGTAAGGTGATCGGCAGAGATTGATGCCCGTATTCAGAGCGTCCGGCTTGCCGCCCCGCTGTTTGTGGACGACCAGAAGGTTAGGAAAGCGAGGGCTGAAATAGAAGTTCCGCACAGGCGAGGTGGGAAGAAGGGGATGGTAGCCTGGAGAAGTGGGGGCCAGCATAAAGGCGGTCAGCAGACGCTTCAGAGTCGAATCGGTGGATCCGTCGTCGACCACGATGACCGCGTGCTGAGGGTAGTCCGCCCCCAGAGCGGACCGAACCGTTTCGACGATGATGCGTTCCTCATTCCAGGCCGGCACGATGATGGTGACCGCGGGGGTCAGGGAAGACTCCCTCAGGTCGGTCAATCCTTGATATGCCTGTCGCCGGGAATGAAACCATACGGCCCGTACGGATATAACCATGAGGGCGGTATAAACCCCGTTCCCTAACACGAAATAGGAAAGGATCACAAGATTGAAGAAAACGAGGGCGAGGTCGAAATACGGGCGCCACATGTCCATGCGGAAGTCCTTTTATGCGGCCAATGGGGCGTGGCCGTGGTTCGTCGGATCCGTCCGCCGGAATGCTTTGAGAGCATCGCAGACTCCGAGCCACGCGTCAATCTTCTGCGGGCTGTGGTCCTCGAGTTTCGCAAACAAAACCTGGAGGAGTTGATGGCCGTAAATCTTCGTGAGGGCGGCCTGAAGATACCGGGTGGCTCCCATGATCACGATCTCCTCGACTACCCGCCTCTCTAGAGCACCTGAGTTGTCGTCGACGTGCTGCAAGAGATTCGGAAGCAGGCCGGCGCGGTCGAGTTCCTCGATGATCTGGACTCTGAGAGCCTTATCCTCTGTCTTCAGGAATTGCTCGTAGAGCTTGGACCGACCCTCTCGCCCGTGGGCTAGGAACGCCCGTAGCGCGGCTTGGCGGACCGCGCGCTCGGGATCGGCGAGAAGGCGCGGGAGTTCAGCCAGGGGAAAAGCCTCAGGGCGCTGAGGCGAGGTCTCGGGCGCGACGGATCGAACGGGCCCTCGAGCGTCGACAAGGTCCAGATGCACGGCCGGCTTGCGGTTCGCGGAGTCGAGAAGCTCAGCGACGTGGAGAGCAATCGTCCTGACCCGAAGGTCAGCATTGAAGACGAGGACCGCCATCTCGCGATCGAATACGCTCTTGTTTTGAACCAGGGCGCGCTTCGCCATTTCATGAAGGATCTCCGCAGCAGCGGCGCGGACCCGACGGTTCGGGTGGCGCATGGCAGGAAACAGTTGCGTGGCTTGCGAAAGAGGAAACCTGGCTAAGGCGGTTTTTAGAGAATGAAGAGAGAGGCCGCAGCGTCGATCCGTAACCGCCCTGTCCATTTGGATAACAAGCGCCGGCAGGCTGCGTGGTTCCGAGAGCGCCGCCAGCGCTCGCAATGCCGCCCGCTGAACGTCAGAATGCGGATCGTCGAGGGCCCTGGCAAGGATTGGCCAACTCGCCTGGTGGCGGACGAGACCGAGACTCCTGGCGCTACGCGCACGAAGCAGGAAGTGCAGGCGGCCGAAGAAGTGGAGAGACCCATCGGGAATTGAGCGCGCTTCCCGCAGAGTGACGGGCGTAAATTGGCCGAGAATCCGCCGCTGCCAAACATCGATTAAACCAAGCTCCAGGCAGATTTCTTGTAACACGCCCGCGAGCGGCGGGGCGGAAGCGCACTTGAAAAGTAAAGGCTCAAGTAGGAATTCCAAGGTGGGCAATGGAAGCGCACGCAGATTTGCCAGGGATTGTGGAGAACACTTACCTTGTAACAAAGCGGCGGGAGTAAGCCCGAAGTATGTGCAGAGAGCCTTGACCCGACGGTCAAACCGATCGTGATGCCAGCGACGAAGCATCGCCAACGCGGCTAATGCCACCGTTCCGCCGCTGACGGTGGCTAAAATAGAGCTTGCGAAACTTGTCAGAAATGAGAGGTTTGGAACCGGCAAGACCATTCGACCCTTTCCAATTCGCCTCTGAACGAACTTCCATGTGCGTCTCTAATAAGATAGTAAATAACATCAAAGGCTATTATTAATTAACATCTGACTATGGCCAACTTCTTGAATTCGCGCATTGAGGAGGAGCTATACTTAGTACATGAAGGCGCGAGTGCAGAGTGGGCATTCTATGGGCTTAGGAATAAGAAGTCAATATTACCTGCCTAAATTAGGAGTGGTACAATGGTACAGCGTATATTGTCTACGGGATATAACTTAGACTAAAAATCCGCTTTTTATTCACTTGTAAGTTACCCAAGGCGGTCTGCTTTCTGCCAAGTTCGTGCAGCCGTTCCAGCCAGGGCACCAAGACTGATCGGGTCGCTACTCAACACAAGATATCCGTTCCAGGTTGGGGGGGGGCAGCCTGACAGTGGTCGCCAAGTTTTCGCGGGCGCGAGACTTTGTGTGCGGATGCGGGACTGTAGCGACAGGATTCGACCGCGATTAATGCGCCTTCGCCTGCAGCGCGTCGCCGACGATCTTGTCCCAGGCCGATTCAGTTTGAAGTCCGACGATGACCTTGCCATTAACGAACGAGGTGGGTGTTCTGTTCACCGCGAGATCGTTACCCTCCCGGCGGCCGGCCTCAACCCGCGGCAGCGCGGCGTTGGAGTCTATGCAGCTAGTCAGTTTTACCGCGTCAATTCCGGCCTGGTCCCCGAGGCTCAGGAGGCGCTCCCGGACGTTGGAAGCGTTGATGCTGGTCTGATTGGCAAAAATCAGAGTCCGATAGCCTGCAAATGCCGACGGGTTGATCTCATATGCGCATTCATTGGCGACTGCGGCGGTGGGAGACCAGTCGTGCCCGGGGATCGGAAACTCCTTGAAGATCACTCGAACCTTGTCGCCATACTTAGGCAGGAGCTGTTTTTCCAGAAACTCTTGCAGCCGGGCGCACGTGGGGCACTGAAGGTCGGCGTATTCGACCACGGTGACGGGAGCAGTCGCGGGGCCTTGGCTCGGCATGTTCTTTGTATTAATTACGCTGCGTACCACGTCTTCCCGAAAGGGCAGGACGATGCCCAGGATGCCGATTCGACGGTCTTTGGTAATAAAGATTTCCCCCGACTGTGAGTTCTTTCCGTCATTCGCCGTAACCACGGATTTGTAGAACTCCGGGTAAGCAGTCTTGTCGAAGGCGCCGACTTTCACATCCGTTTGAGGAGGGATCTTGGCGGCTTCGTGCAGGCAGCGAATGAGGTCCGCCGTCGAGCCGTCGTGCAGGGCAAAGACGTTGCCCAGCACGAGACACCGGCCGTCCTTGGTGATAAAGACGCTGTTGGTTCGTTTCTGCTTGCCGTCATCTGAGGTAACGACCGTCTGAAAAAACATGGGGAACTGCGACTGGTTCAGCGGTTCCGCCGTCAACTTGACATTGTCAGGCACCTCGAAGCGGTCGCGCACAAACTGGGTGATCTTCTCTGGACTCGCAACCTGCGCGGGCGATGCGGCGCGGGAGTCGACTTTCGTTTTTCCAGGCATCGACCCGGCAGTGATAAGGAGTACGCAAACGCCGCACGCCAGAAGACCATTACGAAGCGGAATGCTTGCCATGGAAGACTCCTCTTATGGCCGGCGGTCCGTCGCCTGGCCTCTGCGTTTCCGGATCGTGAATTCTATGCCGCAGACAAACCGTCCGGCAGAAGACAGGTTGCTGAGTGTCTCCCGGGATCCGCGGCAACCGCGCGAGCCATCAGCCTCGCAGGGGCTGAACATGAGTAGCCGGGGGTAACGCCCCCGGAAACGTCGCCTCCCTCACCCCCTTTCCCCTCTCCCCGCAGGCGGGGAGAGGGGTGCCGAAGGCGGGGTGTGGGGCTTCGTCCGGGGGTTTCACCCCCGGCTACTCAATTTGCTCCCCTCCGGGGAGCGCGGCTGCGCGTGCAGTCGACCCTCCCCGTTGCAATCGGGAACAAGAAGTTCTGAAACATCTCCTGGTCGCTGCCGTTACTACCTCTGGATCGGCTGGCCGGCTTTTTGCCATCCTGCCAGCCCATCTTGATAGACTTTTACCTTCTCAAACGAGAACCCGTTCTCCAGCAGGGCGCGCCCTGCGGCACGACTGGCAGCGCAGACATCCCCGCCGGAGGATTGTCCTCCCTCGTACAGCACGATGGTCTTGTCTTTGGGTAGCTTGCTCATATCCTGTACAAAGTTGTCGGCAGGCATGTTGATCGCGCCCGGAATTCGCCCCGCGGCATATTCCTTAGGCGGCCTGACGTCCACCACCAGAGGTTTGGGCGCAGCTTCGAGCAGTTGCCGCGTTTCCGCAGTCCCAATCAGCGCGGGTTGCTTCTTGTTGGCCTCGGCTTCGCTACAGCCGGCCAGCGACGTCTGCGAGCCGCCTAGGAATCCCGCCGCTGGATTTGAGCCAAAAGGATCGCCAGACCCTGCGCTGGCTTCCGTGCCGGTTTTCCCCTGGGGTTGCGAGGAAGGAGACTGGGAATTTGAAGAAGAGAGCTGTGCGGGGGCCGTCTGTGACGGCGTCGAGGCGCTGGCCGCAGCGGGAGACGGGGCGGACAACTCCTGATTCACCAGCCGTGCAAACGTGTCGAAGTCCAAAGGACGAAAGACCATCTTCCGGCCGATGAAGAAGGTCGGCGTCCCGACCACCTTCAGGGCATGACCATCCGCCAGGTCCCGCTTCACTCGCGATACGGTTTCGCCGCTGTCAAGGCACTGGTTGAAGCGGTTCTGGTCCAGGCCAAGCCCTCCCGCGTAACGCTTGAGGGCGTCCACACTCAAATCGTTCTGCCCGGAATAGAGCTTTTCGACTCCCTCCCAAAATTTGCCGTGCTCTGCCATGCATTCGGAAGCTTGCGCGGCTTTTTCCGCGAAGGGATGAATCTTGGTAAGAGGGAACTGACGGAACACGAAACGAACCCGGTCCCCGTATTGGGCGCGGATCTGCCTTGCAGCCTCTTCCGAGAGGCCGCAGGCGGGACACTCGAAATCTCCGAATTCGACCACGGTGAGGGGCGCGTGCAAGTTCCCGGTCATGTGGCTGTCGGGGCGGATCAGGTGCTCAGCGAGCGTCTTCTCTGAAGCCTCCGGGGCGTCCGGGAGTTCGCCGTGTTTGGCGAGGAGAATAAAAGCGGGAGTGCCGAGGACCAAGCCCAGCACGCAGAGAACTAAGTGTGTCCTGACTCTTCCCCTTGCCGCGGCAGGGTCCGGTGCGGCGAGTGGGCGCGGCAGGTCAAATAGCGATAAGAGGAATATGCAGGTCACGACAATCGCCGACGTGACGCACCACGCGCACCAGGCATGAATGACGAACGCCTCCAGCCCGGTGAGGTAAAGGGAAAACAGGAAGCCGAAGCCGGAAAGGCACGTGACAGCGTATGAAAGCATTTGGCGCAAGTTTTCCGGGAACAAGTCTTCGGCAATGATCAGTAGTCCTAGGACCAGGTAAGCGACAACTCCAAACACCGGCATCGGCACGCCAAAAGGGTGCGCGTAGGAACTGGCGCGCACTGCCTCGCATCCCGTTCCCAGGCAGACGATGGGACGGGACGGTGAGGTATAAACCCAGAGGAGATAGAGGGCGTCGAAGAGTCCGAGGAGGGAGAGCGCCAGCAGCAGGTGTTTTCGCATACGAAAGTATTTTAACAGAACAGATATTTGAAATTTGAAATTCGAAAAATCAAAACCGGAAACTGGAAACTGGAAAATAGAAACTGGACAATCGAAATTGCATCAGCGCATTTGGATAATTGAGAAACTGGACCTCATATCGAGTCCAGTGGCACGAGTGTCGAATTCCTATTTTCCAACTTCCATTTTCTATTTTCCATTTTCCAGTTTCTTCTTTCAAAGGCGCCAGGGCTCGCCGAACGTCATGTCCCATTCCTCTGGGGTGAACGCCTCGAGTCCTGCATTAGGATAGAAGGTAACTTCGCCAAATAAGATGCCTTGGGGGGATGAATAGAGATCTACGCGGACAAAGTCGAATTGGGCGCCGATTTTCTCCGCTATTTCGATCATCTGGGCCAGGTTCGCTGGCCTGGGGATGGGCGCCGATGTGCGCGGATATCTCAATTTGGCGGGTAGAAGATTCCATTCACGATCGTAAAAGTTGAGCTTGAGCCCCCGAGGCCGGTCGCAATCGAATTGAATGAAATGGACTCGCCCATGATAAACAAAGAATTTGTAGTCTTCCGGGAGGTCGCCGCTAGGAGTTTCGACCATGCGCTCAATTAGCGCCCTGGGCTGAATTCTCAAATAGCCCCATTCGCGTAACCGGCGCCCATGCGACAACCGAAGTTGCTCGCGCATTGACGACACAATCATCTCTTGCTTGACGTCTTGGGGCGTTCGGACGAACAGGCTTCCGCCGGTGCTGTGATTGACCTTGACGACGTAGGGTGGCGCGAGGTCGTCAAAAGGAATAGCCTCCGGAGTGTCCCCGCTCCAGAGGGTTTCAATGATGTGCCGCTCGCCGATCAGACGTGCAATTTCGGCCTTTACCGCTAGCTTATCGGAAAAGAGCGGAAACAGCGGATTATGCTGGTAGAGTTTTCGCCAGGCGATCTTTTCGTTGAAAGTCTTGGGGTGCTTCAGGTCCGGCAATCTTCGAAATACGCGATAGTATAACAGGTTCACCGCGATGTAATCGGGAAGGAGGTTGCGAAGCGATTCGCGGACTGGTTGTGTAATAATTCCGGTCATCATTCCAGTGTCGTGGGTTGGAAGTTCGTAAACAAAGTCTTTCTCATGCTCGACCGTTCTTTCGAGCCCCGTCAGGGGCGGTATAGAGTAGCCCAGGGCGTAAGCCCTGGGTTTAGATGGCCCTCACCCAGCCTTCGGCTCCCCTCTCCCGCTGGGCGGGAGAGGGGACGGGGGTGAGGGTCGGGTCTCGCGACCCACGGCTTGCGCCGTGGGCTACTCGCTGCCGCCCGCTCCGCGGGCTGAATTATTCAACGAGCTTCTGACCCAGGCCACTAAATCTTTGCTCTGCCCAAATAGAATCTGTCGAACCTTCGGACCATCTTTCCGAAGGCCCATCGATAACGTTCCACGCCAAGGGTCGAAAGCGCCAAAGCACCTAACAGAGCAGGCTGAGGAGGCCGGAGTCGGAGACCCTCCCAAGCCAGGGCGCGGGCGCGTTGGGGTTCGTAGTTGAAGAGCAGAATGGCGACGCGGGAAATGTGCTTTGTCAGGGTGCGCGGCGTCATGTCGGCGCGAAACTTCACCAGGATGTGCTCCCAGCCCTCGCAGATATTCCGCAGGCTCCCGGACATCTGGTCGGAGAGCAGGTACCGCTTTACCAGGCACTGCGGCACAGTGGCGATCTTGGAGATCTTTGCCACTCTCAACCACAGGTCATAGTCCTGGCAGTTTGTAAACGTCTCGTCGAATCCAGCCACCCGGTCGAGCACCTGCTTTCTTACGGTCACACGGGAGGGCGAGCCGATGAAGTGCCGGTCCAGCATGGCATCGTATACCCACCCGGATTCGGTGGGCATGCGCAACTGGAGGACTTGGCCGTGTTCGTCAAAAACCGTCTTGCCGGTGTAAACCAACCCCACCTCAGGGTCCGAGTTGCGAAAGACCTCCACCTCCATGGCGAGCTTTTCCGGCAGCCATTCATCATCATCATCCAGGAATGAAACATACTCGCCTTGAGCAGAACGAATGCCCGTGTTGCGAGCCGCGCTCACTCGCCGGTTTTGCTCATGGCGAATGTATCTGATCCGTCTGTCTGGAAAACTCCTGACCACCCGTTCCGTATCATCCGTGGACGCGTCATCCACCACCAGGAGTTCCCAACCCTGGAAAGTCTGGCCCAGGACACTCCGAATTGCGCGGCCCACGATCGAGGCGCGGTTGAAGGTGGGGATTATCGCTGTCACCAGCGGCTGATAGGGCCTGGATACTAGGGTTTCGCTCATCGGTTCACTGCAGTCAGCGCCGTTCTTTGGCCCGCAGCCAAGGAATAGAGATTACTACACGCGCACGCTTGACCAAATTCTGGTCCATCTGCCGAGCAGGGATTTGCGGCTCTGCCGCTCCGCCTTGCGGAAAGGCTTTGCCTTTCCGAAGGGTGTCAGTCTATAGGAATCTCCTCCCCGCAGGCTGGAAGGCACAGCCTTCCAGCCTGCGGGGAGGAGGACATGGAATGGAGGGCCGGCCGGAAAGGCGCAGCCTTTCCGCAAGGCAGAGCGGCAGAGCCGCATTCGACCCGAGCACAAGGTGCTAGCTTCGGCAGTCCGGTCACCACGTCAGTAAGCTAGTTACATCCTCCCTTGCTCTCTGTTCCAAGCGATCGTTCGGGCAACGCCTGCGGCCAGATCGAATTCCGGCGTATAGCCCAGTTCGTCATGGGCTCGTTGCCACGAGTAGTGACGGTCCTCGCTAAAGAAAGCCACCCCCGTCCGGCTGAGTGGCGGTTTCCGGCCGCTCGCTCGCCCCAGCATCTCGAGCCCCATCGCCCCCAGCATCGCCGCCCAGCGTGGCAGGCTCAGCCGCGGTGGACGCACACCCAACTCGGAGGCAATGGTTTCTCCCAACTCTCGAAAGGTCACGGGGCGCGGGCCGGAGATGTGGTAGATCGCCCCGGAGCGGCCACCGCGCAGGCACAGCAGCATTCCGGCTACGGCGTCAGCAATAAAGGTCGGATGGCACACGTGCCGTCCACCTTCGATGAAGAAAAACCGGCCCCGGCGGACGGCCTGGAAAAGCCCCAGAACATGCCGGTCCCCCGGTCCGTAAACAAACGCCGGCCGGCAGATGACCACGGGCAACCCCCGTGCGGCGAATTCGAGAGCCACCTTTTCGGCGGCGGCCTTGCTCCGCTCATACGGGTTGGTAGGCGCGTAGGGTGAGTCCTCGACGGCCGGACCACGCGGAGTCAACCCCAGAACTCCCGCTGTGCTTACGTGCAGCACTCGCGTTTGACACCCCGTTTTCATGGCTGCCGCCAGTACGTTGCGAGTGCCGTCCACGTGTACGCGTTGAAATACTTCCTCCCCCACGCCGAATTCGCCGAGATGGCCGGCCGCATGAACAATCCAATCCGCTCGAGCTACGACGTCGCTCAAGGTCGAAGGCGCCGTCACGTCACCTTCGTGCCAGTTGACGTTGACGCCGGCGAGCCCGCTTCGGTCGGATGTGGCTCGCGCCAGGGCATGAACCTCCGCGCCCTCTCGCGCCAATGCGCAAGCTAACGCTCCGCCAAGGAAGCCAGTAGCCCCGGTTATAAAAACGCGCATGCGCTTCATGGCTGAGCTTGCTGATAAGACATTACAGGACGATAAAGGCATTGGCAACGGCGGCCCTGGGGACAATCCAGCAGTGGCAGTAGCGGAGCCTGGTCGGGATGGTAGACCTTGCCTACGGGCAGCCTTCGTGCGGCTTCGCAACAATCCATCGCCGGCTGAATCACCACGCCTATTATTGACCCTTTAGCCTTCATACCCAGGCGGTAGGCTGCCAAGGTCTTCTGGGCGTAGTCCGGCTCTTTCTCCAGCCGGTGTTGGAATCTGTCCAACCAATCGAAGGCCATAGGTTTGAAGGTGTGAAAAAATCGTCTGTCATGCTGAGCGAAGCGAAGCATCTGCATTTATCTCTTTGAAAACAAACAAATGCAGATTCCTCGCTTCGCTCGGAATGACAGGGCTTGGTGATTTTTTCACACCTTCTTTCCCCCGGGAAGTTGTAGGGGCAACCCTTGAGGTTGCCGCGGGCGGCCACGAGTATCGTGTAACCTAGAGTTCGTTGATCAACTCAGACCCCACGCCTCAGCCCCGAAGGGGCGAAAGATCGTAGCCCAGGGCGTAAGCCCTGGGCGAAGGAGAACCCCCTCCCCCGTTCTTCCCCCTCTCCCGCGCGGCGGGAGAGGGGGAAGGGGGTGAGGGAAGGCCTCACGAACCCACGGCTTACGCCGTGGGCTACTTGCTTACGCCCGCTTCGCGGGCTGACTTAACGAACGAACTCGCGTTACATGCCACCACGGCCGCCCCACTCAGGTGCCCCGTTCCCTCACCTCACCACCTTTGCGCCTACGCGCGCCAAGGTTGCGACGTCATGCAACATGCTGGTGTAAGCGGCGTTGGCCAGGGGGCAGTGGCATTCCTTGGCTGCGATGCTTCGCCGTACTTCCTGAATCTTCTTTCCGAACCAAATCTCCTTGAAATCATAGTTATGATCGCGCAGATTGCCCAGGTTATCGCCCCGCACACAACACGGCCATACCGTGCCGTCGGCATAAATATGGGCGCTCACCCATCCGGCGTAGCAAGGGATCACCTGGTCCTGCTCGTCCAGGATGCGCTTCACCAGTTTGTAATACTCCACTCGCAGCGCTTCCGTGATTCTTGCCACGCCTCGGAAGCGTTTGCTCTCGACATAGCGGATCAGGCTATTGACGGCTTGGGCGTAGCTTTGGGCGCTTGGCGTGATCGGCAGGCCCACCGTGTCTAATTCGACTCGCGGTTCGGCGATCTCGGTAATGAACTGGTCGGCGCCTGAACGGTCGGCGTAAGCGATGATTTCATCCAGGTTGTCTACGTTAAACACCGACACCACCGAGTGGATTCCGATGGAAAGGTTCTTCATCCGGCGGCGCAAGAACAGCAGTTGCTCAAGGCATTGTTCGAATTTCTCGAAGTTCCCCGGCACGCCGCGAATGAAGTCGTGTTTCTCACCAAGTCCGTCCAGGGAGAGGTTGATGATCACCTGGCTCTCCCTACACAACCCGGCAATGCGTTCCACTCTCTCGGGAATGGTGGGCAGAATACCGTTGGTCGGGATGTTGATGACTCCCGGCCGGCACTGTGCATAGGCTGACTCGGCGAGTTCGACGACGTGCGGATACATCAGGGGTTCCCCGCCGCTGATTGTGAACCAGTAGGGCGCGCGGCCAAGGGAAGCCAGCACCTTGCGCCATTCTTCCAAGGTCAGCTCGTTCTCGCGCTTCATCCAGATATTGCAGGTGAGACAACGCGAATTGCACTTCGGGGAAGGGGAGAGGGTCAGGTTGAGCGGCAGCATGCGCGGCCGGCCAAAGCGGCGAAAGAGCTTAAACGCCGGAATGCGCAGCAAAACGCCGACCATGGAATGCATTTTGGCCCTATATTCGGGAGGTGAGGTCTTTCGTCGTTTTGGCGATCTGCCAGACGCGCTGGTCGCGCCGCTTGTAATAATCCCGCCTGCCCAGGAAGCGCCCATATACTTCCAGTGCTGCCACTCCCCAGGTCCAGAGGAAACGGCGGGGCCGCCAATCGAGCTGGGGAAGCAAAACCCGCAATATTCTCCACCCGCTCATGGTGCTGACGCTGTAGCCCAGTGTGTGCCGCACCGCGAGATGCCCGGCAAAGATGCGGCGGCGCTGGCGGAGATAATCCGCGACCGTGAGGGGGCCCTTGTTGTACACCACGGCCGCCGGCACATAGCGGACCTCGTAGCCCTGACCGCGGATGACCGGCTCGATGCTTGCCTCGTCCACCGCAGTGTGGTAGGGAATGCGTTCAAAGATATTCCGGAAAGCGATCATTTCTCCGGCCTTGAAGTGGCGCAGATTGATCTGGTGGTGCAGTTCCCAGAGCATGTGGGCGGCAAACCCCATGAAAGTCCCGGGGTCGTTGACGGGCACGGGGCGCCCGGTGGTCATGCCAACCGCCGGGTCGGCAAAGGGCGCCACCAATTCTTCGATGGCGCCGGCGTCGGGAACGAGATCAGCGCTGCAAACCACCATGATCTTTTCACGCGCCTGGGGAAGAAACTGGTTGACGGCGGAGGCCTTACCCTCTCGCTGCGCCTGCACGATCAGGCGAATGCGCGGGTCCCGGCGCGCCCAGGCGTTCACGACCGATTCCGTGCGGTCCGTACAGCCGCTGGCAACGACGATAATCTCCGCCACGTTTACGGTCGTCAGGCGCTGCGAGACCACGGCCTCCAGCATCCGGCCGATGTTGGCCTCTTCGTTATAGGCCATAATCCCCATCGAGCATGCGATGGACATGAGAGGGTCCGCCTGATCGATTCAAAACTGAACCACCGCTCCACCCCTTTCTCAGTGAGGAGGAGATCAAAGCGTGGTGCGCCGGCGTGTCGTCGTGCCCCACCCAGCACACTTCCTGGACGCAAGGCGGGCGCGCGCCGACCGAGATCACGACACGCAAAGTGTAGCACACCTTGGAGCACGGAGGCGGAGTTGCCGTCTTAACTCCCATTCAGCCACAGCACCCAGTTAATCTCATTGTCTGGGCGTGGCGCAGTGCAAGGGCCCTGCCGGAGATACAGGCACACGCCGCCTGAGCATCCTGCCGGCTCGAAGCCGTCCAACTTCCCAGGCAGATTTCCGTAGGTGACTATGGCGTTAACGCTCTGTGCCTGCTCATCCAATTCGGAGGCGCGCCCAAAGAGCAGCATGGGGACGTTCTTGTGCAGGTGCGCATAGCCTCCTGTGTCATACCAGCCGACCCTGAAGAGTCCCACGCCGCACAGGGAAGGGTCTTGGCTGAGTCGATCGAAAGCGGCCAAGGTGCCGGAGTTTCGTGACCAATCGAATTGGCGGATAAGCAAGCAGGAACTGCCCACACAAAAGATCAAGCCGATTAACACGATCGCCCTGGACGACAACGGCGTTTCGCGCCGCGCGTTCAGCGCCGGCAAGACTTCCATGAAGCCAAGAGCGGCCAGGGTGATTGCCAAGGGCACCATCGGGTAGAGAAAACGCACCTCCTTATGGCCGAAGTAGTTATGCGTGAGGAGAATGATCAGCGCTTCCCAGCCAAGAAAGCGGCTCCGGCGAAGACCCATGATGACGAGGAAAACCAGCGGGCCCAGATGGGCGCACAGCATTTCCAGATACCAATACCACGGCTGCACGCCATAGCCGTGGCCACCCTCGACCAGGTCCGCCCGAATGTAATTGATGTAGGAGTGGAACGGGTGCAGCCAGACCAACTGATCGACCAAGCCGAAAGCAAGCACCGGCACGAGGGCCCCTGCCGCGAGGGGCACTATGCGCTTTCGCCAATCGGGATAGCAAAAATACAGAAGCGCGAAGCCCACGGCGGGCGCAAGCTGGATCCGGAGCGCCATGGCGAGCCCGCAGAACGCTCCAGCCAGCAGCAGGCGCTTTTTCTCTCCCAACTCTTCACCATACATTCCCAGGTATAAGCCCGGAAGCAGCGCGCTTGTGGCCACGGGTTCGCTCAGAGTCTTGGGCCCAAAATAGACCAATTCGTACCAGCAGGCGCAAGCTCCCGCGGCGATCAGGGCCGCTTCGATCCCGCCCGCACGCTTGGCCCATGCGAAGCCGAACCAGATCGTGGTGAGGGACATCAGGGAAAGCACAATAACCATCCCCCGCTCGTAGCCTTTGGATCCGGGCCCCATCCAGGCAGTGGCCCGCATCACGACTGCCAGGAAGGCGGGATAAACCCAGGACCGGACGCCGCGTCTCCATTCCCAGGTGACGACTCCATAGCCGTAAGCCAGGCGATGCGCCGGCTCCTGAGACTGGAAAATCTCGTCAGCGTGGAACTGGGTCGGGAACCGCAAGGCCGCCCCGACTCGCAAGAATAAGCCTAGGAGCAAAAAGGCAAGCAAGAGAAGTCGCAGCGAGGAGGATGATTTCATTTCAAACCCATTAATATACATCTTTGCGCGCCGATCAACATCTATCATGCCTAAGGTGTTGTCAGGCCTTCGCGGTTGCCGAGAAACCCAATGGCTGTGTTATTCCGAGGAGCCGTAGGCGACGAGGAATCTCGCAGTGCCTTTGTTTCAGAGCGAGATTCCTCGCTGCGCTCGGAATGACAGCGGCAGGAGAGGTTTTTCAACAACCAGTTAGCGCTTGCGACTGTTGACTGTAAACTCTCGACTCTCAACTCTCGACTCTCGACTTTTCTTTGCCCTGCTTGACTTCTCGCCTTCCGGACTGTACTTTCGATTGCTCGAATGTCGCCCGTGAGGTTCGTCATGCAGGTCCCTTATTTTGACTTGAAGAAACAGTTCTCTGGCTTACGCGATGAGATCATGCAGGCTCTTGAGCGCGCCTGCAGCAACGCGGCCTTTGTTTTGGGCGAAGAGGTGGCTGAATTCGAAAAAGAGTTCGCCGCTTACTGCGAGGCCGGTTACTGCGTGGCCCTGAATTCCGGAACCAGCGCCCTGCACGTCGCCTTGCTTGCTCTGGGAGTGAAGCCGGGCGACGAAGTGATTACCACTCCGAACAGCTTCATTGCCACCGCCTCGGCGATTTCCTACGTGGGCGCGTCGCCGGTCTTCGTGGACATCGATCCCAAGACGGCGAATCTGGATCCTGCCCTCATCGACCTCGCTATTACCGAGCGGACCACGGCTATCATTCCCGTCCATTTGTATGGCCGCCCAGCGGACATGCAGCCAATCCTGGAGATTGCGAGCAAATACAACCTGGCGGTCATCGAGGACGCCTGCCAGGCGCACGGCGCGCGTTACCGCGGCAAGCGAGTGGGAAGCATCGGCCACGCGGCGACTTTCAGCTTCTATCCGAGCAAGAATCTAAGCGCTTACGGCGAAGGCGGAGCACTCACGACCAACGACCCGGGAATCGCCAATCTGGCGCGATCGCTGCGCAACCACGGGATGAGCGGGCCTTACACACATGAAAGAATCGGATACAACTATCGTATGGAGGGATTCCAGGGCGCGGTGCTCAGGATTAAACTGAAACGGCTCGAGCAGTGGAACGCGCGCCGCAAGGAAATTGCCGATCTCTATCGCACGGTCTTAGAGGGCGCCACTGTCGAGATCCTGCACGATGATCCTCGCGATGAGCGCGTCTACCACCTGTTCACCGTTTATGTTGGGCGGCGCGACGCGGTGCGCGCGGCTCTGGACGCTCGGGGGGTTCACACCGCGATCCATTATCCCTGTCCCATCCATTTGCAGCCTGCCTTCGCCACTCTCGGCTTCGGACCCGGCAGGTTCCCGCATGTTGAACACGCTTGCGCGCGGGTCTTGAGCATGCCTTTCTTCCCCGAGATGACTGACGAACAGGTGCGCTACGCCGGCGAACAGCTCGCGGAAGTGGCGGGCGGCGCGTAAGGGCATGTGAGTATGGTAATATGTATATATGGCGACACGAAAGATGACCTTTACACTGCCGAGTGAGTTGGCTGACCGGTTTGTTAAGAGCGTTGCGGCCAGGCATCGCTCGCGCTACTTGGCCGAGGCCATCGCGCAGAAGCTCGAGGAGCGAGACCTGAGGCTTGTCCGCGCCTGTGAAGTTGCGAATCGCAATCTCGAGGTGCGAACCATTGAGAAGGAATTTGATGCCATTCCCGACGAGATCCGCGATCCCTGGAGCGGCGCCAAAGCGCGGCGAAGTGTGGTGGGTGCGCCTCGACCCAAGTCTCGGGTCAGAAATTAGGAAGACGCGTCCCTGTCTGGTGCTCAGCACCGACGTTGTCAATCGGCACAGAAGGACAGTGGTAGTGATTCCGCTCTCCACATCGCCTGAGGCAAGCCCGCCGCTTCTCGTTCCCGTCGTGTGCGCCGGCCGCTCGGCTGTCGCAGTAGTTGACCAGATTCGAGCCATAGCAAAAGAGAGGCTGGTAGCTCGGCTGGACTTCGTTTCCACAGACCAACTCCGCGCCGTTGAAGACGGCCTGCGCCAAATCCTGGAGTTATAGCGCTTCGAATGGTGCTGAGACCACCGCAGTTTGGCGGTCGCGGCGTTCCCGCCTGGCCAGAGGGCGAGGAGTAAAGTCACGTCTCTTGCCGCGCCGTCACTCGATCTGTGATTGCACGACGCTCGCAAGGGCAGGCCGCGGCGTGCCGTTGTGAGCATTAGACGTGCTTGTCGACGGATCAGCGCCGCAGTTTGGTGCTTGTTTTCTGGGTACTTTGGTGCTAGAGATTGGCGCTGGGGACTGATCTACAGTCTTTTGTCGGAGGCTTCGTGCAGTTCGTAGGGACAACCCGTGTTCGCGTCAGGGCGGCCACAAGGGCCGCCCGTACATTGGCACATTCACACGGGTTCACCGCGCAAGAACTGGCCTTGCTGAATGCTTCGGCCTCATGAAACCTGAAACCATTTCTCTTTTACAGCCAGCAGTGACTGACGTCTCTGGAAGTGCGCCTGCCCCAGCGCAGGAGTCGATGCTTAGCCGTGCCCTAGTCGTCATCGCCATCCTATTTGTGCTCATGCGCGCGCTTCCCATCCTCAGTTTCCCGCTTGGCCGCGACCAGGGAACTTATCTGACGATCGGGCAAGGTCTGCTGGAGGGCAAGCAACTCTATCGCGACCTCTGGGACAACAAACCTCCCGGCATCTTCATTGTGTACGCTGGAATCGCCAAGCTATTCGGCCGAGTGATGTGGTCAGCGGCGGCGGTCGATATCCTCTTGCTGCTTGTCATCTCCTATCTGCTATTCTGCTTCACGGAGCCTTCCCTGGGCCGTGCGGGCGCCGCAGTGGCAGTGGTGGTTCACGCTTCCATGCACGGCGAGATGAAGTATTTCTGGATTGCTCAGCCTGAAACATTCCAACTGGCGTGTGTCTTGGCTGGCTACCTGCTTATGGCGCGCCGCGGAAGTGGTTGGAGGGCAAGTTCTGTTCTCGCCGGTCTTTTGCTGGGTGGTGCCTGCTGGCTCAAGTATAACGCCGTCGCATTCCTGCCCTTTCTTCTCCTGCTCCCTTATCTTGACACGAGCCAGCTTGACCGGAAGGCGCCTCGGCTAGCGCTGTCAATCAGTTGGCGGAATTGGTTCCAGAGGGCTGCTTATCTGCTCGGGGCGCTTGCTGCCGTTGTTGTTCTTGTGCTGGCGTGGATTTTTGTCAAGGGCGCTTGGCCTGCCATGAGGGAAATGCAGTTCGAGGTTCTTCCGCGCTATGCTGCCATGGGCATCGAGCGCAATCGCCACTATCTGTTATCAGTCTTTACACGGACGAACTATGACTTGGGCGTGTGGAACCTTTGGGCCGCTCTGGCGGGACTTATCGTGGCGAGGCTGCGCCGGGATTTGAGGCGGTTTGCACCGGTCTTCCTCGCCGCGGTTATATCTTATGCGGCCGTGGCGATCCAGATTCGCTTTCACGACTACTATTTCCAGACCTGCTATCCTTTCTTCGCGGCCTTATGGGCATACCTTGCCGTCAACGTCTTCGAGGGCTCCCGCGCTTTAGCGCGGGTTTTCAAACAGCGGGGCTGGCGGCTCGCGGCGGGTCTGCTTTGGGTGGTTTTCGCGCAAGCCGTTTTCTGGCCGCTCCCCGAGGAATTCGCCCAACTGACGAATCGATATGAAGAGCTGCGCGAATGGCAAGTTGACCCTGCTGGTTTCTACTCCAACTACCCTCGCCAACTGCCGTTCGAACTGCTACGCGGGCAATTCGAGGTGATTCACTATCTCAAACAGCATGCTGCGCCAAGCGACGGTGTCTTCGTATGGGGCAGTAACTGCTTAATCTATTTCTTGTCAGGCCATCAACCACCCACCAGGTTTGTGTCGAACCTCGGCATTATCTCTTTGTGGGCTAAGCCGTCCTGGCGGGAGGAGTTGGTGCGAGACTTGCAGAGCACGCAGCCGCGTTTCATCGTTGTCACTCGCGGCGACGCGCTGCCTACCATCACCTACGTGAAGGCGGACTCCGAGAAGTACCTCGATCTTTATCCCGACCTTCGTGTCCTGATCGCGCAGAACTACGGTGAGGTCTCCGATTTCGGTTCGTTCGTAATTTACGAAAGGCTGATGTCTCGGTAGAGGGTCCCAACAGTGCATAACCGGCGGATTGCGTACGTACTCGCGCTTTTCCTCGGCCTTGCTTATACAGCTTGGCTGTTCCCGCGTCGGTTACTTTTTCCCGTCAATTATTACGACATGGCGGCCGTGGATGACACCGCTGATCACATCATCGGGCAAAGGTACTTCCTTCTAGACCGTTGGGAATGGCCTCCTCTCCGAGCCCACCTACTCCGCTGGCCGAGAGGAACCAACATCGCGCTAACCGACAGCATACCCTTGCTGGCGATACCGGGAAAAATCGTCAAACGGATACTTCCGCCGGGATTTCATAGCATCTTTTGGTTTCTTGCCGTCGCTTGGTGCTTGCAGCCTGTTGCTGCTGTATATGCGTTGCGCAGCACTGGGGAGAAACGACTGCTGCCCTCCTTATCCGTGGCGTTCATCGCCCTCAGCATGCCAACCCTGTTCTACCGCAGTGTTATGGGCCACGAGGCGCTGTGCGGTCACTTCCTCGTACTTGTGGCTATCGGGACATATTTCCGGATTTTGCGCGGATCGAGGGTTGCGATGTGGGCTGGCCCTCCGGCGCTATTGATCGCAGGTCTTCTGGTACATCCGTACTTGATGGCAATGGTCGCAGCCGTGTTGGTGGCCGCTCCCATCTCGTGCTTGGTCCGCCGCGAGCGTTTGTGCCTGCAAGCTTCGGCTGCACTCCTGACGGCTATTGCGATTTCCGGTGGCTTAGCGCTTCTCTTGGGATACACCGAAGAGGCTGGCGGCGGTTGGGGGTACGGGTACTACTCCATGAACTTGCTCGCACCGGTTTATCCTGCTGGATCAACGCTGATTCCGTTCTTCCCGACGTTGATTGACGCCACGGGAGGGCAGTACGAGGGCTATCAGTATCTGGGCGTCGGAGCCCTGATGCTGTGCTTAGTCGCCCTTATCTGTGTTTGTATCCGCGTCCCGAAACGAGTGTGCGCTCGGCATTCAGGATTGATAGTCACGTGCGCAGGGCTCACAGTCTTTGCACTATCAAACTATGTTTATAACAACACGTTTCTGGTATTTCACATCGAGAACGTGCCACAAATCTTGCAGTCTTTTCGCTCCAGCGGCCGTTTCTTCTGGCCCGTCGCTTACCTGCTCATCCTCGGCTCAATCGCTATGGTGACGCGGCGTCTGCCCACAAAGGTCAGCGCAGCAATATTGCTGATCGCTGCATCTCTACAATTTGCCGACACCACAGCGCTTCGCAATAAGTTCCGGGACCATTTGCGCAAGCCAGAACGGTGGTACATTGATCGGGAAAGGCTTGGGCCGCTGATGGAGCGTTCTGCTCGCCTGACCGTCTGGCCGCGATACGAGTGTCGGGGAAATGTCGTTTGGGACCCCCAGTACCTACAGGTGCTCTTGCTTGCGTCCCGGTATGGGCTTCGGACGAACACAGCATACACGGCGAATCCAAGGCCTCGCGGATCGTGCCGGGCAGCCGATATAGTTGGCGCGCCCCTGCAGGCGGGGGAGCTCCGCATCATCTTGTCCGGCGACGCCGTTGAGGGCATTCTGCCGCCGAACTCCCGAGAGCTGTGTCGGCAGATTGGCCATCTGACCGCCTGCTCACCTCCGTCCTGAACTCCGACGTCTTCGGAATCCGACAGAAGGGCTTTTCGCCTGAATCGACAACCGGATCCGTTTTCCGAAGCAGGAGGGGTGAATCCCTGCTGTTGGGGAATGTGAGATAGCCCGATGAAAAGCGAGCTGGTCGAACGCGAGAAGGAAATCTCAGAGAATTATTGGTGGTTTGTCGGCCGGCGCACCATCCTAGAGCGCGTCCTCCGAGGTTTTGCAAAACACAGTCGTGTCTCCGTTGACGCAGGCTGCGGAAGTGGACGGAACATGCAATTGTTGTCCCATTTCAGCGATCTCGTACTGGGATTCGACCGGTCCTTCGTGGCGCTGGAGCTAGCGGCTTCGTATGGGCTTCCGATAGCCTGCGCTGACTGTCAAGCCATTCCCCTGGCTGGTGCCTCGGTGGACTTTCTCAGCGCACTGGATGTGCTCGAGCACACGGACGACGACATGGCTGCGATTGCCGAGTTCCACAGGGTCCTAAAACTCGAGGGGTTTCTTCTTGTCGCGGTTCCGGCTTACCGATTTCTCTGGAGCGAACACGACGAGGCCTTGATGCACCGCAGACGGTATGTTGCTTCCGAGCTGCATCTCAAACTCTCGTGCTCCGGCTTCCGAGTGCTGAAGCGAACTTACGCTGTATTCTTTATGTTCTTCCCTATAGTCTTCTACCGCCTCTTTCGCGGTTTGTTCCCTAAGGATCCCCTTGCACCGAGGGCTTCTTACGTGAAGTTGCCGGCCTTTCTCAACAAACTTCTCATCGTTTTTCTCAGACTCGAGGCTTGGCTGATGGGAATGATCAACCTCCCATGGGGTACTTCTATTATTGTCCTCGCCCAAAAGACTGAGGCTGCATCCAGAAAGGTGAAAGGTCAGACTGTTTAGTGCGTGCGGCTTGTGCGCGGCCGTTCAGGGTTACATGCGTAGAAAAAGGCGAGCGTCACTAGTGTAAGGACGGAGAGCAACATCCCCAACAAGAGCCCCCGCTGACGATAGTAGAACAGGATTTCATGCTGCCCAGGCTCGGCGTACACGGCGCGGAAGAGTTGATTGGCGCGCAGCACGGGGACTTCGCGGCCATCAATGCTCGCGTGCCAATTGGGATCGTAGCGGTCGAGCAGGACGACATACCCTGGCCGTGAAAGCTCGGCCTTCAGGGTTACGCGATTGGGCTGGTGCTCGCTGATCTCGACGCTGCCTGCGGAGCTCAAGCCATGGACGGCAGGAGCGGCGCCGGGATCAGCGGCCAAGATCGCCTTTTCCGCGGCGTCGAAGTGCGGTGATGCCATCTCGGAGAGGGTCTCGAGCGGGCTCTTGGTGAAAACCGACGTACCCGCCACGTACGCACGAGGCAAAAAGTAAGGGTTCTCGATCAGGTAGCTTGGTTTGGGGGAGCCGCTGAAGATTTCGCTGACCACCCTTCCACGCGAAGTAACCTGCCGGACGGGGCGAATGATGTACTTCGTATTGGTCCGGCCAAGCAGGCAGTCCACGCGCAGATCGTCAGGAGCTTGGGTAAGGAGGTAAATCCATACGTCGAATAGAAAAGGAGGCAGCGAGCGGTCGTCGAAATCCAGGTTGAGGCTTCCCTCCACACCTTGCGACATAGACCCTGTGGCCAATAAGAGCCGTTGGCGGAATATCCCCTGCGCGACATGCGGAATCGCGGCGGCCTCTGGGATCGATTCAAAATTGACGTAATCCTGAACGCCTTTCGAGGCAGCAGAAACGCGGGTTAGTGAAGTGACGCGGTACGTCCCTGGCATGCCTCTGAACTGGGAAATAACCGGAGGTACATAGTCATAAAAGCCACGCGGGACCGAAGGGTTGGCGCTGAAGCCCTCTGCAAAAAGCTGGACCATCCCCAGAATGGTGAATGCCGGCACACCCCAAATTGCCCAGCGTTTCTTGCTTACGAGGCCGATCAGGAGCAGAAGCCCGGCGAGGAGGAATCCGGCGATTCCGGGCAGATAAAGTCGCAACATGGCTTCCAGGTAGTGAGTCATTTGCGCGACTTCGTTCGCCGAATGCCCCTGCCGGAAAAGCGCCCACGACACGGGTCGCAGCGCGAAGCCTGGCGCGACGCCGGCCGCGACCCAGATCAGAAAGCAACTCCCGAGCAATGCCTCTAGCGGCCACAGGGCCCGATTGCGCCGGGCCTGCCACAAGGCAACTTCTCCCCGGACTGCGTCCAATCCCCACCCGGCCAGAATCGCGAGAAGCATAACGAAGGGGACTAGCAGCTTCACTGGAAAACGCACCAGGCAGAGCAATGGCACTAGCAAATAAGCGAGTGAAAAAAGCGGAGTAAAGTGGCCAAAGGAGAGCAAGAAAATGGTTATCGCCGACCCTCCCACGAAGTTTCGGCGGCGATCTCTTCCCAAAGCCCAGCCGCACAGAGCAAAGAACAGCGGGACGAAACCCACAAACACGGAAATGAAGTAGGGACTGTTTCCGTCATCGGCGATGGTGTTCCAGGTTGTCGGGGAGGTCAAGGCGGGCCCATAGAATCCCGGCACCAGCATCTCCATCACGAGGAGAGGCTGGAACGACCAGTTTGCCGTCTCGCGGAACAGCATCCCCTGCGCTCCACGGTGCGAGTTAGCCAGGAACCCAACCGACGGCAAAAACTGGACGGCGCACAGCGCTAGCATGAAGCATCCCGAGAGCATGAATCCGGCCAGGATGCGTAAATTCGCAGAAGAGATAAGAGGATGAAGTGTTCCTTTAAAGCATAATGCGTAAGCAAAACAAATACCGACGGTTGCTATCATGGTGAAAGGCTCGGCGGCCAGAAACTGCAAGGCAAAAACCAGCGTCAGTACAATCCAACCGCGAACCTGAAAGCGTCTCCATGGGTTGTATCCTTCACCCTCTTTTGTGTTCGATCCCTCTCCCCCTTGGGGGAGAGCGTGGATCTCGACGGCGCTTTCATCAGCCGGCGAGGGCCGGGTGAGGGGGACTCGAAGTTGTCGAACGGCCCGGTCCGTGGCGAGCAGCGCCCAAGGCATCCAGGCTGCGCAAGCGGCGTGATTATACAAGTTGCCGAGCGACAGCAAGGGGCCGCTGAAAGCAAAGACGAATCCGGCGAAGAACGCGCCCCCGCGGCTCTGACCCCAGCGCCTGCCCAGGAGGTACGCGCCGATGCCCGCCAGCGCCACGTGCACGACGTAAAAGAACGGGTAGGCGAAATCTATGGGAAGAAGGATCAGGAGCAGCGTGTAGGGATAGAAGAACAACTGGTTGGGATTCTCGAGGAGTGGCTGCCCACAGTTCAAGTAAGGGTTCCAATAGGGTAGCTCGCCCTTGCGGCAGATCTCGTGAATGAAGCGTGCGCAGGGATAAGTGAAGTTTGAGACATCGCGAAACCAAAGCATGGAAGGCGTGAAGATCACCTTCCAGAACATGGCCAGCGCGCCCAGCGCCAGGACGGCCGCGAGCGCCAAGTCGATGCGGTCGAGCGGCGGGCCCACGGCCAACGAAGCATCGGGGGCGCGATCAGCCTCGGCTTGTCCTCGGAGTGACGTGATTACACTCATATTCGTTCGGAATTGTGGATTAAGCGAGTTCGAGCTTTACCACAGAGGCCGCAGCGCAGCCTTTCGGCCGCATCCAAAATCCCAGATTCAAAAATCCAGACCAGAAATCCCTGCGCGCTGCAAAAGATCTTCGGAACAGCCGTGCAGTGTTTGCAGAGAAATCCGGTCACACTGGCGTATCATACATTGTTTGATGAGTTAAGGAATGGTACTTTTGAGCAACGGGGGTGAACCATGCAGGCGGTCCGATTCCACGAGCACGGCGGTCTCGAGGTGCTGAAATACGAAGCGGCCCCGGACCCAACAATCGCAGCCGACGAAGTGTTGGTGAGGGTCAAGGCATGCGCTCTGAATCACCTGGACCTCTGGCTCCGGCAAGGCGTGAGCGATTGGAAGCTTCCGCTCCCTCATATCCCGGGAAGTGACGTTTCCGGTGAAGTCGCGGAAGTGGGCGCGCAGGTGAAGCGTGTGAAAGCGGGCGAGCGCGTTCTATTGTGCCCGGGGATCGGTTGCGGGCAGTGCGAGGCGTGCTTCAAAGGACTGGACAGCGCCTGCCGGAATTATACAGTTCTCGGCGTCTTCGTGGATGGCGGGTATGCGGAACTGGTGAAGGCGCCCGAGGCGAATGTCATACCCATCCCCGGAGATCTGAGCTTTGACGAGGCTGCCGCGGTGCCGCTGGTTTTTCTCACTGCCTGGCACATGCTATTCACCCGCGCTCAACTCAGGCCGGGCGAGGATGTGCTGGTCATCGGCGCCGGCTCGGGCGTGGGCAGCGCAGCCATACAGATCGCGAAGGCAGTGAACGCGCGGGTGATTGCCACTGCCGGAGCGGACTGGAAACTGGAGAAGGCACGGGCCCTCGGCGCCGATGAGGTCATCAATCACAGCCGGCAGTCAATTTCCGGCGAGGTCAGGCGCTTTACGGCGAAGCGCGGTGCGGATGTGATTGTGGAGCACGTGGGCGCGGCCGTCTGGGAAGAATGCTTCAATTCGCTTGCCACCTACGGGCGCCTGGTGACTTGCGGCGTGACCAGCGGAGGTGAGGTGAAGCTGAACGTCCAGGGCCTTTTTGGACGGCAACGCACCGTGATGGGCTCGTTTATGGGCGGCAAGGCAGAACTGCTCGAAGCTCTCAAATTGATTGGGCGACGCAAGCTGCGCGCAGTGATTGACTCCGCGTTTCCGCTCCAGGAGGCGGCTGCCGCGCAAAGAAAAATGGAAAGCCGGGAGTTCTTCGGCAAAATCCTGCTCCATCCGTAGGGAGGCGGAAACTGGAAACTGGAAACTGGAAACTGGAATACCACAAGCCATCCGTTCATAACGACTCCGGCGTAGGGGGGCGGCTTGCCGTCCCCTCATTTCTGCTGGCCCCAAAGTTGGTAGGGCAAGCCCTACCCCTACACTGCCCCGGTCCAACCGCGTGCGGTGTAGATGTGGTGGGCCACATGCCCTACCATCCACGACCTCCGTTATCGACGGATTGGGGAATATTTGTGACGGCGTCATTCTGAGCGAAGCGAAGAATCTCCGCAGTGTCATCGTTGGGAGGTAACTACAGGGATTCTTCGCTACGCCCAGAATGACACCAACTGGGACCGTGAGCGGGGAAATTGGTGCTGGAAATCGAAGGCTGAAAGGCCGACAATGGAATCCGAAACTGGAACTTGAAAGCCGGGGGGCGTGCAATTTCGTTCATCGAGTTTCTAGTTTCGAGTTCCTGTTAATGCTTTACGACTTTCGACTTTTGACTCTCGACTTTCAACTCGTGAAGAGGAGGAGAGGTCACCATGAGTACCACTACGCAAAAAACGCTTCGCCTGGCCGAGTGTATGTCGCGGCTGGGCACGGAGACGGCGTTCGAGGTGCTGGTGCGCGCACGTGCCCTGGAAGCTCAGGGCAGAGAGATCGTGCATCTGGAAATTGGGGAGCCCGATTTCGCGACGCCCGCCAACATCGTGGAAGCGGGCGTCCGCGCCTTGCGAGACGGTTGGACGCACTACGGGCCTTCGGCCGGCTTGCCTCAGCTTAGGGAAGCTGCGGCAGAGTACACCGCCAGGCATTCGGGGGTTCCGGTTGACCCGAGCGAGGTCGTCATTACGCCGGGCGGCAAACCCATCATGTTCTTTGTCATTCTGGCCCTGGTCGAGCGCGGCGACGAAGTTCTTTATCCTAATCCCGGTTTTCCTATTTATGAATCCATGATTAACTTCGTTGGCGCGCAAGCCGTTCCCTATGGTTTGCACGAGGACCGGGATTTCGATGTGGATGTGGAAGAAATCCTCGATAAAATTACGGACCGCACGCGCTTGCTGATCCTCAATAGCCCACAGAATCCCACCGGCGGTCTCATCAGCCGCGAGGGGCTGAAGGCGCTTGCGGATACGCTTGCGGGGCGCGATATCGCGGTGCTTTCCGACGAAATCTATCATCGTTTGATCTACGAGGGCGAGCACACGAGCATAGCCCAGTTTCCGGGCATGAAGGAGTCGACAATCATTTTGAACGGGTTTTCGAAAACTTATGCCATGACCGGCTGGCGCATGGGTTGGGGGGTGATGCGGCCGGACCTGGCGAAGTGGATTGCACAGTTGATGACCAATTGCAACTCCTGCACCGCCAGCTTCAGCCAGATTGCAGGCGTTGAGGCGCTGCGGGGCGACCAAAGCTCCGTTGGAGTGATGCGCGAGGAATTCCGCCGGCGGCGCAGCGTCATCGTCGACGGCTTGAACCGCATCCCGGGCTTCAGTTGCCGGCAGCCACACGGAGCCTTTTATGTGTTTCCCAACATCAAGGGCACGAAGTGGAGTTCCGGCGCCCTGGCTGACGCCATACTGAAGGAAGCCGGCGTGGCGTGCCTCTCCGGAACCGCCTTTGGAGCGTGGGGTGAAGGACATCTGCGGTTCTCTTTTGCCAACTCGGTCGAGAACATCCAGAAGGCCTTGGGTTGGATCGGCGACTGGGCGAAGAAGAGGCTGTAACCAAAGGGTGAAGGGTAAGGGTTAAACGGTAGACCCAGTTTGGTTGCGAGCCCTCTCCCGAGGGGAGAGGGTGACCCGCCACAGGCGCTAGAACAGGCTCGATCGGGTTCCGGAGCCCGTCAGCCGACGGGCGCAAGAATGTGGCCCACGGCGACAGCCGTGGGGAGAAAGCAAGGCCGACGCGATTGAAAAGCCCCGGGAGGGGCGACAGAGCTGTCCTGATGATCGCAGATCTTCTGTCGCCACTACGTGGCTCGGCGTACTCTCTGTGTGCCGTGATCCCTGGCTGTCGCCGTGGGCCACATTCTTGCGCCGCTGATGCGGCTCGGCATGAGGTGGCGGGCTTACTCTAGCGCCGATGGGGTGGTGGGTGCCCACCTGGCGACCACCCCCTACCCCCTCCTTAGCCAAGGAGGGGAGTCGATTTCATGCGTTCTCGGTGCCTGTCTGCGGACGGGCATGAGTGACTGCTTTAGAGGGCTAATCATCTACCTTGGGACGCCTGTTTCGGCTGCGCACCACCGCAAGCCTGGAGGAGAGGACGGAGTGAATTCCGACTTATCTCGCTTCCGTGTCTTTGCCACCTGCGACATCGGCAAGGAGGCATTTGGTGTTTTGAGAGAGCGCGGTTACGACGTCGAAGTCTACCCCGACCCCGAGCCGCCCTCGAAAAGCCTGATCCTGGAAAAAGTTCGCGCGGGGATTGACGCGCTCATCACCACGCTTCGCGACCCCATCGACGAAGAAGTTTTCGAAGCCGGCCGTGGCACCTTGAAAGTCGTTGCCCAGTACGCCGTGGGGTTTGACAACATCAACCGAGCGGCGGCCAATCTCCATCACATTCCCTTCACCAACACCGCCGATGTGCTCACCGAGGCCACGGCGGAATTTGCGCTTTTCATTCTCGGCAACGTGGCGCGCAGGCTCTGCCCCAGCGAACGGCTGGTGCGCGACAACCGCTGGGGAATCTGGCACCCCTACCTGCCGTTTCTGGGTGATGAAGTGACAGGCAAGACCATCGCAGTCATCGGCACCGGCCGCATTGGCCAGGCGTTTATCAAGAAAGCGGTGGGCTTCGACGTAAATTTCCTCTGCTACGATGGCGGTGTTGAGGACCACGAGTTCGCGCGCAAGATCCAGGAAGCCATGGACGTGCGCTTCAAGCACGGCTTCACGCTCGAGCGGCACACCATCGGCTACGTGAGCTTTGAGGCGGCGCTAAGCGGAGCGGACTTCGTCAGCATTCATGTCCCGTTGGTACGGGAGGGAGAAGGCAAGAACCCCACTTTTCATTTGTTCAACGAAAAGACGCTCCGCTGGATGAAGCCCACTGCCTTCTTGATAAACACCGCGCGCGGCGCCGTGGTGGACGAGAAGGCACTGGTGGATGCGTTGCGCGAAGGGGCGATTGCCGGCGCGGCGCTGGATGTATACGAACAGGAACCCCTGCCGGCGGACTCCCCCCTCCGCGATCCAAAACTCGAAAATCGCGTCCGCCTCTTCTCTCACTTCGCGAGCGCCGGCCGCGTCACGCGCCTTTCTACTAACCCCAACAAGGGTATGGCCGGCCGTTGCGTACAAGGCGTCATCGACGTTCTGGAAGGGCGCTATGGTGGCAACCCCGCGAACATGCCTTACGTGGTGAACAAAGAAGCGTTCAAAGGCAGTGGCTAGAAGCTGTTTCAAAACCCAGTGGAACGTATCGAATTCCGTGAAGTTACTATGCAGGGAAAGGGCGCCGAACGTCGCGAAGGACACCGAACCAGCTATTCCGGCCTCAGCCCCGCAGGGGCTGGATATGAGTAGCCGGGGGCAGCGCCCCCGGAATCGTGGCCCCCTCACCCCCTTTCCCCTCTCCCCGCAGGCGGGGAGAGGGGTGCCGAAGGCGGGGTGGGGG
>Ga0209517_10001425_pt1 | contig 36371 bp, 32 predicted proteins | sample PeaSoiMetSII2010_FD_187695 | JGI IMG/M metagenome (GOLD analysis project Ga0209517, IMG submission 187695) | Peat soil microbial communities from Weissenstadt, Germany - SII-2010 (SPAdes) (version 2) | ecosystem: Environmental > Terrestrial > Soil > Wetlands > Peat | place: Germany... | reverse complement strand
GGCCTCCCTCAGCCAAACCACCCGCGACGAATACGCCCAACGGCTCGCACAGGCGTTGCGCGAGCAGACCCAGGAGATGCACGCGGCGGCGGACGGCGAGGTGCAATCGATCCGGCAAGCCGCCGCAGAGGCCATCGCGACGCTGCGAGAGGAACTGAAGAACTCGAGTCAGGAGGTCGAAGCAAGCAAGCACCAGCTGTCTAGCCTGGCAGAGACCAAACTCGCTTCCCTCAGCGAAGCTACCCGCGAGGAATACTCCCAGCGTCTGGCGCAAGCCATGCGCGAGCACACCCTGGAGATGCAGGCCGCAGCAGATAGTGAGGTGAAGTCAATCAAGACTGCTGCGACTGAGGCGATTGCGCAATTGAAGGCTGTCGAGCGGGTTAGAGAGACGGATCTCGTGGCTCGGGCCGAAGCTGCAGAAAAGCGCCTGACGGGAGTGACGTCAGCAGTGGAGACGCTACAGGGGCGCGTGGGGGCCCTGGCAGAGGAGTTCCAAAACCAGCACGCGACGAAGAAGGAGGATTTGGAGGGAATCGCTCAGCAGTTGGGAGCGCACTGGTCGCAGGAGCTTCAGGAGCAGGCCGCCGCAGCCGTCGAAGCGCTGCACACTCGCATGTCGGTGCTGGCGGAGGATTTCCAAGCCAGGCAGGCAAGGAAGGCCGAGGATCTGGAGAGGGTCTCCGCGGAATTGGAAGGAAAGTGGTCCCAGCAGATTCAGGAACACGCGAAGGCAGCCTTGGACGCGCTCCAGGGTCGTCTGGGGGCGCTGGCGGAAGAGTTTGCGGAGAAACAATCGAAGAAGGCGGCAGATTGGGAGAAGATCGGGCAGGAACTGGGAGGGCAATGGTCCCGCCAGTTCCAGGAGCAGGCCGAGGCGGCGGTCGAGCGCCTGAGGGAGGAAGTAAAGAATTCGAGCCAGGTTGTGGAGGAGGCCAAGAAACAGCTGGCCAGCCTGCCCCTGACCAGTCTGGCCTCCGCTGGCTACTCTAGCCAAGAGGATTCCAGCCAGCAGCTTGCCGAGGCGCTGAGGGAACAGGCGCAGCAGATACAGGCGGCGGCGGATGCGGAAGTGAAAGCCATCAAGCAGGCTGCGCAAAATGCGATCCGAGAGGCGCAGGCGGCGGTGGAGAAGCGGGAGGAAGATTTCCTGGCGCGGACCGGCGTAGCCGAGGAGCGTCTGAAGGCGGTGTCTCTGGCGGTGGAATCGCTGACGGAGAGCGTCCACGCAGGGGGCGGGTTGCAAGCCGCCGATCTGGACAACGTCGCCCAAGAACTGGGTAACCGGATGACCGAGCATTTCGAGAAGCAAACCGAGCTGGCGGTGGAGAAAGTGCGCGCCGAAGTGAGGAACGCCGGGCGGGCCATGGAGGAATTGGCGCGACAACTCTCCGGTCTGGCGGAGACAAAACGAGCCTCCCTTAACCAGGTTGCGGCCAGCGCAGCGGCGGGTTTCGAGGCGCAGCAAAGAAAGTTGAAGATGCAGTTTGAGGCGGCCCGAAAAGATCTCGAAGACCTCGTCGCCCGACGCATGGCGAAAATATCTGTCGGGTCGATCCACAGCGCAACAGAGTCGGACCGGAAGAACCTGATCGTGAAATTGGGCGTCGCTGCAGGACTTTTCCTCATCATGGTGGCGTCTCTTTTGGCTGTGTCACTTTCCACGCACACCATCATGCAGCTACGCAATGACGCTCCCTCTGAGTTCGTCGACGATAATCCCACCTGGACTTCCAAGCGGCGCTCCCGGGAGCAAGAGGTCGCGCAGGCGTATTGGCGCGCAGCAGCGGTCACCTTGCAGGCCAAGTATCCGTTCGGGAGCGATTTACCGGCCGACCCACCCGCCGACTTTCAAGTCGAAAGTACCTATGACCCGCCGGGCGGTCCGAAGGCCCTCGCCGACCTCAGGATTCACTACTGGGATAAGACTCGCGAAGCCTGGCACGAGCACGCCTTCTGGGTCGAAATCCAGGAACCCGACACCACCTGGGGTGCCCGCTTCCATCACACTTGGGAAAAAATCAAAGGCAAATAATCCCTTCGCGTGTCACATCCCTCCGGGTCCGGCAGAGATGTGGTTAACCTCTTCTGGCCCGCCTCAGAAAGAAGAGAGCCATTTTCATACTTTGTCTCGGCAGCCAACGGGAATGCGTGATTACAATGCAGACGGACGCAGTTCGAGCCCGCAATTTGGTTGCGCTTCTCCGTCATGTGTTACAGTGTGCAAGTCATGCGCAGAGAGGGTGAAACTCCACGCGCCGCTTGATTCATCTCTCGATTCGCTGAGAGAAACGGAATGACCGCACTGATTCAGGACTTGAGCTATGCACTGCGCCAACTTCGCCGCACCCCTGGCCTTGCGGTTGTCGCAATCTTGACTCTGGCACTCGGCATCGGCGCCAATACGGCGATCTTCAGTCTGGCCAATGCGGCGTTCTTTCGCAGTCTTCCCTTTCCCAATGCCGATCGCCTCGCCTTCCTCTGGCAGGACAACTCACGGACAGGAGAAACCGAAGGCGCCGTCTCGTACCCGAATTACGCGGATTGGCGCACCGAGAGCCGTACGATTGAGGACATGGCCTTCATCTCGTTCGGCAAGAATTTCCTGACCGGCGGCGGCACGATGACCACGCTCAGCGGGCCGAGCGGACCGGAGCAGGTCCCCGCTGCCACGGTTTCCACCAACTTTTTCGCGCTGCTGGGCGTGAAGCCTTTCCTGGGCCGCGGGTTTCTCCCCGACGATTCCGCAGAGGGACACACCAGCGTCCTGGTCATCAGCTACGGCCTGTGGCAGGAGCGCTTCGGAGGCGATCCTCGAATCGTCGGCAGAAGCGTAAAAATCTGGGGCGGCAACGAAAACGTCATTATTGGTGTACTACCGCGCGGATTCACATTTCCGAATAAAACTCAGATTTGGAAACCACGCGCGGTGACCGCCTTCCTTCAGACCAAAGCGCGGCAATATCCAAATATGGCCGTCGTCGGCAGGTGTAAGCCGGGAGTGACTTGGCAGCAAGCGCAGGCGGAGATGAGCACCATCGCCGCGCGTTTGGCGAGTGAGTACCCGAACATCGACGGAGGAGTGGGCATTCGCATCGTCCCCCTTCGCCAACAGCTTTCGGAAAAGATCCGCCAGGGTATAGTCATTCTATGGGGAGCGATCGTAGGGGTTCTGCTGATTGCATGCCTGAACGCGGCAAGCCTCTTAATCGGCCGCACCGCGGGACGCCGGAAGGAAATCGCTCTGCGGCTTTCTCTGGGAGCAGGTTGGCGCCGTTTGGCGCGCCAACTTCTCACGGAGAGTCTCACTCTAACCTTGGCCGGCGCCTTGCTCGGGGTCGGCTTGGCCGTAGCGGTCGTGAATCTGGTCTCGAAGCTGAATCCGGATATCGCGAGACTCAACGGCACCGTGCTGGACATCCGAGTGTTGCTCTACACGGCCGCGATCACTGCCCTCACAGCGCTGCTGTGTGGCGCCCTTCCTGCTGCAAGCGTTTCGGCGGTCGATGTGAGCTGTGCGCTCAAGGAAAACGCCGGCTCCGCTTCTCCCGCCACACATGCAACCCGCAGGTTGCTTATCGTAACTGAGGTCGCGATGGCGTTTGTGCTGCTCGTGGGTTCGGCTTTGTTGATCCGCGGCCTCTGGGGAATTCTGCGCACTGACCCGGGGTTCGACGCCGAGCACGTTCTCGCCTTCCACGTTTATTGGCCGGGCGAGGCGAAGACGCCGGAAGAGTCCTCAGCGCACAAAGCTTTGAACATTGAGCTCTTGCGGAGACTGAGGTCACTGCCGGGAGTCACTTCCGTCGCCACCGCATCATTCGTGCTGTTTCCGGACGAGATGTTTATGGTGCCTTTCAAGCTCGAAGGCGAGACCACGCAACCCTCCGATCAAAACTCGCTTCTTACCGGCGGGCAGGCAAGTCCGGATTACTTTCGCACCATGGGAATACCGTTGCTGCGCGGACGCATATTCTCTGTGTCCGACGCCGCCAAAGATGCGCCGCCAGTCGCGATGATCGACCAAACCATGGCCCGCCGGTACTGGCCGGACCAAGACCCAATCGGCAAACGGTTCAAGTTTATGGACCCGAATTTCAAGAGTCCGTGGTTTACTGTCGTGGGAATTGTGGGAGACGTGCGGGGGCAGGGACTCGAAAGCCCCTCAGGCCTGATGGCGTATGTTCCGTCCGACGACGACATGGGCGACGACATCATTCTTCGAACAGCCGGCAGTCCTCTTGCCTTGGGCTCTGCAGTTCGGCGAGAGATTCGCCAACTTGACAAGAACCTGCTCGTTGACCACATGGATGCGGCGCGATCGATGCTCCTGGAGCGCGAGTCACACCGGCAATTTACCGCCTGGCTGCTTGGTAGCTTTGCTTTCGTTGCCGTGGTTCTGGCTGCGATTGGTATGTATGGAGTACTCGCCTATTGGGTCGCGCAACGCACGCAGGAAATTGGAGTCCGGGTAGCACTGGGCGCTGAGCGAAGTGACGTGCTACGGTTGGTGGTCGGCCAAGGACTGAAGATTGCGATCTCTGGCGTGGCGCTCGGCTTGTTGGCGGCCCTCGGCCTCTCCCGTTATTTCTCCGGTTTACTCTATGGCGTGCAGGCCACCGACCCCTTGTCGCTCGCGGCCGTTTCGCTGCTTTCGAGCGGCGTCGCGCTGCTCGCCTGTTACATTCCCGCGCGCCGCGCCACCCAGGTAGACCCGATAGAAGCCCTGCGCTGCGAGTGAAGCAAGGCCGCACTCCGGCAGGCTAGGGGAAGGCTCATTCAACTGTCATCCTGAGGAGTCCGTCAACCGACGGACGACGAAGGGTCTCAGCAGTTCGTCGGCCTCGCTCAGGCTTACCGCTGCACCCGATGCAGCACCATCGGACCCGGCATCCGAAAGCGCCCGGTTCCTATCGAGGGGTCTGACCCGTCCGGCGGAGGCCCGATCGCCGGGCGCGATCCCGCCGGCGCCTCACTCGGGTTGGGCAGGCGGAAGGGGAAATTGAATCTCCGCTCGAGTTCAATCTGGTCTCCGTTGAGCGTTCCCGTATAAGTGGCGTTCCCCGCCTTGAACGACACGTTAGGCCCATCCACCTTGCCGTCTTGGATTGGGATGGGAACGTCGCCGCCGCCGAAGAAACCTCCGCCCGTGCCCTCCACGGTTCCGGCGAGCGCGCTGCCGTCTTGCTTGAGCGTGAAGAGGATGTTGCCGCCGCCCAAGATCAGGGCGAGCAGCCCGCTTTCTTCCTCTCTCGGGATGGGCCTCCACAGTCCCGTGACGCCTGGTCCCGCCGGCGCCTCGCGTTCCCAGACAGCGACCTGCGGACGGAGCGTGGTACTCCTCGCGTCCACCGAAACGCTCGCCGGCACAAGGCCGGAAGAAGTCGCTTCCACGGTGATCTTGCCGGCGGATTTCGTCGACTGGACGATGGCCATGCAGTAGCCGCAAAAAGCGCGCCGCGACGAGCCCTTGTCGGACTCGTGGCTGGTGGGGTCGCCATTGCCGACGCCGATCAGCTTCCCTTCCCCGGAAATGCGGAAGCTCACATCGTTGTCCGCCACCGGCACCACGCGACCCTGTTCATCCCGAACTTCGACCGCGAACATGGCCACGTCTTCTCCGTCGGCCAGCACATCCTCGCGGTCTGACGTCATCACCAGCTTCGCGGCCGCACCCGTGGTTTCGCGCTTCGCCGTCAGCACCTGCTGGCCATTCTTATAGCCGCGGGCCTCAATGGCGCCGGGGGCGTACTTGACGACCCACGCCACATGCGAGTCCTTCTTCACTTCCTTCGCGCCCAGGCTTTCGCCATTGAGGAAGAGCTCAACCTTCTCCAGGTTCGAGTAGGCCCAGACCGCGATTTCTTTGCCTTCCATTCCCGGCCAATTCCAATGCGGGAAGAGGTGCAGAACCGGCTGTGGCGTCCACCAGGACTGATAGTAGTAGAACGAGTCTTTCGGAAAGCCGCAGGTGTCGATGATGCCGTATTGCGAGCTGATGTTGGGCCACTCGTAGGGTGAGGGTTCGCCGCGATAGTCGAAGCCGGTCCACACGAACCCGCCCGCGAGCCACTCGCGCGCGTCGCAGAACCGCCACCAGCCTTCGGCTGAGGCGCGCCCCGTGGTCGTGTACGGGTCGTACGACCCGACGTAACCTTTCTCGGGATCGGTGATGTAGATGCCGCGCGTGCCCACCGCGCTGACCGTCTCCGTGCCGATCACCGGGATCTTAGGATGAGTCTTGTGATAGGCCTCGGCGCCGGGGTCCATGTAGTTGTAACCCATCACGTCGCACTCGACCAAGCCGCCCACGCCGACGGCCCCGATGGGCGCAATGGACACCGGCCGCGAACCGTCGTACAGGGTGGCGACCTTCTTCATCGCCGTCAGAATATGCCAGCCCTTTTCCGTGTTGGCCTGGCCTTCTTCGTTCCCCATCGACCACATGAAAACGCTGGGCCGGTTGCGGTCGCGCCGCACGAGATTCTCGAACTGGCTCAAACCCTCAGGATTCGACGACATCATGCGGGTCTCATCGAACACCAGCATCCCCATTTCGTCGCAGGCGTCGAGCAGCTCGGACGTCGGCGGGTTGTGCGACGTACGAAGTGAGTTGCAACCCATCTCCTGAAGTTTCCGGATGCGATAACGTTGCACGGCGTCAGGCAGCGCGGCGCCCAACCCGGCGTGGTCCTGGTGGTTGCAGGTGCCTTTGAGCTTGACCGTCTGATCGTTGAGCAGGAAGCCTCGCGCCGCATCGAAACGAACCGTGCGAATGCCAAAGCGGGTCTCGTATCGATCGACGATGCGGCCGCCCGCCTCGACGTCGGTCACCAACCGGTAGAGGTTCCGCTCCTCGAGCGACCAGAGAGCGGGCTCCTTCACCACAATCGACTGCTCGTAGGTGTGATCGCCCCACTCTGGAATTGACGCGGGAGTGGTGGCCGCTTTTCCCACCGAGTTCCCGGAGGGATCGAGAATTGTCGAGATGATCCGCGTACTCTCGGCACCCTTCCCGTGGTTTTCCACCTCGGTGCGAATCGAAAGCCCTGCCTCGCCCGGACGCACGTCTGCGACAACGAACGTCCCCCACTTCTTTACGTGCACCGGATGCGTCTTCACCAGCCAGACATGGCGGTAGATCCCCGCTCCCTCGTAAAACCAACCGTCACTCAGCGTGGCATCCACGCGAACCAGCAGCACGTTCCTGCCGCTCGGGGTGGCAAAATCCGTGACATCAAAACTGAACGGATCGTACCCGCCGCTGTGGCGACCGATGTAAAAGCCATTGAAAACCACCATCGTCTCGCGGTATGAGCCATCGAATTCAATGGTGATTCGCCTTCCGGAGTCGGTAGCGGGAAGCTCGAACACGCGTCGATACCAGCCTACGCTGGTTTCCGGGTAGGCCCGTCCCAGCGGGTAAAAACCTTTGCTCGCGAGCGCCGGATCGTTCTTGAATTGCAGCTCTACAGCCCAGTCGTGAGGAAGGTCGAGGGCCCGCCAAGCGCCGTCGTCGAAAGCCAGGCCGCTGGCGGGAAGAAAATTCCCTGTCTTCTGGAAATTGCCGGACCGCCCTCCCCCAAATCCGAAGTCCCTGGCTGGATCATCAGCGTGACCGAAATGGAAGCGCCATCCGAAGTCCAGAAGCAAGCGTTCCCTTGTTGCACCCGGCTCTGCGACTTCGGGCGTGTCTCCCACGAGAAGGGGAACCGGTGCCTCGGTCTCGCCCGCGCCTACTGGCATGTTACCGCGGCCAACGGCTTCTCGCGCCGCCGCAGCTGCCGCCGGGGCGAGCAGGCTCGTCTTCAGCAAATCGCGCCTTGTCAGGTTTTTCATCTATCCCCCTCGGTGTTTCATTGAGGCAATCTACTCCGCTTGGGCGCCCGATTCAAGTGTAGGAGCGGCCCTCTGATCGGTCGATGAGCGAACTCGAGGGCGTTAGGACCCATGGCCCTGCGCCTCTGCCACGCACGCGGCTGGACCCGGGCGGTGTAGGGGTAGGGCTTGCCCTACCCACGTCGGGGCCAGCAGAAATGCGGGGACGGCAAGCCGTCCCCCTACGGCGGGCGCTTACCGACGGATTGGAGCGGCCCTTGCGGCCGCCCTGCGTGGGCCCCTCGGCCGCGCCGCTCAAAACTGCGTGATGCTCAGGGTGTTTCCATCCGGGTCCTTGAACCACGCCACCCGATCGCCGCTCGGGGAGTTCCAGATGCCGAGCTCATCCTGCTGCATTCCCGGATAGCGTTCCAGCGCGACGCGCGCCTGCTGGAGCTGTTTCACCGTTTGCACAATGTCCCGGACGTGCCAGCCCAGCACCGTGTACTTGGCTGGGACGAGTTCTGGAACGCGGGTGACTCGCAACATCGTCCCGCCGGCATCGAAGACCAGCGCAAATTGGTCCTCGCTCACGAGACGCAGACCCAGAGTGTCGCGATAGAATTCTTTAGCGCGTGCTGAGTCGAGCGCCGCCACAAAAGCCACCAGCTTTTCTGATCCCAACATAGAGCCCCCCTGAGCATCAGCGGTCGCCTACAATTTAGCCATTAGTTTTAGACCTGTCTATAGTGTATTACGGAGGCCCATGCTAACCTACGAAATGATAGCGGAGAGAAGCAACGGCACTGGAGATTCTTCGCTTCGCTCAGAATGACACGGTTTTGGCGGGCCTCGCTAGCCCTGGGCTTTGGGGCGCACAGGCAAAGGTGCTGTGCTACCCACTTTCACTCAGTCGTGCTGCTTGTGTGATGAGGTAGTTCCGTTCCGGTGTGCTGGTCGTACGGTTGGCGGCGAACTGGTAGTGTGTGATGGCAGCCTGAATATCGCCGGCCATTTCGAGCAGATGGGCGCGAACGGCGTCGAGGCGATAGTGGCCGGCAACCCGTGCGTCGGAGTCGAGCGCTTTCAGCAGTTCGAGCCCGTTGGAAGGGCCGTGCACCATGGCGGCGGCAATAGCATGATTGAGCGTCACCATGGGATTGTCGGACATGCGCTTGAGCAAGTCATACAGCGCCAGGATTTGCGGCCAGTCGGTATCCTCCCCCCGGACCGCCTCGTCATGAACGGCGGCGATAGCCGCTTGAAGCTGATAATTGCCAATCAATCCTCTCGATAGCGCAGCGGTGAGGAGGGCGACGCCCTCGGAGATCTTGGCTCGGTCCCACAAAGCTCGGTCCTGCTTTGTCAGCGGAATCAATTCGCCCTCGGGACCGGTCCGTGCAGCGCGGCGCGCGTCGGTCAACAGCATGAGGGCCAGCAATCCCGCAACTTCAGCATCGTCCGGGAGCAAAGAGTGGATGGCGCGCGCCAGCCGGATCGCCTCTTGGGCGAGTTCGACCCGCTGAAGTTCGGGCCCCACGCTGCTAGTGTAGCCCTCGTTGAAAATCAGGTAGAGCACGTGCAGTACGGCGCGAAGCCGTTGGATTTGCTCATCGCGGGTTGGCAACTCGAAGGGCACACCGGAAGCCTTGATGGTCGCTTTGGCACGGCTGATCCGCTGCGCCATGGTGGCCTCGGGAACCAGGAAGGCGTTGGCGATTTCGGCCGTAGTCAGACCACCCACTGCCCGCAACGTCAAGGCAATGGCCGAGGACGGAGTCAGCGACGGGTGACAGCACATGAAGAACAAAGTCAGCGTATCATCCTGCTCCACTTCCCCCTTGAGGTCGACGCAAGTCTCAAGTTGGCCGGCCTCGATGGCTGCCAACTCTTCCCTTCGCCGCCGGGCTTCTTCACTTCGCAAGTGATCCATCATCCGCCGCGCCGCCACTTGGATCAGCCAGCCTCGTGGATTGTCTGGAACGCCGTCCCGCGGCCATTGCAGGGCGGCTGCGAGCAACGCCTCCTGAACGGCGTCCTCGGCAGCGGCGAAGTCACGAAAGCGTCGAGTCACGACGCCCAGCACCTGCGGCGCCAGTTCCCGCAAGAGATTTTCAAATTGAGCGTCCATCGTTCTTGCCTGCTGTCCACCAAACAACGCGCTGTGTCATCCTGAGCCCCGACTTGTCGGGGCGAAGGATCTCCGCAGTTACGTTCTGTATTCCTCAGGCGCTACAAACTGCAGAGATGCATCAATACGCTCAGCATGACTGGTTTCGCGCCTACTATTGACGACCCGTGCGGTTACAACATTTCCGGTGGCGGGCCGCTCGGCACCGGGCGAACTTCGATGAGCATGTTCAACGGCGCGCCACCAGGGCCAGGCGCCGCAGAGGCTCGTGCGGCGATTGCGAAAGCGCGCTCCGGCGATTCGACGTTGACGATCCAGAAGCCCGCCAGAAATTCCTTGCCCTCGGGAAATAGACCGTCCGTGATCGGCGTCCCATCCTTGCCGGCTCGCACGAGCTTTGCCTGGTCCGGAAAAGACAAACCTTCAGCGAACACCCACTCGCCCGAATCCTGAAGTTCCTTGTTGAGGCGCTTCATATATGCACCGTGCGCCTGGAGGTCTTTCTTCGGCCAGCCGAGAACGCCCTCGCCGGCCTTCATCGTATTCATCATCAGAATATACTTCATGTGATGCACTCCTCTCATTGTCGTAGGGGCGGCCGTTCTGATCGCCCTATCAACTGCACGAATTGCTCTTAAATGCCCGGCTCGCTGGTTCGTGCGCTCATGATCTGGCGCACCTCGATCGGCATGTTGGTCGGAACCCCGCCCGGACCCGGCCCCGCTGACAAGCGGGCTGCGATCTCATGAGCGCGTTCCGGACTTTCGACGTCAACGATCCAGTAACCAAGCAGAAACTCCTTTGCCTCCGGAAAGACGCCATCCGTGATCGGGACGCCGTCCTTCCCGGCACGCACCACCTTCGCCTGCTCCGGCGAAGCCAAGCCCTCATTAGCAACCAGCTCTCCGGCTTCACGCAGGTCTTTATTCAAGCTCGTCAAGTGTGCGAAGTGCCGCTCGACATCGTTCTTCGACCACGCCCGGTAGGTGTCGACACCAGCCTTGGTACCGGTCATCATCAATAGGTATTTCATGTCTTTTGTTCCTTTTCTATTCATATTCTAGCTCCGCCCGATTGCGCTTTCATAGTGTAGTCGGAGCCCACAGCGGATTCTCGACATCGGGTGAGCAAGAAAAACCGTAGGCCCAGGCCGCAATCGCGATGCGCTGTCACCCCCGAGAAAGCGGGCGTCTACGTCGGCAGGAAGCTATACGGATTCCCGCTTCCGCAGGAATGACGGCTTGCGCCCATGTCGAATTTGCCTGTCCAGAACCGACCTACGAGTGGAGGGCGAGATATGACAAGAGATGAAATGGTAGTGGACGTTAGCCGCGACTGGGCGACTGCCTGCGACGTGCAGCAGCGGTTTATGCAAGGGTCACATCGAGCGATCAACAATCTGGAATACAGTGCTCAATGCCGAGAGGTGCTGGAGTTGGGCGGCGACTGCTACGAATTTGTACCACTTCCGCAGAACCGCCTGGCCGTGACTGTCGGAGACGCCTCGGGCAAAGGCTTGGCCGCGGCTCTCATGATTTCAAATGTCCAGTCATCACTCCGCACCGCACTTTTGCTCACCGGCACCGAAGGAACTTCAATGCTCCGGGCGGTAAATCGCCAGGTGTACGCATCCTCGCTCGCTGATCGCTATGCAACCTTGTTCTACGGCGTTTTCGACGCAGCGTCGCGCACGCTCCGGTACGTCAACGCAGGTCACAACCCTCCCATCGTTATTCGTCCAGACGGGTCGACCGTTTGGCTCGAAACCGGCGGCTCTCCCGTCGGGATATTCCCGGATTGGACCTACAACGAAGGCTTGGTTCGGCTCGATTCGGGTGATCTGGTGGTCGCGTATACGGACGGGGTAATTGAGGCGACAAACCCAGCCAGCGAGGAGTGGGGACTCGAGGGCCTCCGTAGGTCAGCGGCGAGGAGTTTCACAAAAGGCGCTGACGAGATTGTGAATTCAATATTCGCGTCCGTAGATGATTTTTCGTGTGGACAATTGGCTGACGACGCAACTGTTGCGGTTCTGAAGATCTACTGACAAGCCGCACCGTGTCCTCTGTGCCTTTGAAGCTCCAACACAGAGCACACAGAAGGCCTCAGTGATCTCTGTGTTTAAACTCTGCACGGTCGCAGGGAGCACGGAGAAGAAATCCTCCTTGGTAAGCAATGCCCTACAGACTACTTCTACCCAGCTCGCCCTAAGTGATCCACTATTCTCTATTCCCTGCTCAAGGCTTCCAGCAGCCGCCGCTCAATGCGGCGAAATGCGGCGGGGTCTCGAACGTAATCAGTGAACGACGAAACCGCGCTGGCGCAAATGCGGTCGGCCTCGTCGCGATCACGCGACGCGAGCGCTCGCAGCATTTCATAGTCTTCGATGCTCTCCCGCATAGCTTCAAATCGGATGGAGCTTCGAACCGTGAGGTGCTCGCGGTCCGGATAGACGACGAACGCGTCGCCCGAAGGCAGAAGCTCCGTATTGTCGTCGATCACCAACTGGGTGTCGAGCAGTGGCTTCGGAGTCCAGTAATTCCCGCCCCAGTGCAGGAATCCCGTGAAGCCATAGCGAAAGTCAAGCCACTGGAGCAGCCTGACCTTGAGCAAGGGCAGGTCCATCAAGCGGTTGAGATACCGCTTCTGGGGATAAAGACAGGTGTAGAACCAGACGGGGTGGTCATTCCCGATGCGCTGCTTGAGCATTGCCATCTGGTCGTCAAACCGCCCCAGTTGCGGAACCCAGATATCGCAGTTCCTCTGCAGTTCCTCCGGCAGGTTTTCCGCGTCGATGGCATCGATAGTCGGGATGCCCGGCATTTGTTGGTGGATGAGAGCGGCGAACCGGGCGTAATAGGGAGGCTCATTCCCGTGCGCTTCGTCAAGGACGTGCTGGAAATAACGAGTGTCCCAGCCTTTTTCCTTGAGATGCGCCCCAAGCGCAGCGAGGAAGGCGGAGACGGCAGGCTCGACGCGCGGATCGTCTGGCGGAAGAGAAACCCTCTGAGGCTTGCCGTCCACAACTTGAAAGGTCGAGACGACCAGTGACGCATCATAACTGCCGGCGCGGTCGAGCAAGTGGCTGCCCTCGATGTACCCGATTGCTCCCGCTTGCTGAAACGTCTCCACCCAACGGTCAAAGTTCGTGAAATCGTATTGCAGGTTCGCGCCCTCAAGGTGAGGTTGGATGAGCGTGAGAAGCGGCGTAATGATCACGTTCTGGCGGTGCGCGGCGAGCACGTGGGCCACGTTCGAGACCAGCGTCCACCACTGTGGCGAATAAGCGGCTACCCCGAAGAACTGTTGCGAGGTCTTGTCATCCAAGGTGAACCAGTTGGTGACCTTGAGGGACATGTCCGCAGGCACCGAGGCGCTCAAGACTCGAAGTCGAAAAGGCCGGCGCGCCACCAATCGCTCTCCCGATCGCAGCAGGATCGAGCCTACGTAGACTCCCGGCGCGGCGGCAGCCGGAATGGAAATAGTCACCCAGATCGGCGTGGTGCGGCGAGATTCGAGATCAAAGGGGAAATCCTCCAGCGGATCGGGATACCAGCCCGGCGCTGTCCCCACCAGCTCATCCGGCGGAGAGTCGGGGGGGTGCGAGCCCACTACCACATAAGCGACGTGATGGACTTCGACGCTCGAAATGCTGCCGCCGTCTCCACCTTCGAGCGGCTTCACTTCCGCCGTAATAGCGGGAAGCGGGCGACTGGACCGAATGGCGAGCTGCACGCTCAGGTGCTGGTTGCGCGCGCCGATGAACTCCGGCGAGCGCAGAGCGTGGGCCCCGGCGAGATCCTCCGGGAAGACCTTGACCAACGAATCGACGTACCAGGCGCTCAGCTCCGTGGAACCCTTTCCCTGCGCCGCGACTGCGGAAATGCAACAGCTCATAGCCATGATTGCAATGAAAGTACGAATCATACGAGCCTCCAGCTTCAGCATCTTGTCGCCCGGCCGCTCGAGGAATCGGATGACAAACAGCGGGCGATGTCTGCGGCGAACAAGGATATACTATTTGGGCTCGATGTGGGAGGGAGGCTCTTATGGTTCCAAAGGAAAGGCTGATGACGGCGCTTCAGAAGGGGAAGCCCGACCGGCTGCCAATTTCGGCGCACCAATGGCAGGACTATCACCTCAAGTATTACTTGAATGGAATTTCGCCCTTGGAAGCATTCCAGAAGTTCGGCATGGATGCGCAGATCCAATACTTTGGCGATGTAGGTCAGACCGCGCTAGTGGATTACGATTTCAACAAATTCTCCACTCCGGAATGGCAGGACGAAGTCACGGTCGTCAGCAGCGATCCTGACAACCGCATCGCCTACCATGACATTCAGACGCCCAACGGACTGCTGACGTACAAGACCCGCGGCGATCGAAAGACCACGTGGATTACGGAATACATGGTCAAGCGCGACGAAGACATCGAGCTTATTGACAAGTATCTGCCCGTGGGCAAATTGGATCCGGCGCCGGTGCGGGCCCTTTACGACAAGATCGGCGACGACGGCATCCTGCGAGGATTTGTTTGGGGGGACCAAGGCGGCTGCTGGCAGCACGCGTGTTGCCTGATGGACGTGACCGAACTCATCATGCGCTGCGTCGATAGGCCGGATTGGGTCCACCGTTTCCTTACCATTCTCCTTAATAAGAAGCTGCGCTTTATCGAATCGATGAAGGGAGCTAGGTTTGACCTGGTCGAAACAGGCGGAGGAGCTGGTTCCTCCACTGTCATCTCTCCTGCGCTACACAAGGAGTTTTGCACTCCCTACGACCGTAAAATGCACGACGCCCTGCATAGCCTGGGATTCAAGGTGGTTTATCACACTTGCGGCGGGACGAAGGGAATTGAGGAGTTGATTGTCGCCAATGGGGCTGACGCGTCGGAGACACTGGCGCCTCCGAGTATCGGCGGGAACCAGGAACCGTGGGAACTGAAGCAGAAAGTCGGGGATCGTCTCGCGCTGATCGGCGGGCTTGACCAGTTCAACGTCCTCACCGTCGGTCCCTCAGAAAAGATACGCGAAACCGTGCACACCCTCTTCGAAAGGGTCGGTCAGGACGGAGGCTACATCTGCTCGGTCAGCGACCACTTCTTCGATACGCCGGTCGAACACCTTCAGGTGATGGCCGACGCGGCTAAAGAGTGCGTGTATCGTTGAAACCGTAAAGGGGTAGGCCTGTGGTAGAATTACGAGAGGAGAAGACGATGGCCACCAGAACCACCCTAACTTGGGAAGAGTTCCTTGCCGCCGGCGAAGAATGGCAGAGGTGGGAGTGGGTTGACGGCGAGGTCGAATTTATGTCACCGGTGAACTTTCGGCACGAGCGCTTCGTCATATTTCTGTTCGAGTGTTTGGCCCGGTTTTGCCGTACCCACTCGGAGTGGATGGCTTTTGGCTCGAACGCCGTCTTCACTATGGCTTCTGGAAACTGGCGCATGCCAGACGCATCCCTGGTGCGAAGGGCGCGATTCTTCGGAGAAGCGATGCCCGTCAAAGCCGATTTCGCACCTGACGTGGCCTTCGAAATTCATTCGCCTTCCGATTCACCGGGACAGATTCAACGCAAGCGCAAGGACTACCAGCAGAGCGGTGTGGTTCAAGTCTGGTTCGACCTCGAAAAACGCCTTGTGGAATTAGTCTACCCCGACCGCGCTCTGCAGTACTTCGAAGAAAATCAACCGCTGATGATTGATACGGTTCCGGACTTTTCCCTCAACCTTAAAGAACTCTACTCCGCTTAACGTGCTTGGGAACCTTGGAGTGCGGCAGCGAAGCTGCCGCCGTTCTGCGGGAATTCCACGGCGGCAGCTTCGCTGCCGCACTCCAAAGCGCTTCGCGCATCTTCATCTTTTCTGGGAACCGCGGGCGGCCCGAGCACCCTCTTTTGATACCCCCATTCTCTCTTCCCTGTTTCCTAATCCCTTTCGGGAGGTGTATATTTCTGGTCTCAAGAGAACCCAGTGCAGGACAGGGAGGCACACCATGGGAGTAAGCAGAAGGCGGTTCTTGGAACGCAGTATCCAGGGCGGGTTTGGTGTCGCCGCGGGCGTTTACGGCCTGAACGCGCGATCGAAAATCGTTGCCGCAAGCCAGAAAGTGGTGGTGGGCGTAATGGGCGTGGGTGGCCGCGGGACTTTCTTAACGACCGAATTCGCCTCGCGGCCCGACGTTGAAATCGCCTATATCTGCGATGTGGACAGCCGTAAATTTCGCGAGGCAGCGAAGGTGGTCGAAGACAAGAAAGGAAAGACGCCGCAGACCGTCGGCGACTTCCGGCGGATCCTCGAAGATAAGAATGTGGATGCGCTAGTCTGCTCGACGCCGGACCATTGGCATGGGCTGGCCACGGTTATGGCGTGTCAAGCGGGCAAGGATATCTATGTGGAAAAGCCCGCCTCCCACAACATCTGGGAAGGTCGAAAGATGGTGGAGGCGGCGCGCAAGTACAACCGCGTAGTGCAGGTGGGCATGCAAAATCGCAGCAGCACTTATGGCGGGAGCGCGCGCGACCTGATCCAATCCGGCAAAATCGGGCGCGTTCATCTGGCCCGGGTCTACAACATGCTGAACCGGACGCCAGTGGACAGCCCTGACAGCACCACTCCGCCGGAATTAGACTGGAATATGTGGCTGGGTCCCGGGCCGTTGCGGCCCTACAACCCCAAGTATGCTCAAAGGGTTTTCTGGGACTTCAATGGCGGAATGATGACGGACGATGGCGTTCACCAGCTCGACTTGGCCCGCAGAGTCCTCGGGGTCACTTATCCGAAGTCTGCTCATCATACCGGCGGGAAGCTTCATTTCACCGACCTGGCGGAAACACCCGATACGACGATTGCAACTTATGAATATGACGGGTTGACGCTGGTCTTCGAACAGACGGTCTGGACGTCTTATATGCAGAAGACTCCGGACAGCATCAGGGAAAGCATGACTCAGTTCCCCGATTGGTACCCCTTCAACGCCACCAGAGTCGAGATTTACGGAGACAACGGCATGATGATTCTGGGCCGGCAAGGAGGGGGATGGCAACTCTTTGATGAGAGCCGCCGCAAGATCGCGACAGACAAGCAGAAACACTCGGAGATGCAGGCAGCGCACGTGGAAAACTTCATTAGTTGCATCCACAGCCGCAATCGCCCTAATGCTGATATCGAGCACGGCCACATTTCGGCCGCCCTCTGTCACATGGCGAACATCTCCTATCGGCTGGGTAACCGGAAGCTGGAGTTCGACGCCTCAACTGAGACATTCGTAAATGACCCGGAAGCGAATCACCTGCTGAAGCGGGTTTATCGAGACCCGTGGGTGGTGCCCGAGAATGTGTAGTTCTCGACTATGGATTCCCGATGTTAAAAGAGGCTGACTTTTCCGGCCCTGTGCAGTTGCACTCAGAGTACCCGCTGGGAGGCGCTGAAAACGGCGACAAGAGGCTGACCTTGCCAAAGGCTACAGTCTTAGCGACGATCAGGAAGGACCTCGTTACCCTGAAAGGGTGGATGAAAGAGGCACAATTGGTCTAGGCTTAAAGGCTGAAGTGTAAAGGATAAAGTGTAAAGGCTGAAAGCTTCCACAGATCATTATGACATATGGTTAAGGAAGGGAATCCTTGCGGCCATTGTCCACCACCCTTCAGCCTTTGCCCTTTGAACTTTTAACCTCTTGCGGAGGTCCCCATGAAGGCGTGTTTGCTCTGTTCTCCCGCGCATGTCGAGGTCAATCCCCTCGAATTCACGGAGGTGCCCGATCCAATCGCCCACGGCGACCAGGTCCTGGTGCGAGTATCGGCCTGCGGAGTCTGCCGCACAGACCTGCATGTCGTCGAGGGAGAATTGCTTCCACGCAAATCGCCTGTGATTCCGGGGCATCAGGTGGTGGGGCGCATCGAAAAGGCAGGCGAGGCGGCGAGCCGATTCCATATCGGCGACCGCGTAGGCGTCCCCTGGCTTCATCGGACCTGCGGGGTGTGCGACTATTGCCGCGCGGGAAAAGAGAACCTCTGCGACAGTCCCACATTTACGGGATACGTCGTGGATGGAGGTTATGCAGAGTACATCCTCGCTCCGGAGGGCTTTGTTTACCCCATCCCCGAGGGCCTGACAGACCTGCACGCAGCCCCGCTCTTATGCGCAGGCATCATCGGTTTTCGCTCGCTGCGTCTTTCGGGAATCGAGGCGGGAGGCAAGCTGGGAATATACGGCTTCGGTGCGGCGGCCCATCTGGCCATCCAGGTGGCACATCACTGGAACGTATCCGTGTACGCAATGACGCGCGACGCGCGGCACCAGAAGTTGTCGCTTGAGATGGGCGCTGTGTGGGCGGGCGGCACGGTCGACGAGCCGCCAGAAAAACTAGATGCGGCGATCGTCTTTGCTCCTGCCGGAGAAATCGTGCCAGCCGCCCTCAAGGCGTTGAAAAAAGGCGGTACCGTGGCGCTGGGCGGCATTCATATGAGCCCCATCCCACCGCTCGATTACAACTTGCTTTACCACGAGCGGGTACTGCGCAGCGTCGCCAATAACACCCGCCAGGATGGTGAGGACTTTCTTCGCCTCGCCGCCGAAATTCCCATCCACACGGAGACCGAGGTATTCCCTTTGGGCGACGCCAATCGTGCGCTGAACTCGCTCAAGAACGATGCTATCCGGGGGGCGGCGGTGCTGAAAGTGGAGTGAGAGCTACACACAGCGACTTGAAAAGTTGCGCATCCTTTCGTGGCACGGCCGTCCCGGCCGTGATCATGGGCGGGACGCCCGTGCTACGATTTATGTCGCTCTGCATAGTTACGCGGAACGACAACGCGCGGGGGTGAAGCATGAGTCTATCGCGAGAAATGCATGTAAAGTCTCTCAGAAAGAAAGCCAAACGAGGCTTTCGCGGATACCCCGTGGCGACCATCGCCTACTACGGTCCGGACGATAAGCGGGCCTCAAAGGTGGCCGTGGGAATTCTTGAGGAAGAAGACGGGGCGGTCACAGCGATGGAACGCTGGTTTTCGGACGACGGTGACGTGCGGGCGGATGATTCCATCCTACAGGCAATCCTGGAATTCATTAAGGATCACGGCGTGAACTCTGTCGTCATGACTGACCGGATTATCGGATGTCCTCACGAGGAAGGCAAGGACTACCCGGAGGGTGAGAAGTGTCCACAATGCCCCTTTTGGGCCACGCGCGACCGGTGGTCGGGCGAGGTTATCCAATAAGCGACATGTATGTACGGAGCGTAACAAACCTGTAGCCGCGACCCTTGAGCTCAGGAATGAGCCGCGAAAGCAATTCAACCGATTGCGGCAGCTCATGAAATACCAGGATGTGCTGTTCCACACCCTGTCTCTCACGCTGGGCGATGTTGCGCAAAACGTAGTCATAGTCTGACGGCTTGGGGCACTTCGCCAGGCTACGGCCCGCGCAGAAGTAATCTTCAGAGTCTACATCGCGCATTGCAGAGGGCACGTCTCTAGACCTTGTCATGACGTGGTAGCCGCGCGCTTCGATCTTCTTCTCAAGCTCGGGCCAGATGGTCCAGTCGGGAGGACGGAGGTAAGAGGGTTTGACTCCGGTAATACTCTGGATAATCGTAGAAGCCTTATCAATGTCGTTCAGCACCCAATCCTCGCCGTAACGTTTGACCATGAGGCGGAAGTCGCCGTGGCCGAAAGTGTGATTCTCGATTTCGTGCCCGCGCCGGTGCTCTTCCTCCGCGGCCTCGCGGCAAACCCCACCGTCATCCTGGCGGCACTTCGCATCGGCGTTTTTCGAGAGCCTCCAACCCATCACGAAGAACGTCGCCTTCACGTTTTGGCGGTCCAGTAACTCGAGCAGGCTCGGCGAGGAAACTCCCTTCCCGGTACGCGTACCCATCAAGACATAGGGTTTGGGACCATCGTCGAAGGTCAGGGCGATCAGCTTAGCGCCCTGCGCCGCATCGGCATGCAAACCCGCATTGTCGAGGGTTGATGGAGTTCTTGTGGGTGCGGTCGTGGCAAACACGATCATCAACATGCAAAGTGTCGTTGTCCGTAACATGGCTTCTCATTATGCCCCCACTCCTTGGCCGTGCGCCAGCGGTGCATGTCTACCGTTTGAAAAAACCGGAAGCGGGGGAATCCCGGGATTCCGGCCGCCTCCCGAGAAAGTGAGAGCGAATCAGATTATTGCCTTGGGCTGCAATAACTCTTCCCCACCGTTTACCACAACCGCACAAATAAAGGCCAAAAGTCAATTCCAGCAGTATTATACTGGCCACAATGGTGTTCACACGTGGAGGGGGTTGCGGCCAATGAAGAATGAACTATCCCGCAGACTTGTGATCCTGTCCGGACCGTCTTGCGTCGGCAAGAGTTCATTGGATAAAGCCCTGGCTAGATTCTATCCGGAGTTACGCCAAGCCTTGCGCAAGCTGGTACTTTACAACAGCCGCTCGCCACGGCCCGGCGAAGTCGATGGGGCCGACTATCATTTCCGCACTCGGAGTCAAATTGAGGGGTTGCGCGCCCAAAGCCGGTATGCCGTCTTGGATGTAAGGGGAGATCTGCAAGCGTTGGATATCGAAGAGTTGCAGGCCCTGCTGGAGGAAAGCTGTGCTTTCTTCGAAGGAAATCCTTTCGTCGCCCGAGTGCTCCAGACTCATCCCAAATTAGCTGGAATCGATCGGCTGACCGTCTTTCTCTCGCCTCTATCGAAAGAAGAAATCGTCTATCTTAAGGACGCAGAGCGCAATGTTTTCCTTCCGGATTTAGTCACGGACGTTATGAGGCGCAAACTGCTCCGGCGCACTCGTCGACAGAAGCTCGAGCTTTCGGCAAAGGACCTCGAGAACATTGAAAGACGCGCCTCCAGCGCATACGGTGAACTGAAGGAGGCTTGGCATTTCGATTGTGTGATTCCGAACCACGACGGCGAAGACAGCGACAATTGGGAAGCCTTTTATTACCCGATCGGCGATGCGCGCGATTCGCTGAATTCTTTCGTGGCGCTTTTGGAGGGCGGGAATCCGCCCGCTGTCGAGAAATGGGAAGAGAACCTGGTTCCGTGAGCAGTCGCCCATGCCCGCCGACTAACGCGCACGCAGAAAACACGACTGTAGGGGGACGGCTTGCCGTCCCCCTAATCAATAGGGTGGGGCAAGCCCTACCCTACACGTTTTCAACGCTGAGTCCGAAAATAGCGGCACGGGGCGCGCCATGACGTGCCCCTGCGCGAATTGAGGCTTACAGCTTTCCGTGCAGATGTTACTGTTGCAACTTGTGAACCGCCTTGGCCTGCATGACCCAGGTCGGCGCCGTCCAAGCGGGCTGCTGATTGGCAGGGCCGTTCTGTTGTTCGTAGAAAAGCAGCCCGGAAAAGTTGATGACTGGGCCAGCGCTCAGCCCTGATAAGCCGCCTAGGTTGTGGAACCTGCTGCCGCCGAAGGTCAGTACAGTAATTATCTGTCCTCCGAAGAGATCCCCGCACGGCAGCATTGTGAATCCACCGGTCTCGTTATCGGTATCCGCCGAAAGCACCGACTGAAACGCCCCGAGCACATTCCGCTGCCGCAGGAAGACAACGTTCGCGGCGAGCGGCGTGATGGAAGTGCCTGGGGGGAACTACACTGTAAGCGTGAGGAACTCGATATTCCCCTGCTCTTTCCCGTCCCATGCCGCAAAATACAATTCGAGCTTGAGTTGGGGGAAATCCTTTCTGAGAGTCAACCCCACTTTCCGCAAGTCCTCTTCCTGACGCTGGCGCGGTTCGGAGGAAGAGTGAAGATGAAGCGGCAGACTTTTGTACCAGGCGCAGTCCTCATGCTGAATGAGGATCAACCGTTCGATCTCATGCTTGTCGACGAAGAACCGGAACCACCTCCAGCTTGCCCAGGAAAACTTAGGAAGGTACTCAACTAACGTCAGACTTTGGGGGCCGCCGGGAATGACCAACAGGTCATAGTTGCCCCCCAGCCCCAAATCGCGGTTAAGGAACTCCTGAAAGGCTGCCTGGAAGCGATGATCACCGCAATGGACGACCAAGGCGCGAGGAGAGTCGCTCTGAAGTTTGGAATCCACCTGGTAGGAAGGCATGGCTAACCCCCGAGTCGGGGCGGCCCTTGTGGCCGCCCGCGGGAGCCCACGAGGGGCGCCCCGACGGTACGTTTCTAACTCTTGGTCTGCGCGGCGCTCGCCTCCGCTTGTTGTGCGATTGCCTTGGGCTCGGCAGCTTGCGGCTCTTTATGCGCCGGAAGTTTGCCCGCTGCCTCGTGGGTTACGCCCAACTGCGCGAGGACACTGGGCATGTCAAGGCCCAACGCCTGCATCTGCTGGAGCAGGCTGAACACCAATGCTGGTCCTGTCTTGGCGATGCGGCCGATGCCTCCCGTCCCATCACCGCCGGAGCCATTGCCTTGTTCAATAACAACCACCTTGTCGATATTTCCCAGCGGCGCCGCCACCGCGCCAAAAATGCTCGCCGAAGCCTGAAGCACCGCCGGTATCTTCTCGAGAATCGTTTGGAGCTTGGCGGCCTCATTAAACTCCTTCCACGCTTCCGCCTTCTTCAGGATGGCCGTTGCCTCGGCGACGCCCTGCGCCTCAATAGCTCGTGCTTGGGCCAAGCCGATCGCCTCCACCTTGGCGGCCTCCGCCCGACCCTGAGCTTCGATGGCTGCAGCCTGGCCCAGACCTTCCTGCCGGAACTTCTCCTGCGCCGCTTCCGCCATCGCAATCTGGGCGGCCTTACTGCCCTCAGCCTCGAGAATGGCCGCCTGCTTCTTGGCTTCAGCGCGCAAAATGGCTGCCTGGCGGTCGGCCTCCGCGGCCTTGATTACCGTAGCTTCGAGTTCTCTCTGCTTGCGCAAAACTTCCTGTTCCTGGACGGCGATCTGCTCCTGGGTGCGCACTCTTTCCACGCGGACTTCTTCCACCACCACAGCCTGCTTGGCCTTGGCTTCTGAGAGCGGGCCGGCCTGCGCGGCCGTGGCCTTTTGCGTTTCCACTTCAGCCAGGAACTGGGCCTGCCTTACCTGAAAGTCACGTTGCGCCGCGGCAATGTTAGCGTCCGCGTCGAACTTCGCCTTCTCTCCTTCCTGCATGGCTAGTGCGGACTTAATCTTTGTCTCGCGCGTGGCCTCGGCTTCGCCGATGGTCCCATCGCGTTTCACTTCCGCCGTCCGCTTCTTGCCCAAGGCGTCCAGGTAGCCTTCTTCGTCGGATATGTCTTGGATTGTGAGTACGTCAACGCCGATGCCCATTCTCTCCAGATCCGCCGCTGCCTCCGAGGTCAGTTTCTGGGCGAAACTCTGGCGGTCGCTATTGACCTCTTCCACGGTCAGCGTGCCGAGGATCGATCGCAGGTGGCCCTCGAGCGTCTGGAAGATCACTCGCTGGATCTCTTCGTGCGACATGCCGAGGAAGCGCTCGGCGGCGGCGCTCAGGGACAAGTCATCGCTCTTGATCTTGACGTTGGCCACCGCTTTCACGGAGATGGGCACGCCTTGCTTGGTGTATGCCCGCTTGATTTCAAGCGGAATCGTGAAGACGTTCAGCGAGAGGTAGTCCACCTGCTCGAGGAGCGGGTAGCGAAAGGCCGCTCCGCCCTTGATCATGCGGTAGCCCACGATTTTCCCGTCGCTCAACTTGCGTTTGCGACCGCTGAACACCGCCACCGCGTTGGGCGGCACTTTAAGGTAGTTCCGGCTGAAAAGCGCCATGGCCACAATCAGGGCCAATAGCACGCACATCACAATGATCGGAACGAAAAACTGCGTAATCATGCTCATGACATCCCCCGGACGTGGAAATTGGAAAATGGGAAATAGAAAATGGAAAATCGAAACAGGCGTTCACCTTCCAGTTTCGATTTTCCATTTTCCAGTTTCTATATTGCATTTTCTACTTTCCACTTCCCGTCTTCCGGTCACTCTGCTCGCCGGACCACTACCGTCTCACCCAGCACGGCTTCTATCTTAACTACGGTATTGACGGGAATTGGTTCCCCATCCTTGGACCGGGCAATCTTGTCCACCACGCTCTCCCCCATTCTGCACCGGACTTGTCCGACGCCGGCTTTTGGAATGCTCACGCTGACTTGTGCCGTATTCCCTGCCAAATCGCTCACACGCACTTCGCTCGATGCCTGTTGGCTGTAAAGGAAGCTCGCGAACAGGTAAATGATGGTGCCAAAGACCAGGCCGCCGGCCACGCCCATCGCCGTGCTGACCTCGATGCTGTGGCCTAAATGGATACCAATAGCCCCAAAGCCGCCAAAAGCCGTCACGAAAACACTGAGAATGCGAGAGCTAAAGATGCTGACGCCGGCGCCCCCATGCACGTCGCCGTGGAAATCTGCATCGTGGCCTGCTAAGTCGCCATGGTCGAATAGCTCCCCGGAGAGAAAACTCACGACCAGGACAAGGAAACCGATGGAAGCAATGCCCAGAAATACAGCAAACGCTGAAAACCCGGCAACGAGGAACATAAAAGGGCCTCGCAGAGTTGCGGGAACGGAGTGACCTTCTGGCACTCCCACAACAGGTGCTCTTAACAGTCACGCCTACTCTAGAGCCCAGCCCTCTCGAAGTCAAGTCAGACAGCCGATTCCTCTTGCGTCGTACTCGTAGCGAAGGCCTCGCCTAGCGGAGCAGGACCCGCCCTGCTGACCCATGGGCGTGAACCTAAGGCGCGAGGACTTCTAGAGCCGCGGAGCGGCGGCAGATAGTAGCCCACGGCGTGAGCCATGGGACCCGATGCGGAGTTTAGACTCCCAGCCCCGGACGGGACGACAGACATCCTGCGGGAGCTTCTGCCGCCCCTCCGGGGCTAAGATAACCCTGGGTTGCTCCTCGATCCCACGGCTTGCGCCGTGGGCTACTCCCTGTCGGCCCTCCGGGCCTGTACTAGCGGTCATTCAGGCTTACATTGCCGTCCGCCGAGGTATTAGGTTAACGCTTATGCCCTGCTGACCTTGGGTCAGCGCTTTTGCTGGATTAGGCGCTACGTAGGCAAGGTTAGAGTCCTAAAAGTGTGTTGAGAAAAAAAGACAAAGTGAGCAAAAGGGAACAGACATAGTGTCCATGCCGTGGTTAGATGTTTGCATTACCCTGCTAGTCTTGCCAAATAGCCCAAATGCGGGGCCCCATTATCATCGGGGCCCCATTCTCGTTCGAGGCCTTTTTCCAGGAATGCGTGCCTCCGCATTCCCGCGATCACGACCCGCAATGGAGGGGGACGGCTTGCCGTCCCCGGAGGGTTACTAGACCGACGGGGGTAGGGCGAGCCCTACCCCTCCACCATCTCGGCGCATCCAGGTGAGGTTAAAAGGGGCATGGCTACGCGCCGCTTCAATCTTCAGCTGCCGTTATCGATGGATTGGGGGCTGCCTGGGGTACTGTCCTGGTTTGATCGTAGCGCCAGCCTTCAGGCCAGCATTTGCCGACCCTTCGCTCTGCTCAGGGCAGGCTCCAAAGGTCGGCGCTACGCGCAAACTAGGACATCACCCTACCTCGCGATCTCTTGACACAGCCCTTGAAAAGTGATGGGATAAGAGCCCTCGCACAAGGACCCGAAGCCGAGAGGCGAAAGCCCAACGTCGTGCCACACATCGTGCGTTCGGTAAACGCCTCGACTCCGTCCCCTTGAGGGGGCTGGAAACTTGGCAGCATGGGAGCCACTCACAACTGCTTAATCCGTCATTCATTTCAAGGAGCCAATAAACCATGAAGGGTAAATCTGAGGTACTGGAAGTTCTGGCCGGAGCGCTGACCGAGGAACTCGGGGCCGCGGTTCAATACATCCTGCACGCCGAGATGTGCGATAACTGGGGCTATAAAGCATTGGGCGGCTTCACGAAGAAGCGCGCCATCGAAGAGATGAAACACGCGGAGAAGTTGATTGAACGCATTCTCTTCCTCGAGGGCACACCCGACGTGCAGACGTTTCCGAAAATCGAAGCGGGTAAAGACGTGCCGGATCAATTCACGATTGATCTCAAAGGTGAGCATACGGCCATCGTGAACTACAACAAGGGATACGCCATCTGCACTAAGGCCGGAGACCAGGGCAGCGCCGACCTTCTGCTGTCGAACTTGCACGACGAAGAACGGCACGTCGATTATCTCGAAACTCAACTGGGCCTGATCAAGGAACTTGGCTTGACAGATTACCTTGCCCGGCAACTGGGCGGTTGAGACTACGCCTCTTTCGCCCCGCTCATCGCTGTCATTCCTAGCGCAGCGAGGAATCCTGCTCTGGACTTTGCTTTTCGGTTCGCACGAGGCTGTGCGAGATTGCCCGCTTCGCTGGGAATGACAGTAGATTGGGCGGAATGACGCAGGCCGGAGGTTCCAGATGGCTATTCCGGCGAAATGGGTCCGGCTCTTATCGATCTTATTCCTAGAGGCAGGCATCGTCGGGATCTGGCCAATCAGACCCGCTCCGAACCCGCAAAACCAGGAACCCCCCGAAATCAAGAGCGAGGAGACAACACCTTCGTTTACCATCCGGGCACAGCGGAACGAAGTTCTGGTGCGCGTGGTGGTGCGCGACAAGGACGGCAAGGCCGTCGGGGGGCTTACGAAGGATGAGTTCCGCCTCTCCGACAACGGCAAGCCGCAGAGCGTGACTCTCTTCAAAGTCGAGAACTACAACGCCGCCCAGGCGGAACAACCCCTCGGCGCTGCCCCTCCTGCCACCAAGTCTACCCAGCCTGCAGAAGTGGAGCCATCGCCCGCGTTGCCGCAGCGCTATGCAGCGTTCTATTTTGACGACCTCGTGGTGAAGTTCGAGGATATGTCCCGCGTCCGCGCGGCCGCCGACAAGTACATCGACACCGCACTGCAGCCAGGGGACCGCGCCGGTGCATTCACGTCCTCCGCCATCGGAGATCTCGACTTTACCGACGACCGCGCCAAGCTGCATGAAGCACTCGCGAATCTCAGGCCCCGTCCGCGAAATGTCACTGCCGAGAACGACTGCCCGCCGCTTACGCCTTACGAGGCTTACCTGATCGACGAGCAGCACGATTCGATAATGCTCAATATCTCAACGTGGGAAGTGATTGCCTGCGCCTGTGGTGGCGACCCACAGCATTGTGCTGATCCGCAGGACCAGGCTCAGCAGGCGGCCCGCATTGCCTGGCAAAACGATCAGGTCCAATCCAGGCAGTGCCTGCACGTGCTTGAGAACGTGGTGCGGCGCCTCGGTGCGCTGCCTGGCCAGCGGAGCATTCTATGGCTCTCACAGGGGTTCCTGGCTCTCGATCTGCAGTCCGACCTCGGCCAGCTTATCGACCGCGCTCTGCGGGAGCACGTGGTGATTGGCGCGCTCGACGCCCGCGGGCTGTGGGTGGATATCCCAGGCGGCGACTCCTCTGAGCGCACTGTCCTGCCATTTCACGCATCGGGTGGGACCAGCGGACTTGGTGGCACCGACCCCTCCATGCTTGCGAGGCAGGCCATGTACCATAGGACAGGCAAGGAAATGAACGCCGATGTCATGGCCTACGTCTCGCACGACACAGGCGGCGTATTCGTCCATAATACGAACGATTACGACGGCGGGTTTCGCACGGCTGGAGCCTTGCCAGAGTTCACCTACCTGCTTGCCTTCTCGCCGCAGAACTTGAAGTACGACGGCAAGCTCCACAAGCTGAAAGTCGAGCTGGTGAATTCGACGGGCCTGAGTGTACAGGCCCGCAACGGCTACTTCGCTCCCAACCAGGAGCTCCGGCCGCAGGAGCGCGCCAAGCAGGAGATCGATGACGCTGTCTTCGCGCGTGAGGAGTACCTGGAGTTCCCCGTTGATGTCCATACCCAGTTCTTCAAGCTCAGCGACACCAAAGCACAGCTTGCCATCACGGCGCGCACTGATGCGCACGCCTTGCGTTTCCATAAAGAAGGCGACCGCAATCGGCTGAATTTGAAAATGGTCTGCGTCGCCTTCGATCGCGATGGCAACCTGGTCGATGGCACTCAACGAACCGTTGACTTGCTGCTGCGCGATGACACGCTCGCCCACCTTCTGAGCACCGGACTGTCCATTCGAGGTCAACTCAAAGTCAACGCTGGGAATTACGCACTGCGCGTGGTGGTTTACGAAATCGATTCCTCCCGGATGACGGCGCTGAACCGCACGGTGGAAATCCCCTACTAGCAAATTAGCGCGGACCCCCGGTTTTGGGGTCCGCGGCTCTTCCTTCGGCCCGTGGACAAGCCGCGGACCCCAAAACCGGGGGTCCGCGCTACCCAGTTGCAAGGGGATGAATCCCGGTCAGTCTGTCGGCGCCAGCTTGTGATTGGGATCGACCCACAGCCAGGCCAGCGCTCCGGTGGCGCAGAGGACGCCGGCCACTCCAAACGACGCTTCCCAGCCAAAGCGTGCTGCGATCATGGGTGTGAGCGTGGCCGTAACCGTGCTTCCGATCTGGGCGCCCATGTTCATGACTCCGGAGACGGCGCCGGCAGACTCGCCCGCGATGTCCGCCGTGACCGACCAGAAAGTGCTTTGGGATATATAAAGCGCACCCGCCCCGCCTGCCAGAACAATGCTGGCCAGCCTGGGACTGGCGACGTAGGAACCTGATGCCACAAACACTGCCGAGAGCCCTATGCCGACTACGGAAACGCCACACCTTCCCCAGCGCTTGCCGTAGAGGCGCGTAATCCGATCGCTAATGACTCCGCCCAACGGCGAACAGACCGCCATAGCGATAAACGGAAGGGTTGTGAAGTACGAACTCTCCCGCAAGTTCAGGCCCCTCACGGTGGAGAGGTAGCGAAAGAACCAGGTGAAGAAGATATAGGCCACATAGCCGTAACAGAAGTAGCTGTAGGTTACCAAGAGGAAGTCTTTGCTGCTCAGAATTACTCTCCAGGGCAGCATCCCGTTCGGTTGATCCTCGGCTTTGGGTAGGCCGGAGCGAATGATCCCTCTCTCGCGCTCGTCCACCCAGGGGTGATCTTCCGGATTGTCTCTTGCCAGCCACAACCACACCATGCCGGCGGCTATCCCGATCAGGGCGCTCACCCAGAACGAGAGCCGCCAGCCCCCGCGCAGCATAATGTAAGTGATCAGAGGAGGCGTGACCGCAGCGCCTGCGCCCACTCCGGCAAAAATCACGCCATTGGCCCTACCACGCTCATGCGTGGGAATCCACTTGGCCACCACACGATTTGAAGCCGGGTAGATGACCGATTCGCCGACGCCCAGCATGAATCTCACGGCGATGAATGCCGCAACCACGTGGGCAATATCCCGCGGAACGGCCGTCGCCAGGCTCGTGAAAACCGCCCACCACAAGGTGGCGATGGTGATCACCCGCCGCGCCCCAAACCGATCGCTGACGCGGCCGCCCGGAGCCTGAAACAAGGCATATCCAAAAACGAAGGCGCTGAAAATGTAACCAAGCTGGATATTCGTGAGGTGATATTCCCTGACAATATAATCACTGGCGATGGAAATGTTGACGCGGTCGAGAAACCCCACCGAGCTCATGACGAAAATCCAGATGATCAAGACCCAGCGGATTCGACCTTCGAAAGGAGCAATCATTCGCAGATTCGCCTCGATTCAGAGGACAGGAGTCAGAATCGAGAAGGTAACACATCTAATGCGTGGACGGAAGGCGGAGTATCGAAAGGCCTGCCATTCCCGCGCGAGCGAATCCGTCAGGTAGGGGCGGTTCGCGAGCCGCCCCTACTTTCCACGGGTGACTCCTCGCCTTCTCGGGCGCGACGCCGGGTGTTTCAGTCACATGGGTGGACCTCAGGCCCATTTGAGATGCATGGATGAACACCCTTGCTAAGGCTTCGAACTTCGTTCAGACTGTAACCAACCATGCGCGACCGCCTCTACCTTTTGGTTTTCCTGTTGGGAGCGGGGGTGCTGCTCTACGTGGGCCGCAGTTACATCGCCATGTCCGAATACGCGACGTTCGGCCTGACGTTCGCAGGGACCACGGCCGCGGCGGTACTGGGGATGGTGCTTTATCGCGTGCAACTCGAATTGCGGGCCAGCCGCCATGAGTTGGCGCGCAAGGAAGCGGAGTTGAACTTCGCTCTCGAGGTACAGCAGGCGCTCTTTCCAAAGCAGTTTCCGGCCGACGGCGGACTCGAGTTCTCCGCCGTGTGTGTTCCCGCCCGGGGAATTGGCGGAGATTACTACGATGTGCTGCAACGGTCCGGCGGCCGGCTGGCTTTTGCCATCGCCGACATCAGCGGCAAAGGAATCTCGGCCGCAATTCTGATGTCCAACGTTCACGCCGTGCTTCGAACCTTGTACGATGCCGGCCACCCGGCCGGAGAACTCTGTGGCCAGCTCAATCGACAACTTCATCGCGTCACGGAAGGCGCGCAGTTCGCCACGGCGTTTTTTGCGGAGTGGAGCGCGCGCGACCGCTCTCTCACCTATGTCAATGCCGGGCATCCCGCGCCGATTCTGCTGGGGTCACATTCCGGCGAACTCCTTCAGGCGGGAGGCCCTCCACTTGGGCTATTTCCCGAGACGGAATTCGAGGTGGGCAGGATGATCCTGCAACCCGGTGACGTGATCGCCCTTTATTCCGATGGAATAACGGAGGCCGGTGAAAGCTCCGAGAAGGAATTCGGTGCGCCGAGGCTGGAGGCCATCCTGCAGCGGCACGCCGCGGATCCTTTGGATGATATCCGCCAATACGTTTTGGAGGCGGTGCGCGACTGGTCAGGCGATGAATTGGAAGACGACATGACACTGCTTTTGATTCGCGCCGCGGGGAAACGCGGCGCCGGTGTTTAGGCCGAAATCTGCCGACCCTTCGCTTCGCTCAGGGCAGGCTCTGAAATTCGGCGCTACACTCAACTGACCGCAATGGGAGGCATTATGAAAATCGGCGGCCGCGGATTACGAGAACATATTCGACTCTTATTGCCGCTGTTCGGATTAATCACGGCAGTGTGGCTGCTCCGCATGGTCATGGACCTGGCAAGCACACCTCCCGCGGTTGTCAGAATCGTTAGCGTGACGGTAGCGGGTTCGGCGTCGATCCTGCTTGCCGCGCTCCTCATCCACTTCAAAGGCTTTGGCGGCTATCCGAACATCGTCGTGGCGACTTTCCTTCTGGAGGTTTGGTCGCAATTCCTCATCTGCAGCGCCATCGCCTTCTCTGCCTTGACCGGAACTACAAATGTCTACAACGAGCCCGAGTACTCCCACGGCTTTACTCCCCTAACCCACATCATCGGGCACATAACCTTTGGCGTGGGAATGGGTACTTTGGTTGGGGGAGCCATGGGATGCCTGCTGCTGTGGCTGCTTCGGCATATCGTTCCTGCCGCGGGAGGAAAGGCACACCTGAGGCCGAGCCACTGAGAGAGTAGGCAGGAGGCAGTAGGCAGCGGGCAGTAGGCCAGAGGTCGAAAAGAGCATTATGAATTACATATCGTAGGTTGCGATACACTGATCATATGAAAAGGACTTTAGAAGCTAAATTGGACCGCCGCTCGCAAGCCGCCTTAGAACGCCTCATCCGCCGAACCGGCTGGAGCCAATCTCGCGTCGTGCGGGAGGCATTCAAATTGCTAGAGGCATTCTGCGAATTTCCCCCCGTCACGCGAGTGATTGGGCTAGGTCAGTTCGCCTCCGGTGTGCCTGACCTCGGATCCAACAAAAGACACCTGCGAGGCCTTGGCGTCTAGGGTAGTACGGATCAGCGTCGCGAGTACGCCGATTCTTTGTTTTGAGATTTGTGGTGAGTTCAGTGCCAGAGGGCGTAATCTTCGGCACTGAAGCCGGCGTCTTTCAGAATGCGCACGGCGAGTCCGCGCCCGATATCGCATCGTGTGTGAACAGGTATCGTAACCGAAACGTTACGTTCGGCGTTCCAGAGGGTCAGATGGCTCCCCGCTTGCCGGTCCTCACCGAAGCCGTGGGCCTTCAGGAACCGGACCAGGTCTCGAGCCGTAACTTGAGGCATGCGGCTCATTCAGGGATGGCGACGGTCAACTCTTCGACATGCACGAGGCGGTCGTTTTGCGGAACTAATTGGGAATGCTCCAACATCGAGGCGAGGTGCTGCTCGATCGCTTGGCGAATGTTGCGCTTCGCGTCCTCGATGGTTCTACCGTTCGAGAAACATCCGGGAACGGTCGGAGTGTACGCGAAGTACCCTTCGTCCTCCGGCTCCTTCTCGATGATGATCTGGAATGAATAAAACTTCATCGCTGAGCTCGAACCTTCGCTCTTCTATGGAACTACGTCCCACAGAAAGTGTAGCGACCTCTCCTGCTAATCAAAACGGAGTATAGTATAACATAACGCCGCCGCTACGACTGAGCCACGGCTTTGGCCGACCCGCGGCGCATCGCTAGCCACTTCATCCAATCATCAAAGCCCGCGCCGGTCGTGCAGGAGAGTTCGACAATCTCCATGCCCGGATGCACCTGAAGGGCATTGGCGCGCGCTTGGGCGAGGTCGAAAGAGACATAAGGAAGCAGGTCGGTCTTATTCAGGATCAAGAGTTCGGACTTGAAGAAGATGGAAGGATACTTGAGAGGTTTGTCTTCGCCTTCCGCCACACTGAGCACCACTACCTTGGCTGCTTCGCCAAGATCGTAGCTCGATGGGCAGACGAGGTTGCCCACGTTCTCAATCAGCAATGTATCCGGAGACTCCAGCGGCCAGTCCTCGATCGCGCGCTCGATCATCCGCGCGTCCAGGTGGCATGTGCCTCCGGTGGTGATCTGTTTCACCGGAAATCCGAACCGGGCCAGTCGCTTCGCATCGTTGTCGGTCTGGATATCGCCCGTGAGCAGCGCCACCCGCTCGGTTGGCTCGAAGCGTTCGAGGGTACACTCCAGCAGCGACGTCTTCCCTGCCCCTGGCGAACTGATAAAGTTCAAGCACAATAATCCGCGCGCCAGGAAACGTTCCCGTAAGCGCTGGGCGATGCGGTCGTTCTCGCTCAGGACTTTCTTCTCAAGCGGCAAGCGGCTCATGACTCCTCCACTTCAAGGTATGCCAACTCGAGTTCATCGCCGCCGATGCAGCGCGTATCGGTCGAACCGCAGGCGGGGCAATCCACCTTGTAATCGACTACCGTAAACACGCGCCCGCATCGCGAGCATTCGTGGCGGCGCGCGACAAATTCGATGGCCAGCGTCAAAGGCTCGAACTCGGTGTCTTTGACCAGAACTTCAAACCCAAAGCTCAAAGCGTCTGGATCCACGCCGGCCAACTCTCCAATGCGCACGCCTACCTTGGTGATCCGCGAGCCGTTCAGCCGTTCACGCTCTTTGCGCACGGCTTCCAGAATCGAGTTGGCAATGCTCAGTTCGTGCATGGGAAAGCAGGTGTCAGGTGTCAGGGGTCAGGTCAGGGGTTAGACCAAGCTGCGGAATCTGAGTTCAGACTTTGCCGTGAGAATCGGGCCAATTCTCACATTCGATCTCACACCCGGGTTTCCTAGGCGCCTGAGACCTGGCCCCTGACACCTGTTCTTCCCTGACACCCGACACCTGACCCCTGACACCTATCCGTGACACCTAGCATATCCTTGGCAACTGGTCTCCGGCGAGCATGTCCACGATACGGGAAGTGCCCAGGCAGGTCCGCATCGTAACCACTCCGGGGTGCGCTTCGACGACCTTTCCAATGATGCGAGCGTTCGTGCCCAGCGGATGGCCGCGCATGGCCGCCAGGAGCCGGTCTGCCTCCTCGGCGGCGACGACGGCCACGAGCTTCCCTTCGTTGGCAACATAGAGCGGGTCCAAGCCCAGCAACTCGCACGCGCCTTTCACCTCTTCTCGAATGGGTATGGCGGACTCTTCGATGACCATCCCCGCGCGGGACTGCGCGGCAAATTCGTTCAGGGTACTCGAAAGCCCGCCGCGAGTGGGGTCGCGCAGGCAGCGAATAGAGTGCGCCGCGCCGAGCATCGCGGCAACCAAGGAGTGCAATGGGGCGAGATCGCTTGCGATGGGCGTATCGAACTCGAGGCCCTCGCGTTGCGAAAGGATAGCGATGCCGTGATCGCCCAACGTGCCGCTGAGCAGAATCGAATCTCCGGGCCGCGCCTGGTCTGCGGACAGGTTTACACCGGCTGGTACGCGCCCGATTCCCGAAGTGTTAATAAAGAGGCCGTCCCCTTTTCCCTTCTCCACGACTTTGGTGTCGCCGGTTACCACTTCTACACCGGCGCTTTGGGCCGCCGCCCGCAACGAAGTCACGACTCGGCGCAGCGTTTCGAGTGGAAGTCCTTCCTCAATAATAAAACCGGCGCTTAGGAATAGCGGCTCCGCGCCGCCCATCGCAAGGTCGTTCACGGTGCCAAACACGGCCAACGAACCGATGTCACCACCGGGAAAGAACAAAGGCCTGACGACGAACGAATCCGTGGTGAACGCCAGGCGAACGCCCTCAACGTTCACAATCGCCTGGTCGTTAAGCTGAGCCAGAGCAGGATTATGAAATGCCGGAAGAAAGACTTCCCGCAAGAGAGCTGCACTCAGGCGTCCACCGCTGCCGTGGCCGAGCAAGATCTTATCTCCAGCCGGCAGCGGCGCCGGACAGGTGAGGCTTTCGAGCGGTTTCGGATCGTCTGGCACATTAACCTTTCGGACCTCGCGTAGCGCCGACCTTCAGGTCGGCATCAAAGTGCGGACCTGAAGGTCCGCGCTACCGTGCTGCAGGCCTACGATACTGGTAATAGGCTGCGCAGGCGCCTTCGCCTGAAACCATGGGCGCGCCCAGCGGCGTCTCAGGCGTGCAACGCACGGCAAAAGCCGGGCAGTCAACCGGCTTCTTCAAGCCTTGCAGCACCAGGGCGCTGATGCATTCAACGGGTTCTTCCACAGTGGTGCCGGCAACGTCGAAGATCTTCTCCGCGTCGTGCGCCGCAAATTCGTGTCTCAGCCGCAACCCGCTTTGAGGGATGACGCCGATCCCTCGCCATTTGCGGTCACAAACCTCAAACACTTTTTCCATGAGTTCCTGGGCGGGGCGATTTCCTTCGTAAGCCACCGAGCGGACGTACTGGTTTTCAACCTCGGCTCGCCCTTGTTCGAGTTGGGCCACCAGCATCGAAATCGCCTCGAGCAAATCCACGGGCTCAAAGCCGCCCACCACGATCGGAACGCGGTACTTGCCGGAGAGTTCGTCATACTGCCGGTAGCCCATGACCGTGCAGACGTGGCCCGGAGCGATAAAACCCTGGACGCGGTTCGTCGGCGACTCGAGCAGCATGCGAATCGCGGGCGGGACGAGGAAATGCGAAGCCAGCATGGAGAAATTCTCCAGCCCCTCCCGCGCAGCTTGCCAAACCGCCATGGCATTGGCCGGCGCGGTGGTCTCGAAGCCAATTCCAAAGAACACGACCTTTCGCTGAGGATTGGCTCGGGCGATCTTCAACGCCTCCATGGGAGAATAAGCAACCCGGACGTCGCCGCCGTCCGCCTTCACCCGAAAGAGGTCGGAATGCGAGCCCGGCACGCGCAGCATGTCTCCGTAAGAAACCAGGCTGACGCCCGGAAGCGAGGCTATTTTGATTGCCTTATCGATGGTTTCGAGAGCGGTGACGCAGACCGGGCAACCGGGGCCGTGGACCAGTTCGATTTCGGACGGGATCAGTTCGTCAATCCCATAACGCATCAGCGTGTGGGTCTGACCGCCGCAGATTTCCATGAGGACCCACGGCCGGGTTACACGCTTAGCGATGTCCGCGATTAAGCCCCGGGCAAGTCGCGCGTCACGATATTCGTCAAGGTACTTCATAAGAGCGGGAGTCAGGATTCGGGATTCGGAATTCAGGATTCAGGCGAGCCCGACCCGGATGAGCCTGATTCCTGACTCCTGACTCCTGAATCCTGGCCGGAGCCCAATTCCTCCTCAAGCAACCCCATTTGCTCAAGTAACTGATAGGTGCGCTGGGCTTCGTCGGCATCCACCTTGCTTAGCGCGAATCCCACGTGGACAATCACGTAGTCGCCAATCGCGGCCTCCGGCACGAAATCCAGTTGCACCTGTCGTGTGATGCCGCCGAACTGCACCCGGCCGAGCCGGCTGCCGTTTTCTTCTTTAGTCTCAAGAATCTTCCCAGGAACTGCCAGGCACATGATAGGTCTCCCCAGACTAAACGGGGCAATTCCATTGCCAAAGAACTGCGCCAAATAGCCCGTTTCATTGTACTCGCAGCGTGCCACAGACTCAAGCCGGGCCCGGAAAGGGTAGTGTCCTGATCTGATGGATCCCGTAGGGGGATGTCATTCCGAGCGGAGCGAGGAATCTCGCTCTGGTTCGCTCGATCCTGCCCCATATGCAAGGCCAGAGCGAGATTCCTCGCTCCGCTCTCTCGAAAATCATCTCTGGCTGACTCATGCTGCTGCCGCTTCAGGGGTGATGAGCCTGATATCGACTTGGTACCCCAGACTACGGAGTTTTCGCAGGAGTGCCTGAGCACGGCGGCGTTTGG
>Ga0209517_10001424_pt1 | contig 36375 bp, 25 predicted proteins | sample PeaSoiMetSII2010_FD_187695 | JGI IMG/M metagenome (GOLD analysis project Ga0209517, IMG submission 187695) | Peat soil microbial communities from Weissenstadt, Germany - SII-2010 (SPAdes) (version 2) | ecosystem: Environmental > Terrestrial > Soil > Wetlands > Peat | place: Germany... | reverse complement strand
GGGATCGTGCAGCGGCAGCAACGGCCGGCTCTTCAGATTCCCCATGAACCGCCAGAACCAAATCCCGCCGATGCCGAGAATCGCCAGCCAGTCCATCCAGTGAAACTGGGGGCCTGACCGTTCGTAGGCCGGAACCGTCAGCCAGAAGATGTCCACCACACTCATGACGATCTGAATCGCAGCTACGATTCCCAGCCAGCGCGTCCTGCGCGTGACAAAGCGCGATAAGAGCAAGAGAAATGGCACAGCAAAATGAAGGATGACGAGTGTCAGCGCTACCCAGGCCCATCCCCCCGAGGCCCGGCTGACGTACCACGGAATTTCGTCCTGCAGGTTGCCCGACCAGATGATGAGGTACTGAGAGAACGACAGATACGCCCAGAGCATCGTAAAGGTCAGCAGCAGGTTCCCGTAATCATTTAGGACCCGTTTCGATAACAGGTCCGCGAAGGGCTTGTGATTGGAAAGCAGGATAACGGCTACTGTAACAATTGACATCGCCGCCAAGCCTTCCGTAACCATGAAGATCATTCCGTAAATCGTCGAAAACCAGCTGGGCTCGAGGGACATCACCCAATCGACGGAGGCATAGGTAACCGTCAAACCAAAAATGACCAGGCCTGGCCCGCTCAAACTTTGGAGGCGGTGTGTCAGTTCCGGCTTGCCGGTCTCGTCCTGTTCGCGGGACCACTTGTTGAGGAAGTAGGCCATCGCGATCCAAACGACGAAATAAACGGCATTCCGAACGATGAAAAAGGGGACATTCAAATACGGCGCCTTGTATTGCAACATCGAGTCAAGTTTGACTTTTTCCGGGTCCGCCCAACTGTAGAGGACGCGCAGGCCGAACAAGAGAGGCAGCGCAAGAATAGCCATCAAGTAGAAATTCAGCATGCCCGATTCGAGGCAGCGTCGAAGGGGGAAACCCCACCGTCCACCCACCAGATGATGCAGCATCAAAATCGCCCAGCATCCCAATGCCACGCCCACCCAGAACACAAACGCCACGAGATAGGAGCGGAAGAACTGCGTGGGGCTGGAGTAGGCGCCTGCCACGCAGAGCCCCAGGGCCACCGCGCCCACGGCCAGCGAGGTCTTCTGGAAACGGTTGAAGCCGGGTTGGAAAGACTCGTCAGAATTCATTTACTCTGTCCTGTCAAGTGCTCCCTCTCTTGTGCCGGCACATCGTCAAGCGACGCGTGCTGGCTCAACTGAAGCGCTCGAATGTAGGCGACGATCGCCCAGCGGTCCCGCGGCTCAACGCGCTCAGCGTAGCTGTACATTGCGCCGTAGCCGTTGGTGATGACGTCGAAGAAATGTCCAGCCGGCGCTTTCATGAGCCGGTCGATGTGGTAAGAAGGGGGAGGCGGGAAGCCCCGTTGGACCACCAGCCCATTTCCATTTCCCGTGTAGTCGTGACAGGGCGAACAATAAACATTGAAGCGCTCGCGTCCCCGCTCGAGAACCTGGCGCGTGATGGGGAACGGAAACTGATCCGCGGGCTGGCCGTTCACCCTTCCGGTATACAGCAGTTCGTCGGTCCTCAAGTGGCCGTGCGCCACGGTGCCGGGAACTTCCGGCCGCACGGACCTGCCGTCACCAAAAAAGCTGCTCGGGTCGAGCGGCTTGTACTTTGGTTGGACGTGCATGTCCAAGCGGCAGGCAAAGAGAAACAGTACGCAAAGAGCAAGGCAAGCCAAACGTTGCGCGGCAACACGCGGAACACAGCCCTCTCCCCAGGGGAGAGGGTGGGCCGCGACCGGCGACTTCATCAGTCCGTCAGCTGACGGAGACGGGTCACTTGAACTGCGGCGATAGAGTAACGCGACTGAGCCACCCCTCACCCGACTCGCTACGCTCGCCACCCTCTCCCCGAGGGAGAGGGCTGTACGCATACGCCTGGCGGCCACTTTGTGATTGGTGTTACGACTCAATTTCTACAACCTCTTTGGGCTTCAGCGTGGCCAGAAATTCCTTTGTCTTTTGCAAATCAAATTTCGGATCCCGTGCCTTGATACACAGGAAGAATCGGTTTCGAGTAGCCAACTCGAAGTGCGAGACGTTGAAGACCGGATGATAGGGAGTGGGCAAGCCATTCAGGGCGAGCATCCCGAATACCGTTGCCAGGCCCGCGCAGAGAATCGTCAGTTCGAATGTAATCGGGATGAAATTCGGCCAACTGTTATAAGGCTTGCCCCCGATGTTCAGGGGATAGCCAACAACGTTGGGCCAGTACTGCAGGAAAAAGCCGCCGGAACAGCCGATCAGTCCTCCGATCAGGCAGATGAGCGGGACGCGCGTGAAACGAAAGCCCACGGCATCGGCCAATCCTTCGACCGGGAATGGCGAAAACGCATCCATGCGGCAGTAACCAGCTTCATGCGCGCGCCGTGCGGCGCTGAGCAGTTCATCCGAGTTTTCGAATTCGGCCATCAGGCCGTAAATCGCATGTCGCTTCATAACTAACCAGGGGCTAGGGGTTAGGGACTAGCGGCTGGGATTAAATGCCCACACCGCGCGCTCTCACCGGAGTTAACTCCGGATCTGTCCACCTAACCGCTAGTCCATTTCGGCACCTGCCCACTTGCCTACCTGCCCACTGCCTACCGTGCGTCCTCCGCCGTCTTGTGGACCAACTCCCGCATCTCAAAGATCGAAATCATGGGAAGGTAGCGGATGAAGAGCAGAAACAAGGTAAAGAACAGGCCGATGGTGCCAATGAAAACCGCCCAATCCCATATCGTGGGGTAGTACATTCCCCAGGCGGAGGGCATGAAGTCTCGATGCAAACTGGTCACGACGATTACGAAGCGTTCCAGCCACATCCCGGTCTGGATCACGAGTGATATCAGGAAAAGAGCCAATACGTTTCGACGGATGCGCGACGACCAGAGCAGCGTCAGGGGAATAACAATATTGCAAGTAATAAGAATCCAATAAATAGGAGCGTAAGGACCCGTCATGCGGTTCATGATCATATAACGGTCGTACTTATTCCCGCTGTAAAAGGCCATGAACGTTTCCATCATGTACCCATAGGCCACGATCATGCCGGTGGCCAGCAACATCTTCCCCATGTTGTCGAGATGGCGTGTGGTCACGAAGTCTTCCAACTTGTAAAAATAGCGAAGAGGAATTGCCAGCGTCACGACCATGGCGAAGCCCGAATAAATGGCGCCCGCAACAAAGTAGGGCGGGAAAATAGTGCTATGCCAGCCGGGCACGATGGCAATCGTGAAATCGAAACTGACCACCGTGTGGACTGAGACTACCAGCGGCGTGGCCAAGCCCGCGAGCAACAACGACGCCATCTCATAATTCCGCCAATGGACGGCCGAACCACGCCATCCCATGGCCAGTACGCCATAAACGATCTTAGCCAGGCGCTGCTTGGCGCGGTCGCGCAGAGTGGCTAAGTCGGGAATCAGCCCTACAAACCAAAAGAGCAGGGAAATGGTGGCGTAGGTGGACACTGCGAAGACGTCCCAGACCAGCGGGCTACGGAATTGCGGCCAGGTGCCCATGGTGTCTGGGTACGGCAACATCCAATAAAACAACCAGGGGCGGCCCATATGCAACAGGGGAAACATGCCGGCGCAGGCCACTGCAAATAACGTCATCGCCTCGGCGAAACGGTTGATGGACTGCCGCCATGCCTGCCGCATCAACAGCAGGAATGCGGAGATCAGCGTCCCGGCGTGGCCGATCCCTATCCACCACACAAAATTGACGATGGCAAATCCCCATGCGATCGGGATGTTGATTCCCCAGATCCCGACGCCCCTATAGAGAAGATAGGAGACCCCCATATTGAAGAGCATGAAAAGGGCGAACGCGAGGGCAAACCCCGCCAACCAGGCCTTTTTCGTGCCCTGCACGAGGACAATCGAACTGATCTTGTCCGTAACCGACGCGTAGGAATGGCCGGGCGCAAGAAAAGGACTTCCAGGTTCGATTGTGGCTTTATTCTCGGGCCCTTCAGGACTCAACGCTCACTCCTTAATCTCCGGATTGGGGTTACGCAGCCTGGCCAGATACGTCGTCCGTGGCCGTGTGTTTAAGTCGGTCAACAACCCGTAGTTTGTTGATTGAGCTTTCAGCTTGGATACGCGGCTGTCCGGGTCGTTGATGTTTCCGAAAACGATGGCCTGCGTGGGGCAAGTTTGCTGGCAGGCCGTGAGAATCTCCCCGTCGCGCACCTCACGGTCCTGCTCTTCTGTCTCGATCTTTTTCGCGTTGATGCGCTGGATGCAATAAGTGCACTTCTCCATTACCCCCCTGCTTCGCACTGTCACGTTCGGATTTCGCATCGCCTGCAGGCTGGGCGTTGTCCAGTCCTGAAAGAGGAGAAAGTTGAAGCGCCTTACCTTGTAGGGACAATTGTTCGAGCAATACCGTGTGCCCACGCAGCGGTTGTACACCATGTCGTTGAGCCCTTCCGGGCTATGGACCGTGGCCCCCACCGGGCACACATCCTCGCAGGGCGCATTCTCGCACTGCATGCAGAGCACGACCTCGTTGTAGGTTTCAGGATTCTCGAGGGCCCCTCGGAAATAAGTGTCCACGCGAATCCAGTGCATTTCCCTGCCACGCGCCACCTGCTCCTTGCCGACCACAGCAATGTTATTCTCAGATTGGCACGCCACAACGCAGGCATTACACCCTACGCAACTGTTTAAATCGATCGCCATGCCCCAGGCATATCCGTCGTACTTGTAACCAGGATACATAGACTGGGCCCGGGTGGTCTGTTCTTCCGGGTCCTTGGCAAAATCCGGATTCTTCCGAAACTCGTCGAGGCTTGCGACCCTGACCAGATCGCGCCGCGCCGCCGCCACGCTTTCCTCTTCCTCTTGCTTCTGGTGCTCGCCGGTAATGATGTGATGACGTTGCGTGGTCACCAGAGGGTACGTGTCGCCGGTCTTGGCGATCTCGAGTCCCGAGCCAAACCAGGGCGCGCTCGAGGAGCGAATCGCGTAGGAATTGAACCCGATTCCGCTGCCGACTTTGCCCGCCCGCCTTCGCCCGTAGCCCAAATGCACCGTGACGGAATCGTCCGCGTGGCCCGGCATGATCCAGATGGGGGCCTGAATCTCGCGGCCCTGGAGGCGAAGTCTGACCATATCCCCGTTTTTCACGCCCAGTCCCGATGCAGTCGAGAGGCTGAGCATGGCCGCGTTGTCCCAGGTGAGCTTGGTCAACGGCTTTGGCAGCTCCTGAAGCCAGCCGTTATTCGTAAACTGCCCGTCCCAGATCGCGGGGTCCGGCTTGAAGACCACCTCGAGTCCAGCGCCCTTGCCGCGGCCGACGGAGATATTCTGAGCGAGCCGCTGTTCGAAATCGGGCGCAAGTTTCACCGGTTTGGCTGGAACAGCGCTGTCCGCGATGGTGCCCTCATTGAGCCAGGATTCCCAGGCAGCTTCAAAATTCGGACTGGGCTTCTGGCCGCTCCAATAATCGTGCACGATACTGTGAGGCGTTCGGCCGGCCTGGCCCAGGAAAACTGCCAGCATTTCGTGGGCGGTCTTGCCTTCGTAGAGCGGCGCAATCAGCGGTTGAATGATGCTTACGGTGCCGTCGAAGGCGCGAATATCGCCCCACGATTCGAGATAATGCGCTTGCGGGATATGCCAGTGGCACAGCACGGCGGTCTCATCTTCGTAAAGCCCAAGATAGATCCGCCGCCGGACCTTCAGGAGTTTCTCTCCAAAATGCAAATCCGCCGGGGCGTTGAAAACCGGGTTTCCGCCCAGCATCAACAGGAGGTCTACCTGGCCGGAGTCGATGTCAGAAACCAGTCCCCGCAAGGACTCAAGTTGATTGGCGGGATTGGCCTCGATGGGGGCGGTATAGTAAACAGTCTTGCCCACGTTCCCCAGCGCTTCATTCATGGCGTGCGCCAAAGCGTGCACGACCGCCGGTTGCTGGTCGCCTGCAAGCACCAAACTGGTCCCGGGGTGTTGCTGAAGGTCGCGCACGAGCGCGGCAATCGAGCTGGCGGGAATGTTGGGAAATGCCGGCGCTTCTCCCGCCGGCACTTTGACGCCCAGGCCTTCCCCAACCGTGCGCGCGAGAACTTCCACGTCAGAAGCGCGCAACGGCCAGCGATGGTCCGCCATGGCGCCTGTTGTCGAAGGTGTGCACTCGACGCAATACAGCCTGTTCATCGTCGACTGCGCGTCAGCAATCCGCCGCTTGTCGGCAAAGTCATGCGCGTAGCGCAAGCTGCCGGGCCCCGAGCAGAGAAAATCGGAATCAAGGGAAAGCACGACCTCCGCCTGGTCGAAACGATAAACGGTGTTGACATACTCACCGAAGGCCAACCGCGAACCTTCGCGCGCGCCGTCGCGTCCGCACGGCTCATACTGATTCCATTTGGCGTTTGGGAATTGAGCCAGAAGAGAACGAATCTGGTCCGCCAGAGCTGGCGAAGTGATTGTCTCCGTCAAGAGCCGAAAACCTGCGCCCTTGTTTCCGGCGAGTTCGACCCGCAGCTCGTCCATCGCCGATAGAAATGCGCTCCAGCTCCCGATGCGGCCGTTGCGGACCGCCACCTGGGAGCGATCCGGGTCGTACAGCCCGAGCACTGAGGCCTGCGCGAAAATATCAGCGGCGCCGAGACTGGCTGGGTGCGAAGGATTGCCTTCGACCTTGGTCGGGCGGCCCATGTGGCTTTCCACCAGCAGGCCCGCGCCCACTCCGCCGAAAGGCATGGCCGTAGCGTAGAAAAGCGGTTTACCTGGGATGAATTGCTCCGGCGATGTTTGAGCGTACGGGACAATCTTCTCGGTGGGAAGCTTCGTACAAGCGCTCAGGCCCGCAAGGGCAGCAGAGGCGGCCATGAGCTTCAGGATGTCGCGGCGCCCTATGCCCTCGGGTTCGCTATGCAGAGGCAGCCCTTGTGGCTGCACCAGGGCGACCGCCGACGACCCCGCCGGCGCGGAGCCCTGAGAGTCCACCAAATCGCCCAAGCCCCGCCAAAACCGCATCTTGGCGTCGTCTTCGGAGATCTGATCTTTACCTTTAGTCATTTGATCTGCTCGTCCCGGCGCGCCTCTCAACGATGGCACGTGTAACAATCCGTCAGTTGCGTGGCATCCTCAATCTTGTATTCCTTCACTAATCGCCGCCCCAGGGCGAGCTGATCTTGAGGCGGCTGGTAGTCGGCCTTAAAAACATCCTCGCGCCGCCGGACGAAGCGCTCCGGGTGTTTGTGACAGTCAATGCACCAACGCATGTATAGGGTATTGGCGCGCCAGGTGAGCGGCATTTCGCCGATCGGGCCATGGCAAGTGGTGCATCCAACGCCTTTGTGGATGTGAATGCTGTGGTCAAAATACGCAAAGTCAGGAACCGCGTTGACCCGTGTCCACTCCAGGGACTTATCTGTTTGATAGCTCGTGCGCACGGGTTCCAGGATGGGGCTGTTCGCCCACAGTCTGGAATGACAGCTCATGCAAATGTGAGTTGAGGGGATGCCTGCGAAAGACGATTTTTCCACTGACGTATGGCAGTAGCGGCAATCAATCCCGTCGTCCGTCACGTGATGCTTGTGGCTGAACGGAACCGGCTGCTCCCGGGGAACGTTGACGTCGGTGAAATAGGGAGATTCGGTGACGGCCCACCCAAGATAGCCGAGTGCGGCCGCAATAAACACCGCACCGTAAATACTCACGCGCGAAATTGTATTGGTGCTACGATGAAAAATCTGACCCATTGTGGAAGCACCAACAGAATACCGAAAAGCGAGTTAAGCCCTCAGTTTGCCGTATTCGTAGCCCTCGCTCGCTCCCGTGCCAAGCTCTCTGTTCGAGCAGTTCTTAATTGACGCAGTCGCAGAGGCCGCCGATGCGGGCAGCGCTCCGCAGCAGCCTGCCGCACCATCGGGCAGACGCGCCCAGACGCGCGGCGCCGGCACAGACCTGGGAATCACGCTATGCTTTAAGGTCTTACGCCCTGCTGCTAACTATCGGGATACCTGAAATGCTACCTATCTAAAGCCCAAACTATCCTGGAACGGCGACCTGCTCCGTCTTTCTATTAGATGCTGCTCAAACGGGGTCTGAATCATAAATTGTATTTCGCCGAAGCCCTTGCTGTCAAAGGAATCAAGCCGTGCACATAAAAAAACGTCACACTGCGACATGTCGTCCTACCGGGCCGGCGTCAACGCCAAGGCCGGCAACCAGCGGGTCAGGTGATCGAGACTGGGGTAATGCGTGCGGTCCACCTGCAACGGGGTGATGGAAATCTCGTGGGCCAGTATCGCCGCATAATCAGAGTCCGGTTCAACCTGATCCAGTTTCGTCATTTCATCAAGCCAATAATAAGGCCGGCCGCGCGGGTCTTTCTTTTCCACCACCAGATTCTGAGAAATCTTCTGGCTCTGGCGGGTGAGACGCACGCCGAGCACTTCACCCCGCGGCACATTCACGTTGAGCATCACGCCCGCGGGTAAGCCTTCCTCCAGAACTTTGGCGGCCAGTTGAGCCGCGAAGGTCGCAGCACTGGAAAAATCCAGGGATTTGCGCGTTGCCAGGGACATTGCGAACGAAGGCACACCATGCAGAGCCCCTTCCATGGCGGCCGCGATGGTGCCCGAGTAAACCACAGCTTCCCCCAGATTGCCTCCAGGGTTAATCCCGGAAACTACGAGATCAGGCCTTCGAGGCAAGAGGTTGTAGAGTGCGATAATCACCGTGTCCGCAGGTGTCCCCGAAACCGCGTAATGTCTCTCATCAAGCTTGCGCACCCTCAGCGGCGTGTGCGTGCTGATGGCCTGGCTCGAGGCGCTCATCTCCTTATCGGGAGCTACCACCGTGACTTCGCCCACGGCTGCCAGGCTTTCTTCCAAACACTTCAACCCCGGGGCATGAATTCCGTCGTCGTTGGTTACAAGGATTTGCTTCATCGCTCTGATAAACCAATAATTCTAGCACGGATGACGCGCAGGGGTGTTGCCGAGGATGTATAATAGCCCCATGAATGTCGTTAAGAGCCTACTCTTCGGCTTGCTGTCAATTATAGCGGTGGAAATACTCTTGCTCGTCACAATTGCCATAATACTTGCACTGGGTATACAAACGTCTGCAGGAAGGACGGCCGTAGGCATCGACGTCGTCTCCTTGGCGAAATCGTCTCCTCTGATCTGGATCTTAACCGTCCTCGCATTTGCCCTCGGGGTCCACTGGGAACACAGGCGGCTCAAACTCCGTCAAGCCACATAACCACTAAGGAAGTTCCTCATGAATCGCCGCCGCTTCATCAATTCTCTAATCGGTGCGAGTGCGGCTCTTCCGATTTGGCCCATGCCTGCGGCGGCGCACCCGCGCATCGCTTCTGCAGCAAACAGAAAGCTCGCCACGCCGAGCGCCGACCAAGCCGCCTGGCAAGACCTCGAAGTCGGCATGTTCGTTCATTTCGCTCCCAACACCTGGCAGGACAAAGAGTATGATGATCTCTCCACTCCTCTTTCCGCCATCAACCCCGCGCAGTTGGATACGGATCAATGGGCCGAGTGCGCCCAGGGTCTGGGAGCGAAGTACATCGTCGCTGTGGCCAAGCACGCGGGCGGGTTTTGCATGTGGCACACCGAAACCACAGATTACGGCATTCGCAACACTCCCTGGCGCGGCGGGAAAGGCGATGTCATAGCCGATCTCTCGCGCTCCTGCTACAAGCTGGGCCTGAGGCTGGGAGTCTACCTTTCTCCTCAGGATCGCAAGTTCGGCGCGGGCACGGGTGGCCGGTGCAAGACTCCCGAGTTGCAAGCGACATACAACACGATATATCGCCGCCAATTGACCGAGTTGTTGTCCCGATACGGTGAGATGGTCGAGGTCTGGTTTGACGGCTCGCTGGTGACACCGCTGGGTGACATTCTCAAGAAATGGGCGCCGCACGCCATGATCTTTCAGGGACCCTTCGCAACCATCCGCTGGGTCGGCAATGAGGATGGGTTTGCGCCCTACCCTATCTGGAACGCCGTCGCCAAGTCCGACGCCGCGACCGGCATTGCCACCGCGCTGCACGGCGATCCTCAGGGCGATGTGTGGCTGCCTCTCGAAACGGACGTTTCAATTCGCCGTCCTGATTGGTTCTGGAACACCCACAATGAACGAAAGGTGCTCTCGCTCGACCAACTCCTCGAGATTTACTACCGCTCGGTGGGCCGCGGAACACAATTGCTTCTTAACATTCCTGCCGATCGCCGCGGCCTGCTGCCTGACGCCGATTGCGCGCGCGCGCGCGAGTTCGGCGATGAAGTCCGCCGGCGCTTTGGCCGAAGCGTCGCCCAGGCTCGCGGTTGGGGAGAAGTAACGGTTTTGCCGCTTCCATCCCCGACGCGTGTCGACCACATGATTCTCGAGGAGGATTGCTCAACAGGCCAGCGTATTCGCAGCTACAGGCTGGAAGGTCAAGCACAGGGAAAGTGGGCCGCGCTGGGAGAGGGAACGTCCGTCGGGCATAAGAGAATCCAGCCTTTCAACCCCGGCGTGTTCGAGGCTGTGCGGCTCATTATCCCCTCGAGCGTTGGCGATCCTGCGATCCGCCGCCTCGCGATATTCGATGCGGGATCACCACCCCCTCGAACCTGGGACGCCCCCGCGCCGGTCTGGGCCGACGACGCCGTGGGTGAGTGGAAAAACCATCGCTTCAGCGTAGATCTTTCCAAGAAGATCACGGCAGCCGGCACCTACCAACTGCGCTTCCTGCCGCAGGGAGACGATACGGCCTCCATCCGGAATGTCGAGTTTCTGCTGGACGGAATTCCGCAGCCGCACCTCGTGCGCCGCGTTCCGCGCTCTTCAAACTTATTCATCCTCACTCTGCCGGGGATTGGCCAAAAGGCCGAGGTCAAAGGGCAAGTGCGCGGAGTGGAACAAGGAGCCATCCTGTTCCGCAGATATTGACGTGGTTGCGGTCGGGGCGTAGACTGAAGGCGACATGGGAACAAGCGCAAAAAACGCGTTGCCGCTTGTGTTGCGCCGCGCGACTCGCCGGAAGGCGGGCCTTAAGGGCGGGGACGAGCCGGAGCCCAAATCCGGGGCTGGGGTGATCACCACCTCGCGCAAGGTTGCTGTTGGTGGCGATGATTACACGCCCGCACAGCGAGAGATCATCGATGCCCGGTTAACGGAGGCCCGCAAAGGCCCGTATCATGGGCCGTTCCAGACCGCTGAGGAAGCTATCAGGTTCATCCGCAAAGAGGTCAGGAAACGGAAGGCAATCAAATCGAAGTAGTCTCCCTCCCTCATGGAAGTTCTCCTGTCGGATCGTGCGATTGAGTCCTTGAGTCATGCTCCTCCGGATGTCCGACGAGCTTTCGAAAAGCAGTTGCGGTTCCTGCTGACCAACCTACAGCACCCTTCGCTGCATGCTAAGAAGTACGACGAGTCGAAGGACCTGTGGCAAGCGCGAGTCAGCCGGAACTGGCGCTTTTATTTCACGATTGTCAGCGACACCTACCGCATTGAAGACGTAATTGCACATCCCAAGTGAGCGCCAGCCAGTTGTGGAGGTCACTTGCCGTGTCCGAAGAAGCGTTGGTAGTGAAAGAATCTCACGAGCAAAGAATCGTTTGCGCCCGCGTGGGTTTTTGGTTAAGGTGACGGGATGCAGGTAAGGGAGGGCTGGACGCGATGGATGATACGGGACTTCGAACGTCGCTGGTCAAGTTTTTCGCCCGCGGAACACTGTCGTCGCTCTTGGCATTGGTTGCCTTCGGCCTTTTGACAGCCTTGCCCGCGCTTGTCTCGGCCGGCAAGCCCGCAACGCATCGCCCGCCCATCGTTGGAATTGCGCATATCGCGCTGAAGACGGACAACCTGGCTGGGGCGCGTGATTTCTATGGGCGCACTTTAGGATTTCAGGAACCGTTCTCGGTGCGAGTGGCGAAAAACTCCCGCTCTGATCTCGCGGGCTCACCGGGCGATCTGATCATGACTTTTTTCAAAGTGAACGATCATCAGTATATTGAACTCACCCCCGATTTGACGAGTCCAACGGAAGACAGGCTTTCGCACATCGCCTTCGAAACCACGGATATTCGCGCGTTAAGAGACTACCTCGCAGCAAACGGATTGGAAGTTCCCGCCACGCTCAAGCCTGGAGTGGCGGGCAACCTGAGCTTTGCGGTTAAAGATCCGGACGGCCACACCGTCGAATTTGTCGAGTACATCGAGGGCTCTCTCCACAGCCGGAATTTTGGCAAATTCCTCCCGGACACTCGTATCTCACAGCACATGATTCACGTGGGGGTTACGGTGCGAGACCGGGCGGCGGCGGATCACTTCTACAAGGACATTCTAGGCTTCCAGTCGATCTGGTACGGCGGCATGACGGACGACCGGGTGGATTGGGTGGACATGCGCGTCCCCGATGGCACCGATTGGCTCGAGTATATGCTGAACGTCCGCGATCCCTCGCCGCGCACTCTGGGCGTGATGCATCACTTCGCACTGGGTGTTCCGGACATCCACGCGGCTTACAAGGAAGTCATGAGCCGAGGGTATAAAGCGGAAGAGCCCAAAATCGGACGCGACGGCAAGTGGCAGTTGAATCTTTATGACCCTGACTACACCCGGGCGGAATTGATGGAGCCCAAACCCGTCCGGAAACCCTGTTGCTCACCGGTCATAGGTGAGTAAGCAAGGTCTTTCCAATGGACCGAGGGTGGCGCAGACATTCACTTCGATGTCTGCGCCACCCTTCGAATGTGCACTGTCGTCAAGAATTACGTGAGACACCACGTTAGAACAGTCCACCCGCCCCAAATGGAAATACCAGCCAGGGATTGAAAAGGGCTGAGCCCATAACGGTTGAGCAACCCTCCGCGCCGGGTCCGCCGAAACACCCCCACCAGTTTTCCGTGACATCGGCAGTGTTTCCGCTCGAGTTGTCGACACCGACAGCATTGTGGCCAATAAAGCTGTTGAGATGCGCATCGACTTGCGCGGGCGTGTTGATGAACAGGTCGTAACCTTCCTGGCCGATGAAGTTCTGCGAGATCACCGTACCCGCAATGAGTGAGCCGCCGAATCCGCTGTTAATGTTGATGCCCGTGGGGCCGGGAGTGGCCGTGTCGCCGGTGTCCGCGCCGTTACCGGAGATCTGGTTCGCCGCGATGACATTGTTGGTGAAAGTATCGCCGGGCGCGTGGCTGTGGATAGCGACGCCGGGGATGCCATTGTTTCTGAGCACGTTGTTGATGACCACGTTGCCGGAAACGAGTCCGGGGCCACTCCCGTCGGAGAAAAGGCCAACTCCGGCGCCCGCCCCCGGTACCTGAAACCCGTTATGGAATGACTGGTTATTGGCAATGGTGTTGTGAACGACGCCATTGTGTGCAGCACCCGACATTGGTGCAGGGGCGTGTGATGCCATCACGATTCCGCAATCGAACGGATTGTCGTGAACAATGTTGCCGATGACGAGGTTGTCGTGGTTGGCGGCGGTGTCGTCACTGAGAAGAATTCCCCCGCTATTGTTGGCAACCACGTTGTTAGCGACAACGGAATGGTCCGCTCCTAGAAGATGTATCCCTTCTCCGCAGTCAAAATCTTCACCAGTCTCGAAGCTAGGCTGACCGGGGCAGGCAGGCGTGGCCGGCTCAAGGCTCTTGTCGTTGTAACTTACACTGTTGTTCGAGATAGTAACACCCGACGCACTGGCGACCAGGATTCCTTCGAAGTTGGCATTCTTGACCGCAAACCCGGTCACCACCACGTTGCTCAGGCCGGAATTGTCGAGACCGTCGACATAGATGCCGTTGGGAAGGCCAGTAGCATCAATGACGGTTCTATTCTGACCCGCACCGACCAGCGAGAGCGGTTTCCCGATAATCACATCTTCTTTATAGGTCCCCGGAGCTACGTTGATGGTGTCATTAGCCACGGCCGCTGCAACCGCAGCCCCAATCGTCGTCATGCACCCATTGGTTCCCGCTGGATTCACGCACCAAGTGGTCGCGCTTGCCGGCTTCGCCAAGCCCGCGACCAGCCCCACGCAAAGTACAATAGTCGCTACTACAGAACGGATGTCCCCCTTCATAGTAATTTCCCCCTTCTTGTTATTGGAGTTGACTCCCTGAAGAAAAATCATATCACCGCAGACTGAACCTCGAAAAGAAAAAAGTGGCCTGGAGCGGTTTAAAGCGCTTGTGTCTCGTTCTCCTATCACTGGTCGTATGCTATGCTCGAACCGTTATGAGCAGTAAGCGAAAGACGCTCACCGCAACCGAATTCAAGGCAAAGTGCTTACGGATACTGGATGAGCTTGAACCGTAGGGTATTATTATCCTCAAGCGCGGCCGCCCTGTGGCGAGGGTCACGCCCATCTCCAGCAGAACGAACCGGAAACTGATAGGCCTGATGAAGGGAAAGATAGCGATCAAAGGCGATATCTTTTCCACCGGTGTAAAGTGGAATGCTCAACCTTGGCACTCACATCCTCGTCGCGATCCTTAGCGACGGCCTCACCTCGCGCGAGGTTGAGCTGGTGCTGAAGAGCGAACTGGCCATTTCGGGAGTGGTTCTTTGGGAGCTTGCGAAGCTGATTCAACTCGGCCGGCTCGATCTGAATCTCGACAGCGCGGAGTTCCGGCAATGCCTCCGCCAGGTTTATACGTTCCCCGTTACGCTCGAGATTGCCCGCGCCAGCACCCGGCTTGATTTCACTTCGGATCCCGCTGACGAGATCATCGCCGCCACCAGCATCGTCGAGAGAGTTCCTCTGCTTACCCGCGACCGGCGAATCCTCAAGTCCCGCCTGGTGCCGCTCGCAAAGTAGCTGTCGGCCATCAGCTCTCAGCGAACAATCCGCACTTGCTGAACCCCGAATTCCGAAGCTGCGAGGCTCTATGAGAAGAAACCCCTCACCCGGCTCGCTACTCTCGCCACCCTCTCCCCACGGGAGAGGGCTGAAAACTATCGTCGTTGACGGCCCTCTCCTTTGGGGAGAGGGTGGCCTGTTGCCGGCGCGTTCATCAGCCGGAACTGGCCGGGTGAGGGGTTACTTCCGAAGGAACTGAACAGCCGTTCCATTCTCCAGGTCAACTTCGGAATTCAGGTGATAGCTGACGGCTGAAAGCTTCCTCGCACCTGCCATCTACTTCAGCGCTGCGGCCAGCAACGGGACCATCACCTCGTGATGTCCTGTGAGCGCATAGCCGTGGCTGCGGTCCCGGCCTTTTCCGGTGCCTGCTGTCGGGCGCAAAACCACGTTTTGCATGGGGCGGTAGTGCTGGATGAAATCCATATTCACCGTGGTGATGCCGCGCGGCGCGCGACCAAGGTTGGCCGCCAGGCTCAGGCATTTCAACAGCACTTCAGGAAGCAAAACGGCGGAGCCGACGTTCAGGTAGACACCGCCGCGATCAAGGTCCTTCACCAGCGAAGCCAGCAGCAGGAAGTCGCGGTGCGTGGCCGCGCCCAGCGCCCGCGGATCGATAGCAGGATGATTGTGGATGATGTCCGTTCCGATGGCCACGTGCACCGTGGCAGGAACCCGCCGCGTGTAAGCTTGAGCCAGCAGGCTGAACCGGCGGAATCGCGCCTCCCGGCGTTGGGCAAGGAAGCGGCCGACGGCTTCGCCAATGCCCAATTCTTCCCGGTCGCCCGCCGCGATGGTTTCATTAACGATGCGGCCGGTTTCCTCCGCCATGCCGAATTTCCCACGGCCCAGCACCGCCGGAACGTCTTCGGATGTAGCGCCCGCCAGGCCGATTTCGAAGTCATGGATCATGGCCGCGCCGTTCATCGCTACGGCGGTGAGGTAACCACGCCGCATGAGGTCGATCAGAATGGGCGCGAGGCCGCATTTGATCACGTGCCCGCCGATTCCCCAGATGATCGGCTTGCCGCTGCCCCGCGCCCGTTCGATGGCCGCCACCACGGCGCGCAGGTTTTCCGCGGCCAGTATGTGGGGCAGTGAACCGAGCCACGCGCGCACGCCGGATCCGCGCCGTGCGACTCGCGCGAAGTCTTGAACCGTAACTTTGCTTGCCCTCGAGGCGACCGGATAGGTGCTTACTTTATCGAGCTTGAGCGGCTTCTGTGTGTAGATGGTCATCGTTTGGGTCGCGAAGCCAGGAGTCGAAACACGATCACGGGCGTCCTTGATTCTTGGCGATTCGGAGGTCGCGTTCAGTTACGAAAACCCGAGGCATCCTGGCACGCAACCTTCGGACCTGCGCCAGAAAATCTTCGGGGTCCACTCGATTGCTAAACAGAGTCATTTCGAGGCGCGCAATAGCTTCTTCAGACATGCTGCGGCGATGTTCCGCGGTGCTTTCCCTAAGCCGGTGGTAGAGCTTCTCCGGAATATTCCTGATCGTCAGCGTCGCCATTTTGGGCCCCCAAGCATTCAGCGAGGAGCCATCACGGAAGCATACGGCTGACCTGAGGCAGGTGTCAAACGAGCAGCCCTTCTTTGCGTCCTTTGCGCTCTTTGCGTCTTTGCGTGAAACCGGAGTTTGAGGTTTTGCAGTTTTTGCGCGAGAATGCTTGCCGTGACTGAGAACGAGGTCGCCAAGCACATCGTCGACGCCGCCTTCAGAATTCACACCTCGCTTGGTCCGGGGCTACTTGAATCCGTCTACGAAGCCGTGATGGCGGAGGAATTGACACGGCGCGGACTGCACACAGAGAGGCAACAAGCGCTTCCCGTTGTGTGGCAGAACGTGCATTTAGAGGCCGGCTTCCGAGTTGACCTGATGGTAGAGAATAAGGTTATCGTGGAGATCAAATCCGTTGAAGCCATTGCACCCGTGCACCGAAAGCAGTTGCTGACCTACCTACGCCTTGCTAACAAGCGGCTCGGGATTCTGATCAATTTTGATGTCGACCTGATTAAGGATGGCATTGCGCGGGTGGTGAACGGGTTGGCGGAGTGAGAAGCGCGTGGAAAAGACAGCCGGTTGCACGCAAAGGCGCAAAGCTCGCAAAGGTCGCAAAGAAAACTGCTACTACCTTCCATTACTCAGCACGGCGGCAAGCGCCTGGCCGGTGAAGGATTTTTTCACGCGCGCCACGTCTTCGGGCGTGCCTTGGGCGACGATCCTGCCGCCCTCGTCGCCGCCTTCGGGGCCCAGATCGATGACCCAGTCCGCCTGTTTCACCACGTCCAGGTGATGCTCGATGATGATGACGGTGTTACCCAGGTCTGTCAAGCGATTGAGAACTTCGAGGAGTTGCTTGACGTCGTCAAAGTGCAGGCCGGTAGTAGGCTCATCGAGGATGTACAGGGTTCGACCCGTCTGGCGGCGGCTCAGCTCGCGTCCCAGCTTGATGCGCTGGGCCTCGCCGCCGGAAAGAGTCGTAGCGGGCTGCCCCAGGTGGACGTAACCCAGCCCAACATCCACCAAGGTTTGAAGGCGCAGCTTGATTTGGGGAATATTCTCGAGAACGGGCAAAGCATCGCGAACCGTTGTTTCGAGCAAGTCAGCGATGGAATAACCCTTATACTTCACCGCCAGGGTTTCGGAATTATATCGGCGGCCGCGGCAGACCTCGCAGGTCACGAAGACATCCGGCAGAAAGTTCATCTCGATGCGTCGCAAGCCTTCGCCCTGGCAGGCCTCACATCGGCCGCCTTTGACGTTGAAGCTGAAGCGCCCGGCGCGATAGCCACGCTCGCGCGATTCGGGCAGCATCGCAAATAGCTCGCGGATGGGCGTGAACACACCGGTATAGGTGGCGGGATTGGAGCGCGGCGTCCGCCCGATGGGCGACTGGTCAACCACCGTCACCTTGTCCAAGTTCTCGAGCCCTTGAATGGCCTTGTGCGCGCCGGGCTCAGCTACGGCGCGGTAAAGCTTTTTGGCCATGGCGTGATAGAGGATGTCGTTCACCAGGGTCGATTTGCCGGACCCCGAAACCCCCGTCACCACGGTGAGCAGGCCCAACGGGAAATTCACGTCGATGTTCTTCAAATTGTTGGCGCGCGCGCCGAGCACGGAGAGGCATTTGCCGTTCGCGCGGCGCCGCTGAGCCGGAACGGGAATGCGCAGCTTGCCCGAAAGGTATTGCCCGGTTAGAGAATTCGGGGCGGTCTCGATCTGCTTAGGCAGCCCGGCGGCCACCACGAATCCACCTTGCTTCCCGGCTCCCGGCCCCAGGTCAACCACGTAATCCGCCCGCCGGATGGTTTCCTCATCGTGCTCAACCACCAGGACGGTGTTTTGCAAGTCGCGCAATCGCTCCAACGTCTCGAGCAGCCGCAGGTTGTCGCGCGGGTGCAGGCCGATGCTAGGCTCGTCGAGCACGTACAGCACGCCGCGCAGTTTCGAGCCGATCTGCGTGGCCAGCCGAATTCGCTGGCTCTCGCCGCTCGAAAGCGTGGCCGCCGAGCGGTCAAGACTCAGGTAGCCCAGCCCGACGGCGTCCAGGAACTCGAGCCGCTCGAAGATGGCGTTCAAGATGCGCTGTGCGATGAACGCCTGTCGCTCCGTCATGTGCAGGTCTTTCAAAACGGTCTGCGCGCGGCTCACCGGAAGGGCCGTGAGGTCGGCGATGGAGAGGTTCACCACCGTCACCGCCAGGCTTTCCGGCCGCAAGCGCTTGCCGTGGCACTTCGGGCAGGGCACTGCGGACATGTACTGGCTGTACCACTCGCGATAGTTTTCGGAAGTGCTTTCTCCGTACCAGCGCTCGAGCTGCGGAAGGACGCCAGGAAACACCGAATGCGCCTTGGGCTGCTCCGGGTTGCGCCCATAGAGCACCAGGTTCTGGATCTTCACTGGAAGACGCTCGAAGGGAGTCTTAAGATCGAACCCATAGTGTTCTGCGGCGCGCATTAACCCGCGCTGAATGACGGTCGACCCGGCGCCCGGCCCGAGACCCCCTTCGAGCAGCGGCCGCGACCAATCCACGATGACCTTGGCGGGATCAAAAGTATACAGGCTGCCCAGACCCCGGCAGGCGGGACAGGCGCCGTAGACGCTGTTGAAGGAAAAGGAGCGCGGCTCGAGCGACGGCACGCTGATTCCGCAGTCCACGCACGCCCACTCCTGCGAATAGAGCTGCTCCTCGCCGTTCACCACGGCGATCTGCACAATCCCCTTCGCCAGCTTCATGGCCGTATCGATGGATTGCCCCAGCCGGCTTTCGATCCCCGGCTTCAGCAGCAGGCGGTCCACCACCACTTCAATGGTGTGGTTGCGGCGCCGGTCAAGACGGATTTCCTCGTCCATCTGGCGCAATTGCTTGTCTACCCGCACGCGCACGAACCCCTGTTGCGCAAGCTGCTCGAAGAGTTTGCGGAACTCTCCTTTGCGGCCGCGCACCACGGGCGCGAGAATCATGATGCGCTGCCCGTCACCGTTTCCCCCCGCGCTGTTCAACTGGTGCTGGGCCATGATGGAGGAGACGATTTGATCGGTGGTCTGGCGGGAAATGGCGCGGCCGCACTGGTGGCAATGCGGCTCGCCGATGGAGGAGTAAAGCAGGCGGAGATAATCGTAGATCTCGGTGATCGTGCCCACGGTCGAGCGGGGGCTGCGGCTGGTGGTCTTCTGCTCGATCGAAATGGCCGGGCTCAGGCCCTCGACTGTGTCCACGTCCGGCCGCTCCGTCTGGTCGAGGAATTGCCGCGCGTAAGCCGAAAGGGTCTGCACGTACCGGCGCTGCCCCTCGGCATAAATCACGTCAAAGGCCAGGCTGGATTTTCCGGAACCGCTTAAACCCGTGACCACCGTCAGGGCGAGGCGGGGAATCTCCACGTCGATGTTTTTCAGGTTGTGCTGGCGCGCGCCACGAACCGTAATCCGCTCGATCATCGCCCAGAGCCCCACAGCGAGCAGTTTTGAGGAAAGGACAACCGACCATGATAACGGACGCAACCCCGGCCCGTCAAGCGGGTCTTATGCGCCGCGGCTGGCGCAGAGCGAAGCTGTGTGCTCTTGGGGCATGATAATCCAATGAAACGCAGAGCTAAGGCTCTGCGCCAGCCACGGCCAGCTAGCTGTTGCAAACCCTTCGCCACGTGTATATATTCTCCCTATGCCAAATTGCCCCGAATGCCATGGTATCGAGATTGGCGGACAAGTTGCACACAAACCCGGGTGCTCACTCAAACCAAAAGCGGCCGCGGCGGTTTGTCCTGAATGTGGTGCGCCGAAAACCCTTCGGGGCATTCAGCACAAGCCAGGGTGCTCGAAAAACCCGGTCAAACGTGTTGAGGACTTTCTTGCCCGTCCGATCGGCTTGGTCTGTAAGGCAGCCCAGCCGGGGGTCTTGCCGATGAACAGTTACAGCCCGGCTCAGGGTCACATTCATTTGCCGTCGGGGAAGGACTTATTGCAAGCTCCTGCGGCTGTCGGCGAGCAGGTTCCCGCTGTTAGTGACCGGATGATGGAGCGGCTTCTTTCCGCCCTCGCCTCAATCGAAAACGCCAACGCGGTGGCGATTCGGGCCATCACCGATCGAATGACCATCCGTGCCTTTCGCGCGCTCGGCGAAGGCCCACAGTTGGCTTTTGTCAACAAGCTCTGGAACGCTACGTGCACGTCTCACGCCTTCGAGACGCGCGGCGACACGATGTCTGACCCTCTTTCGGACGATATGGCGGGCAGGTCGCTTCCGTCCTCAGTCTGCCCGATCCGCCCGGGCGCCAACACGTTCAGGAAACGACTCACAGGAAGGCAGCCCTTCCGCGAATTCGGCATCGGGTTCCGCACCGATGGCGGCGATAAGAGTTCCATTACCCGAATCCTCGGCAGTGGCATGACGCAACAGCGGCTCAGCACGACTTTCATGCTCGGTCCCAAACGTGGCCTGCGCCTGGACGCTACCGTCATGATGGACAAATCGAGGGCGCGCTGCTGGACCGGGAACAACGACATCTTCAACGAGACTGCTGTCTGCGTGAGCAGGAATCTCTTTGGCGGCACCGCGTTCCCGGAGCGCAGCTCGTCCGGACTTTTCTATCTTTGGGCAGTGAACTGCGGCCCGCTTTTGGGTTTCGACACCGAAGAGTATCAACTTGGCCTCCCCAACAGCCGCCAATGGCGCCCCGGGGAAAAGGCTTTCCCTTTCATCCCCGCCGCCAACCTCCTGGCTTACGTCCAGGTCGACCGGCGTGGAGCGCCTTCCGGCGGCGGCTGGATGTTCGACCTCAACACGGGAGCTCAGTGGACGTTTGTCGGCTCGCCAACCGTGAAGCAGCGCAAGTACTTGGAGGATGAACTGGCCGCGTGGAAGGGTGGCTCCTACACCATCCCGCCCGCCTACGACTTTGCCGAACCAACCGTGGCGTAGACATGCAGCGGCCAATTTGTCTGTTCGACGATCTGTTTCTTGACAAAACGCTACCGGCGTGATAGCCTATCTTTGTGAAAGTCCCGCCTTTTGAGGAAGGCCCTTCGTCCTTCATCCAACCACTCCAAGGGAGAACTCTGTTGGCAGGTATCAAGTGTCAGGCCCCTGGTATCAGGTGTCCGGTGTCGGGCGTTGAGTTCCTGGGCCAGGATTACCGACGAGTTGTCATGGCTTGCGGGCCACCCGAGCCAATCAAAACCACCCTCGTCGTCACCCCCGCGAAGGCGGGGGTCCATTTTCGGTCCGGAAAACAATGGATTCCCGCTTTCGCGGGAATGACGTGGTTTGCGGAGGATCTGGTGTCCGCCCAAGTCAGCGCCCAAACGCCGGTGCAGAGAAGTTCACCTACGGATCCGATGAACGGGAAGGAGTGGGCCGTGCGAAAAAGATGTTAAAATCGTGGGAACGAAGCTAAGAAGTTGTTGAAAACAAAGGATCTGACATTTTGTAAAGTGCAAAAACGAAGCGAAAACGAACTGGTTTTGCACGCAAAGAAGTGCAATATACGCCAAAAAGAACCAAACATCGCGGGGGAAGAGAGGCAGGCAGCGCTAGGGCGGGTGCCGATCTTAGTTTCAAACTAGCGTTTGAAACAGTTGTTGGAATAGTGAATTCACGTCAATCGACCTATGGCTTGTCTTGTTTTTCGAGGGAACAAAGCGAGAATGTCTATGAAAACAAAGGATAATGTCAAAAAATCGGGGAGCCGTAGGGGTAGGGCTTGCCCTACCCTCGTCGCGGCCAGCAGAACCGCGGGGACGGCAAGCCGTCCCCCTACGGCGGGGCGGTTATCGGCGGATTGGGGTAGCCACCCTCCGCGGTTGACGTCTTCACCCCGGAGCTGCTAGAGTCGCACGCCATGAAGATGACACGCAGAGAGTTGTTGGCAGGGGCAGCGGCGGGTTCGCTGGCCCTGATTCCTGGGTGGACTATCGCCGAAGGCTTCGGGTTGGGCGCACCACCCCCTGCCCCCTCCTCGACCGAGGAGGGGAGTCAGTTTTCGACCGGGCGCTTGAAGATTGCGCTGGTCACCGGGATCATGTTCAAGTACGCGCACTCGCAGCATTTCGTAGATCGCTTTCTGGAGGGTTACGGCTGGAACGGCGCATGGCACAAGCCCCCCATGGACCTGGTCTCCCTCTACGTGGACCAGGTCGGTCCAGGCGACCTCAGCCGCGAACGGGCGGCGCGGTTCCCCTCGATGAAGATCTATCCGACGATCGCCGAGGCGCTGACCCTGGGCGGCAGCAAGCTGGCGGTGGACGGCGTAATTCTGATTGGCGAGCATGGCAACTATCCGGTGAACGAGAAGGGGCAAACCGAATATCCGCGCTACCAGTTCTTTCAGCAGATCGTCGGCGTCTATCGCGCGAGCGGGCGCTCCGTGCCGCTCTTCAGCGACAAACACCTCTCCTGGAACTGGGATTGGGCGAAGGAAATGTACGACACTTCGCGAAGCATGGGCTTTGCGTTCATGGCCGGGTCAAGCCTGCCGGTCACCTGGCGAATCCCGTCGGTCGAGATGCCACTGGGCACGCGCCTCCGCGAAGCAATGTGTGTGGGCTACGGAGGGGTGGACAGCTACGACTTCCACGGCCTCGAAACGATCCAGTGCATGGTCGAACGCCGCCAGGGCGGCGAGGGCGGCGTCGAGTGGCTCCAGGCTTACCGGGGCGAGAATTTCTGGCAGGCTTGTCAGGACGGCGTGTGGTCGCGCGAGTTGTGCGAGGCCGCGCTCTGCCGCAGCCACACGCTCACGCCGGCGAGAGCGGGCTTCAACGACATCTTCCCCACCCTGGACGATATGCGCCGCCTCGTCAAGGACCCCGTCGCGTATCATTACCAGCACACCGACGGCCTGAAGTGCACGCTACTACTGATGAACGGATTGGTGCAGGATTTCAATTTCGCGGCGCGCCTCGAAGACCGCAAGGAGCCTTTCTCCACCCAGATGTACTTGCCCATGCCGCCGGACCGCACCACGCTCGCGAACTTCTTCAGCCCCCTGGTCAACAACGTGGAGAAGATGTTCCTGACGGGCAAGCCCACTTATCCCATCGAGCGCACGCTGCTCACCACCGGGCTTACGGCCGCCGGCGTCGAGAGCCTGTACCGCAAACAGGCCCGCTATGAGACTCCGCACCTCGCCATTCGATATCAGCCCACGCGGGAATCTACTTATTGGAGGACATGAAAACAGGTGTCGGGTTTCGGGTGTCAGGTGTCAGGGAAGGCAGGTGTCGGGTGCCAGGTGCCAAGCACAGATTGAAGGGGATCGGGCGCTTTGCCAGTACTCTTGGCAACCCGGCCGCGAGGCCTGAAACCTGACACCCGACACCTGGCCCCCGACACCTGAACCTCCGGGAGTTCTCATGAAACAGATTGCAGTCATCGCCACCGTATATCGCTACCTTTCGCACGCGCAGCATATGGCGGACCGGTTTCTGGTGGGCTACCCGCACCATGGCGAGTGGCATCGGCCCGACATGAAAGTGGTCTCGTTGTATGTCGACCAGAAGCCGCCCGACGATCTGAGCGCCCAGCGGGGTCAGGAATTCGGCTTCCGCGTCTACCCGACGATTGCAGAAGCCCTGCGCTGCGGCGGCGACCGGCTGGCGGTGGACGCCGTTTTGATCATCGGCGAGCACGGCGACTACCCGCGCAACGAGAAAGGGCAGATCCTTTACCCGCGCTACGAGTTCTTTAAGCAGTGCGTGGAGGTGTTCGAGAAGGACGGGCGGGCCGTGCCGGTCTATAACGACAAGCACCTCTCGTACAGCTTCGAGAAGGCCAAGTGGATGGTCGAGGCCTCGAAGCGCCTGAAGTTCCCCATGCTGGCGGGCTCTTCGCTTCCTGTCACCTGGCGCCTGCCGGACCTCGAACTGCCGCTCGACTGCGAGATCGAAAGAGCCCTGATGGTGGGCGAGGGCGGCTCGGACGCGATGGATTTCCACGCGCTCGAAGCCCTCGAGTGCATGGTCGAGCGCCGCAAGGGGGGCGAGACCGGCGTGAAGGCCGTCCGGATGATCGAGGGCGACGAGGTCTGGCGAGCCGGAGAGGAAGGCCGCTGGTCGAAGGCGATGCTCACTGCCGCGCTTTCGCGCAGCGACACGCCGCTGGGGTTGACGCTCGTCGACGGGCGCACCCAGGACCTGGTGGGGAGCGGCGAACTGCCGAAGCTCGCGAAGAACCCTGCCGCCTATTTGATAGACTACAATGATGGCCTACAGTGCACGCTGCTGATGCTCGACGGCGCTCTGCGGGATTTCAATTTCGCCGCTCGCCTGCGGGGGATGAAAGACTTTGCTTCCACGCAGTTCTTCCTCTCGCCGGTTCCCAATGTCACCTACTCCGCCTGCCTGGTGAGCAAGATCGAGGAGATGTTCGAAACGGGGCAGGTGCCTTATCCCGTGGAGCGCACGCTGCTCACGAGCGGGGTGCTCGAGGCCTGCCTTACCTCGCGCCTCCAGGATCACGAGCGCCTGGAAACGCCGCAGCTTTCGGTGCGTTATCACGCTCCCCGCACTTCCCAGTATTGCCGGGCCTGAAATGTTACCCTGGGCGTTTTGGAGTGCGGCAGCTTGCTGCCGCTTTGGCTCAGGCCAGCTTGCTGGCCGGGAGGGGAACCCTCAGGAAGCAACGCGAGCAAGCTCGCGCTCGGGAAATGCGGCAGCAAGCTGCCGCACTCCAAAGCAGGGCCCTACTCGTGTCGGCCATTACCACACAGACTTCTCTGAAGAGGGGATCACGGGGTGATGCAGGCCGCAACGGGCTCGGGGCAGGCGGCGCGAACACGGGCGATTTCCCTGGTTAACGCTGCGCTTGAAATCGGTTTCGAAACGTAGCCGTCCATGCCGGCCGCAAGACATTTCTCGTGATCGCCGCGCATTGCGTAAGCGGTCATGGCAACAATCGGCCGATGTTTCGCAGTTCCTCTCTCTCTTTCGCGAATTGCCGCCGTGGCTTCGAAGCCATCCATATCCGGCATCTGGACGTCCATCAGCACCACGTCCACCTCGTGTTCGTCGAGAGCCTCGAGCACGCCACGTCCGGTCTCAGCCACGATCACGGAGTGGCCCCGCTTCTCGAGCAGTCGCACGACCAACTTCTGATTCACGGGGTTATCTTCGGCAACCAGGACTCTCAGCTTCGTCCCCTCCGCCCGCTCGCTCGAGCCGGCGGTTGGCTCCGGCGGCGTGTCTTCCGTCGCCCGGAGGCCGAGGTCGGTGGCGACCGATTCCTCCGGCTGGGGCTCGCCGGCGGGTTTCGGAACCAACCCCACCTGCAGCGTGAAGTGAAAACGGCTGCCTTCTCCGGGCCGGCTCTCCACCCAGATTCGACCGCCCATCATTTCCACCAAGTGGGCGGAGATGGTCAGGCCCAGGCCCGTGCCGCCAAACTGACGGTTGGTGGAACTGTCAGCCTGGGCGAAGGCATCGAAGATGGACTTCTGCTTTTCAAGAGGAATGCCGATCCCGGTGTCGCGCACGCTGAAGTGCAGAACAGCGACGTCCGCCTGTTGCCGCTCGAGTTCCACCTGCAATTCCACTTCACCCTGGCTGGTGAACTTGATGGCATTCTCGAGCAAGTTGCCGAGGATCTGAGCGAGCCGCGTCGAGTCTGCAGCAACGTCTTGCGGCACTTCAGGGCCCACCGCACAAGTCAGCTTCAGACCCTTGAGTTGAGCGCGCAGGGCCAGCGGCGCGACGATTTTGGCCAGGCTCTCGCGCAGGCAGAAAGGCGCGACGTCGAGGTCGAGTTTGCCCGCCTCAATTTTGGAGAAATCCAGGATGTCGTTGATGACCGTCATCAACCTGTCGGCGGACAGTTTCGCCAGCTCCAGGTACTCACGCTGCTCGGTCGTCAAGTTCGTACCCAGCGCCAATTCGGTCATGCCCAGCACGCCGTTCATGGGCGTGCGGATCTCGTGGCTCATGTTGGCCAGGAATTCGCTCTTGGCACGGTTGGCGGCCTCGGCGCCCTCCTTGGCTTTCTGGAGTTCCAACTGCGCCCGCTGGCGTTCGCTGATGTCATGAGCAACGGCCGCCGACCCTCTGGCCTCTCCGTTGCTGTTTTTGACCGGCGACACAGTGAGCGAGATGGCTAGCCGGGTACCGTTCTTACTCATCCGGGTCGTCTCTAAATGGGCGGTTCTCTCTCCCCTCTTGAGTCGTGCCAGAATCTGAGCCACTTCGTCTTTCCGGTCGACGGGAGCGAGCGTGGAAACATGTTTTCCGAGGATTTCGCTGGAGGCATAGCCGAAAAGCGCTTCCGCCGCAGCGTTCCAACTGATGATCGTTCCATGAAGGTCGGTACCGAAAATGGCATAATCGGACGACTCGACGATGCACGCCAGGAACCTCTGCGCCTCCTCGGCGAGCCTGCGCTCACTGATATCGTGCGCAATCGTCGCCGCACCCATGACTTCTCCCGCTGCGGACTTGATCGGGGAAACCGTGAGCGAGGCGGGGAACAGGCCGCCGTCTTTTCGCATCGGCGTCGTCTCAAAATGGGAGATCTTCTCTCCCCGCAGCAATCGGCTTAGCATTAGGCCTACTTCGCTTTGCCGCTCGGGCGGGACCAGAGTGGAAACATGCTTCCCGAGGATTTCGCCGCCGGTATAGCCGAAGAGTGCCTCCGCGGCTGCGTTCCAACTGACGATCGTTCCGTCAGGGGCGGTGCCGAAGATGGCATAATCGGAAGATTCCACGATGCAGGCCAGGAATCTCTGCGCTTCCTCGGCGCTCTTGCGCTCCGTCACGTTACGGAAGATGCCGCGCGCGGACACCGGTTTCCCGTTCTCGCGATGGCAATCGCTGCTGCCCTCTACCCAAATCGTCTCCCCGCTCTTGGCGACAAATTCGATTTCAACCGATCCGATCTCCTCTCCCGATATCAACCGCTGGAAAAGTATCCGGCAGCGTTCCCGATGGGCAGGCTTGACGACCTCAAGAAAATGCATCCCTGCAACTTCCGCTTCGCTGTAACCCAAGGTCTTTCGCCAGGCGGGATTGACCAGAAACAGCCGGCCCTCCGGGTCCGCACACTGGATTAAATCGTTGGCATTCTCGAACAGATCGCGATACTGCTCCTCCAAGGCAAGCTCGCGCTCGTACTTCAAGCGGATGGTCTCCATCTGCCGGCGGAGGCGGCGCCTCAAGGCCGTAATCCAGCCTAAGGCCATGAGCACAACCACTCCTAGAAAACCGAGGGCCGGCACCGCGCGGCGTGGAGTCCACCAGGACGGCAACTCGAGAACGGCAACGTCGGCGAGGGGGCGGAGAAGAATCTCGAATCCCTTCGGCGCGTGATTTTCATCCGCTTCGACCATCAGCACTCCGGTCAATTGCAAGACGCTCCCTTTGCGCAACGACGCCAAGGGTGCACTGTCTCCGTCGGAGTTCGAAATCGCTCTGAAGTTCCTGATCTGTCCGATGTGGGTAAGGGTGGGTAGACTACCTTTTGTGGGACTTTGGGCTGAGGCGGCTAGGGTGCTCAAGAGACATGCCGGCAGCAGCAGAAGTAAAACCGCGACGGCCTTCAGGCCGGCACAAGGCTGCTTCCGGCTGGGCTGTGGCCGAGCAACAGACCTCCGAAGGCGCGAACGGTGCCGAACGTTCGCCGCAGGCTTTACCAGGAGTTTCAGGAGACACCACTCCATGGATTTGAGTCTCTCCCAAACGCTTATCGGCACTCATCGCCAGTTCTTAACGATCCCCCTTCCTAACCGAAGTACTAGTGTCGTGTCCCAGAAGTTCGTTGAATATGTCAGCCCGTCAGCCGACGGGCGTAAGCAAGTAGCCCAGGGCGCAAGCCCTGGGCTCGATGGCCCTCACCCCGCCTCCGGCACCCCTCTCCCGCTGGGCGGGAGAGGGGACGGGGGTGAGGGGGGCTCTCGCGATCCGTCGGTTGACGGACTACTCGCTTACGCCCGTCGGCTGACGGGCTGAATTCTTCAACGAACTTCTGACTCGGGCCGCTACCGGCTACGACCTGATCACAAATTAACGACCTTCATGGCCCGTTCGGCATACCGGTCGCCTGCAGTTGCTCCCTTGGGCGCAGCCTCGTTCAGGCGCGCAAGGTCTTCAGGTGTAAGCGTGACCTCCAGGGCCGCGATGTTGTCCTCCAGATGCGCGCGTCGCGTGGTGCCGGGAATGGGGACGATTTCGTCGCCTTGAGCCGCCACCCAGGCCAGAGCCAACTGCGAAGCCTTGCAGCCCTTTTTCGAAGCGAACTGCTCGATCCGTCGGACAAGTTCAAGGTTGCGCGTCAGATTCTCGCCTTGAAAGCGCGGATGATTGCGACGAAAATCCTCGGGCGCCAACTCGTCCGTGCTGGTGAAACGGCCGGTCAAGAAACCACGGCCGAGCGGGCTGTATGCCACAAAGGAGATGCCAAGCTCCCGGCAGGCAGGAAGAATCTCATCCTCCGGGTCACGGCTCCAGAGTGAATACTCCGTTTGCAAAGCGGTGATGGGGTGAGCGCGATGCGCCCGGCGGAGGGTGGCAGGAGCCGCCTCGGACAGCCCCAGGAAACGCACCTTTCCCTCGTCAACCAGGCGCACCATCGCCCCCACAGTTTCTTCGATGGGGACATTGGCATCGACCCGGTGCTGGTAATACAGGTCAATGGTCTCTACGTTCAGGCGGCGCAAGCTCGCTTCGCAGGCCATGCGCACGTAATCGGGCCGGCCGTTGATTCCCAGGAAGCTGCCGTCAAGCCCGCGCACATTTCCGAACTTGGTGGCGAGCACGATCTCGTTCCGGCGGCCCTTGATGGCTCTTCCCACCAACTCCTCGTTGTGGCCGTTACCATATATGTCGGCGGTATCCAGAAAATTCACGCCGCGGTCGAGCGCCAGGTGGATCGTCGCCACGGATTCCTCTTCGTTCCGTGGCCCGTAGAACTCCGACATTCCCATGCATCCCAGACCGATGGCAGAAACAGTGAGGGAGCTGTGCCCGAGATTTCGATAACGCATTGAGTTGTCCTCCATGTTTTCAAACCAAGACACCCGAACTAAAGTATCATTGGGGAAGATTCTGCTCAAGCATTGTGCGCTGGAGTCTCCTCCGTTCACTTGCGTCCTTCGCCTTCAGTTGCGCAATGCGGAATCCGCAGCCAGGAACTCGCCAATGTGCGTTTGCGTATTCTCTAATAGAAACAGATGGAGGATAATCCAATGAGTACAAGTCCCGACCCCCCCCGCACTTACATTCCACCCGAAGCTCCTCCTCCCCCGCTGGCGCCTCAGCCTCCGCGGTCTGGGAGCAACATCGTGGCGATTGTCCTATTGGTTCTGGCACTCATCGTTTTAGTCAGCGGCATCGCAGTTTGGACCGGCTTGAGGTTTCTCTCCCACAATCTCAGCGTGCAGGTTAAGGAGCAGGGAGGAAGCCAAAAGGATGTCGCAATCAACACGCCGATCGGTTCCATGGAAGTTCACAAGGACGTCAGCCCAGACAACCTCGATTTGCCCATTTATCCTGGCGCGATCCGAGTAAAAGACAAGGATTCTGCCACTGTGGACTTCGGTTTTGGCGGCGATGCCGGCGTGCACATCATGGCAGCCAGATTCGAAACCACGGATTCTCCGGAAGCCGTCAGGTCGTTTTACAAGGAACACCTGGGTAGCGCAGTCACAAAATTCACCGACCACGGCTTAACCGGAAAGAGCTCATTCGAGATCAAGGATAAGGACCTCGAAAAGGTGGTGGAGATTGAAACCGACGGAGGTAAGACGGTAATCAAACTGGTGCGGATATCGGTCGGCAAGGGCGAGAGCAACTAGCGTCGTGTCCCAGAAAATCGTTGAATATGTCAGCCCGTCAGCCGACGGGCGTAAGCGAGTAGTCCGTCAACCGACGGATTGTGAGGCCCTCCCTCACCCCCGTCCCCTCTCCCGCTCGGGCGGGAGAGGGGTGCCGCAGGCGGGGTGAGGGCCATCCAACCCCGGGGCTCACGCCCTGGGCTACTTTATGGCGCCCCTGACGGGGCTACTGACGCGTGGCCGAATCGTCTCGCCTTATATTGCGAATCACTGGGACAGGACACTATCGGCCGTTGCTGTGAGACCACATTGAATGCTAGAATTTTTCTTGCCGCTCAGGGTACGAAAGAACCAAACAGAGAGGCTTGCCCGCCTCAGCCATGGACTTGTGTTGCGTCGCGCACCGCGCACGATGTACGCGATCCAATACACCAAGACCAAACGGCGCACTGGAACCTGATATGCAACCCGAACGCTGGCAACGAGTGCAGGAGTTGTTCCACCGCGCCGCCGACCTTCCGCGTTCGGAGCAGCTTTCTTTCCTCACCCAAGCCTGTGGCGATGATTCGGAGATACGCTCGACTGTGCTGGCGATGATCGAGCAGGACTCGAAGAGTTTTGGGCTACTCGATCGCGATGTGTCCGACCTCGCCGCGGACCTCATGCAGGCTGACGCGACCCAGCCCAGGGAATTCGGTCCTTATCGAATCAAGAGCGTCCTGGGAGAAGGCGGGATGGGGGTCGTTTATCTGGCCGAGCGGCGGGACCTGGGGAACCTGGTCGCCGTCAAGATCCTGCGCGACGCGTGGCTGTCTCCTTCCCGGCGCAAGCGCTTTGAAACCGAGCGGCGCACGCTCGCGCAACTTAATCATCCCTCCATCGCCGCCCTGTACGATGCGGCGACCTTACCCGACGGAACGCCCTGGTTCGCAATGGAATACGTCCGAGGCCTCGCCCTGAACAAATATTGCGAGATCAACAAGTGTTCAATCGAGGACCGCCTGAAACTAGTCCGTTCCGTTTGCGAAGCGGTGCAATACGCCCACGATCGCGGCGTCATTCATCGCGATCTGAAGCCCTCGAATATTCTGGTCAAGGAAGATGGCTCTCTGCGGCTGCTCGATTTTGGAATCGCCAAGCAGCTCGATACAGAGGGGCGGCCGGCCGATCTGACCCGGACGGCTCTGCGTCCCATGACTCCCGCCTACGCGGCTCCGGAGCAGCTTCGCGGCGGCGCGGCGGGCGTCGAAAGTGACGTCTACTCCCTTGGCGTCATTTTGTACGAATTGTTAACCGGACGTCTGCCCTTCGATGTTTCTGAAAAAACGCCGCCCGAGGCGGCTACTGTCGTAACCACACAGGAACCAATGAAGCCGTCGCTGGTGGCGCGCCGCGGCGGAACGCGCACTGGATCGTGGATCGATTTGGATGTGCTGTGCCTGAAGGCGATGCAGAAAGATCCCGCTGAGCGGTATCGATCTGCGCAGGCGCTGATCGACGACCTCGATCATTATTTGAGACACGAACCGCTCAACGCCCGCCCCGATTCGCCGTTTTACACGTTGACGAAATTTCTGCGGCGAAACTGGCGCTCCGTGGCAGCCGGAGCGGCGATGCTGGCGAGCATCGGGATCATCATTGCGCTGACCATGAGCCGTAGTCCCAAAGGAATCGGCGAGTCCATGCCGCACACCGTAGCGGTGATTCCCTTTGAGAACGCGGGAACCGACTCGAGGCTCGATTTTCTCAAATGGGGGATTGCTGATGAAATCTCCGCCACCCTGGGATATGCGCGTTCGCTGACCGTACGGCCGCCCGAACAGACTCATAAATACAGCGGATCGGATCCTGACCTCGCCAAGATAGGGCGCGAGCTGCGAGTGGCGCGCCTGATCAGCGGGCATTTTCTTCAAGCGGGTGACCAACTCCAAATCACTTTGCGAATGACCGATGTCGAGAACGATGGTCTGCTGTGGGAGGACGTTTTCGATATTCCGGCCGGGAACATGATCGCGATGCAGGCGCAGATCGCGGCCAAGACGCGCCGCGGTCTGGCCCCGCTGCTGGGCGCGCCGGGATTTATCACCGAAACGCGTCCGAAACCAACCAATGAAGAAGCCTACAAGCTTGTGCTGGAAGCCCGCTCGATTACGGCCGAGGCCGATCCCAAACTCAACCGGCGCGCCATCGAAATGTTGAAACGAGCGGTCGAGCTCGACCCGGCTTACGCTCAGGCTTGGGAAGATCTCTCGGCGAGGTACGTGGCGGACGTTTGGATTAGGAACGGCGGCCAGCCCGCGATCGAGGGTTGGTGGGATGCAGGCGAGCGGGCCGCCCAGCTCGATCCCGACAACGTAATTTTCCGTGCCGCCTTCCTGTACATGCAGGGATCAGTGGGAAAGCAGGCCGATCGCCGCGGAATCAGCCGCGGTGAGGCGTATCGCCGCCTCGAAGAGTTGATTCGCCTCCGGCCGGATAGCGCCCGGCTGCACTTTGACGCAAGCTGGATGCTGCGTGATGCCGGCCTGCTGGAAGAGTCGGCGCGCGAATGTGAAACGTCGGTGCTGATCGACGCGCAAGATGCCGGCGCCAGGAGTTGCGGAGTCACGTTCATGCTGCTGGGGAACTACCCGCGCGCCATGGATTTTCTGCGCCTGGATCCCGCCAACCTTATGAAGGCGGTTTCGATCGATTTGCTGCTGCACCAAGGAAAGGCAAGAGACGCCCTGAAGATCTGGCCGGATCCCACACCGCGATGGGGCGCCTATCGGGTGTTGCTGGCGTACTTGCAACATCGTCCCTCCGCGGAGATCGCAAGGCTCGCGCGCGCCGTGCAGCCTGACTCCGACCCGGAAATGAACTATTTCTCTGCCGCGCATCTGGCGTACGCCGGTGAGCCGGATGCTGCGCTTCCGTTGCTGAAACAGGCCGTTGACGATGGGTACTGCTCGTATCCGGCGATGGATTCCGATTCCTTCCTGGCGCGGGCGCGCTCGCGGCCTGGATTTCAAGATATCCGATTGGCGGGGATGGCGTGCCGTGATGCGTTCCTATCCGCAGCTGCCGGCAAAGTGCCGGCGCGATGACCCCGCCGCTGATCGCCTTCGGTTAAGTGCTCTGCTTGACGATAATTTTGATTTAACCGGTCCAGACCTGCCGTCTACAGACATCTCGGGAAAACATCATCCCAAATTCCGAAGTTGCAAGGCTCGATGGGAAGAAACCCCTCACCCGGCTCGCTACTCTCGCCACCCTCTCCCCAATGGAGAGGGCCGTCGGCGATGTTGGTTTTCAGCCCTCTCCCTCGAGGAGAGGTTGACGAGCTTTTGCATTCCCTCTTCTTATGATTTGATCCTGCTGGTACAATCGCTGGGTGCCTGTTCGTGCACGCGCGAGGGAATGAGTGCCGGCGGGCAATGCGCAATCATGACGAGGAGCGTGCTGTGAGTGATCAGCCGGAAGATTTTGCCGCGATGTTCGAGGCTTCAGTCAAGGCCAGGCGTTTGGATCAAGGCGAACTGGTTGAGGGCAGGATCGTCTCGATCGGTCCGGAGGTGGCGTTAGTTGACGTTGGTCGCAAGGGTGAGGCGGTCATGGATATCGCCGAACTGAAGAACACCGACGGCGCGTTCGAGTTGGCGCTGGGCGATCGCGTTCAGGTGATGGTGGTGTCGACGACAGGCGGGCTGACGGTCTCCCGAAGGCTGGCGGGAGCGGCCGCGAGCGATCGGCAGGTCGAGGCCGCCTTTCAAAGCGGCCTGCCGGTGGAAGGCAAGGTCGAACGGGCGGTCAAGGGCGGCTACGAGGTGCGCATCGGCCGGCGTCGCGCCTTCTGCCCGATGTCCCAGATCGACCTCCGCGGCGCGGACCCGACGGCGCACGAAGGGCATGTCTACCAATTCCGGATCATCGAGTACAAGGAAGGCGGCTCAGACCTCGTCGTCGCCCGGCGCCCGCTCCTCGAGGACGAGCAGCGGGCGAACGCCGCCAAGGTTCGCGACAAGATCGTCCCCGGTGCAGTCATGACCGGCCGTGTCACCTCCGTCCGCGAGTTCGGCGCGTTCGTCGACCTCGGAGCAGGTGTCCAGGGCCTCGTCCACGTGTCCGAGATGGCGTGGTCCCGCGTGTCGGACCCTGCGGAGATCGTCAAAGCGGGCCAGGAGATCACGGTCAAGGTGCTGCGCGTGGACGAGGCAAAGCAGAAGATCTCGCTCGGGTTGAAGCAGCTCTCCGCCGACCCCTGGTCGAGAGTGCCCGAGGTGTACAAAGTCGGCCAACGGCTGCCTGGCCGCGTCACGCGCGTGGCGCAGTTCGGGGCGTTCGTGGAGCTCGAGCCGGGCGTCGAGGCGCTGGCCCATGCTTCCACCTTCGAGCCCACCGGACGACCGGGAGGCTGGTCGAGTCAGGTCACCTCAGGGATGACGGGCACATTCGAGATTCTAACCATCGACCTCGAGCAGAAACGGATGGGCGTGGCGCTGGTTCAGGAAGCCTGGGGGCGGGCTGCGGGGGCGCCGGGAGGCCGGCCCGACATCGTTCCGGGCGCGCGCCTGACGGGAAAGGTCGAGCGACACGAAAACTTCGGCGTGTTCGTCTTCCTGGCCCCCGGGCGTACCGGTGTCATCCCAATGAGCGAGACCGGCATCGCGAAGGAAGGCGATTTCCAGCGAGTCTTTGCGGTCGGGGCGGACGTCGAGGTCATCGTGCTGGAAGTTGATCCGTCAGGCCGGCGCATCCGCCTGAGCGCGAAGGCAGTCACGGAAGCGCGCGAGGCCGAGGAAGTGCGCGAGTGGACGGAGCGCAATGCCCCTGCCGCCGAGGGCCTCGGCACAATCGCCGACAAGCTGCGCTCGGCGCTCAAGTCGCAAGAGAAGTGACACTCTCACCTGCCTCCGGGCCGAAGCCCTAATTGTCTCCATGCATGGCGTTCCCTTCGGCAGGCGTAGGCCCGTCCCGCCTCTCGGTGCTTCCGCCATCCGGTGCTTGCACGCCGCCGGGAACCTAACTCAGTTCTGGTTTCCCGCCCCGTGACTCGATCCGCAGAGCTTGCAATAGGTGGGCGGTTCAGTGTTATCGATGCGATGCTTCACGGGTTTGAGCGTGCGGAGGTAGGCGAAGATGCCCTTCAGATCTTCGTCGGTGAGGTTCCGGAAGTCTTCCCAGGGCATGATCTGGTTAATCTTCCGCGCCTTGACGTAGCCTGTGTGAATCATTTCCAGGAAAAGAGACTCGTCATAGTAGGAGATGCCCGAGGCGTCCGGCGTGATATTAGCGCTCGCCACTCGACCCCACGGCCCCTCCAGGATGACGCCGCCGGCGAATTCGAGGCCTCGAATCGGCTGGCCTTTCACCTGCGGCGTGTGGCAGTCCGAGCACGCTGCGATGGTCACCAGGTAATTGCCGCGTTTGACGGGCGTCGAGACGTCCGGTTCGGGCACCGGCTCGGTAAGGGGTTGAGGCACGCTCCGGATGAGGTACTTCACCGGGAAGATGATCTCCGTAGTGGGCAGGGCTTTTCGGATGGGCGGGATGGAGCGGAGATACACGATCACAGAGGCCAGGTCTTCGTCAGATATATAACGGAAGGAGGGGTAAGACATAAAAGGGAATAAGGCGTGGCCGCCGTCTCCGACCCCCTCACGGATGGCGCGCGCCAGCATGTCATCCGTCCAACGGCCGGCTCCGGTTTCCGGGTCAGGAGTGATATTGGGCGGAATGACTCGGCCAGGAAGCCCGGCCAGTGGGAAATTGCTGTAGCCGGCGCCGCGCGTGCTCTCAATCAGCGGAGCGTCATGGCTTGTCCACTCGCGTTCGCCGTGGCACTCAAAGCATCCGAGGAGATTGTTAGCCAGGTACTGGCCTCGAGCCAGGCGTTGCGGTGTCGGTTCGAAGGTGCGATTGGTTAGGGGACGAGCGCGCGGGCCGATGAATGGCCGCCAGCCGATGGTCAGGCTGATGCCGACGCAAAGCAATACAATCAGCGCCATGACCGCGAACAGAACGATCTTGAAGATCTTCCTCATGGGCGCACCTCGCTGCCTTGGAATGACCGTTTGACGAGAATTAAAAGACTTGTTCCTGGAAACCCAGCCACTGAGGTAACACTATCACGGAAAGCTGATGAAAAGAAAGTGTGGGTAAAGTGCAGGGCAGGGTGGCGTCAAAGTCGCAGGGGAGTACGATTGAAGCGGACGACCTAGCGCAGCTTTGGAGTGCGGCGGCTTGCCGCCGCTTTGATTCCGCGAGCTTGCTGGCGGAGGTGGGCGCAGACAGCCCGGCCAGCAA
>Ga0209517_10001422_pt1 | contig 36384 bp, 24 predicted proteins | sample PeaSoiMetSII2010_FD_187695 | JGI IMG/M metagenome (GOLD analysis project Ga0209517, IMG submission 187695) | Peat soil microbial communities from Weissenstadt, Germany - SII-2010 (SPAdes) (version 2) | ecosystem: Environmental > Terrestrial > Soil > Wetlands > Peat | place: Germany... | reverse complement strand
CCGGGCTACGCTGGGCCCGGCGGCAACCGTTGGAAAATATGCCGCGCGTGCGACCTGCACAAGGGCGAGGGCCTCCCTGTACTGTGCTTCAGCCGCTGCCAGGTTCTGGTTCGAGATATTGACCTGCTCTTCGAGCGTATTCAACTGAGTGTCATTGAAAATTGTCCACCATGACCCGCGGGGAATTTGGTCCTGTGGCTCCGCTTTCTTCCAGCCCTCCATTTCTTTGTATGAAGGCGGAGTTTCAGCCTTTGGCCTTAAATAATCCGGTCCCACCGTACATGCAAAAAGGATCGTAAGCAGCAGACAAGCTGCTGCGAGCCTGATAATGTTCATTCGCGTCATGCCCTCACCTATTCATCAGTATTTATTTTCCGTTTTCCACCTGGCTTCCTTCTTAGAAGCCAGAGCCGTAGACGGTCCATGTAGAGATAGATTACCGGGGTGGTAAAAAGCGTTAACATCTGGCTGAAAATCAGCCCGCCTGCAATGGATATTCCCAGCGGCCTCCGCAGTTCGTAGCCTACGCCTGTGCCCAGCGCCAGGGGCAGCGCCCCCAGGAGCGCGGCCATAGTGGTCATCATAATAGGCCGAAATCTGAGCAAAGAGGCCTTATAGATTGCCTCCTCCGGGCCCATGCCTTCATTTCTCTCGGCGTCCAGGGCAAAATCGACAATCATGATACCGTTCTTTTTGACCAGACCGATCAGGAGGATAATGCCGATTACTGCAATCAGGCTGAGATCGGTCCCGGTGATCATCAGGGCTACCAGTGCCCCGACCCCCGCCGATGGAAGAGTTGAGAGTATGGTGATCGGGTGGATGTAGCTTTCATAGAGTATTCCCAGCACCAGGTACACACAAAACAGGGCCGCCAGGATAAGAATAGGTTCATTGGAAAGAGAGGCCTGGAATGCCTGGGCCGTGCCCAGGAAAGTCCCATGGATATTTTCCGGCATTCCCATCTTTGTGGTCGCCTCTTCCAGCGCCTCTACCGCATCCCCGAGCGCCACGCCGGCAACAAGGTTGAACGAGATCGTTATTGCGGGGAACTGCCCGGCATGATTAACGGAGAGTGACGTGGTCTCCGGCATGTATTTGGTGAATGCGCTCAGCGGCACCTCGGCCCCGTTGGCAGAATGAACATAAACGTCGCGCAGGATTTCAGGCCGCTGGCAAAAGCGCGGGGCCAACTCCATCACCACGTGATATTGGTTCAACGGGGTATAGTTAATTGCGACCTGGTCCTGGCCGAAACACCCGTAGAGGGTATTATCCATGAGTTGCGTGGAGATACCAAGACGAGACGCTGTGGAACGGTCGATCGTAATCAAGGCCTGCTGCCCCTTGTTCTGCTGATCGCTGCTTACGTCCACCAACTGGGGCAATTTAAGCGCCTCTTGCAGCACGCGGGGCGCCCACCTGTTGAGGTCCTTCAGATTCTCGCCACGCAGAGTATATTGGTAGGCGGCATTGCTGATCATCCCGCCGATCCGCAGGTCCTGAACCACTTGAAGATATGTGGGCGCGCCCGCTATCTGGGCGAGCTTTTTGCGCAGCCGCCCGATAATCTCAGTCGCTGTTGCCTTGCGCTCCTCAAAAGACTTAAGCGAAATGAACATCCGCGCAGTATTTGCAGTGCTGGCGCCCGCCCCACCCCCCCCGGTAAACGCAGACACATAGTCGACATCGGGATCGGTTCTGATGATGTCGGCAACCTGTGTAAGTTTCGTGGTCATGGCTTGAAAAGAGATATCCTGCGCCGCCTGCACCCGGCCGCTGATGCGTCCGGTGTCCTGGTCGGGAAAAAAGCCCTTGGGAATGTACCAGAACAGCACAACACTGGTCACGAGCGTCAACAGCGTAATGAAGAGCATGATCAGAGAATGCCGGAGCGCCCAGCGCAGACCCTTGTCGTAAGCGTCCCGCATATGGTCGAATAGCCACTCCAAAGCCCTGTAGACAAAGCCGTGAGCGTGGCCGGTCTCCTTCTTGAGAAGGGTTGCGCACATCATCGGGGTCAATGACAGCGAGACGACAAGAGATATGATGATGGCCGCGGAAAGAGTGACCGCAAACTCGCGGAACAAACGACCCACCATTCCGCCCATCAAAAGAATGGGGGTGAATACGGCGACAAGAGAAACGCTCATGGAAATCACCGTGAAGGCAATCTCTCGCGCGCCGCGCAGGGCCGCCTGCATTGGGGGCAGACCCTGTTCCCTGTATCTTGTGATATTTTCGATCACTACGATAGCGTCGTCCACCACAAATCCGGTGGCGACGGTAAGGGCCATGAGAGAAAGATTATCGAGGCTGTAGTCTAAAAGATACATTACCCCGAAGGTGCTGACGAGCGAAACTGGAACGGCGATGCCCGGAATGAGCGTAGCGCGCAGGTTGCGTAAAAAAGCAAAGACGACCAGGATGACGAGTATGCCGGATATGATAAGCGTATGTTCGACATGCTGGAGAGAACCACGGATCGGCGGACTTCTATCGAGAACAACCGCGAGATTAACGCTCTCGGGTAGCAAGGCCGCCAACTGCGGCATCATTTTGCGGACCCGGTCCACTGTCGCGATAATGTTGGCGCCCGGCGACCTGAAAATGACCAGCATCACGGCCGGCTTGCCGTTTACCGAACCCCCCGCCCGCAAATCTTCAACCGAATCTTCTACGGTACCGAGGTCCGACAGACGGACCTGCCCTCCGTTTTGATATCGGACAATCAGCGGGCGGTATTCATCGGCTTTATGCAATTGATCGTTGGTTTGGATTTCCAGGGCCTCAGCCCCATTGGTAAGTTGTCCTTTGGGCCGGCTGACGCTGGTGGTTTTCAGCACGTTTGCCACATCATTGAGGCCGAGCCCATATTTGTTCAACGGTCCGGGGTCCAATTCCACACGAACAGCGGGCAGAGATCCCCCTCCGACGAAAACCTGGCCGACCCCATCGACCTGTGAGAGCTTCTGCGAAAGTATCGTCGAGCCTGTATCGTACATTTGAGCTTTGGTCACCATCTCGGAGGTGAGCGCAATGATAAGGATCGGCGCATCAGCCGGGTTGACTTTGCGGTAGGTTGGATTGCTCGGCAGATTGGTGGGCAGGTAACCACGCGCTGCATTGATCGCCGCCTGCACGTCGCGTGCTGCGCCGTTGATGTCACGGTCCAATTCGAACTGGAGGATGATGCCGGCGGAGCCCAGGGAACTGGACGAAGTCATCTCGGTGACCCCGGCAATATGCCCGAACTGCCGTTCCAGGGGGGCCGCTACGGATGTCGCCATGGTCTCGGGGTCCGCTCCGGGCAGGCCGGCGGAGACACTGATCGTTGGAAAATCAATCTGCGGAAGGGGTGATACCGGCAGGACACGAAATGCGACAATTCCGGCCAATGTCATGCCAATTATCAGGAGGGTCGTGGCGACTGGGCGCTTTATGAAAATTTCTGAGAAGTTCATGCGGGCCCGGCCCCATGGTCATCATCGGAATCTTTAGAGCGAAACTTGGCCAAACGCCTGGCCAGACGGTCGAACCACAGGTAAATGACCGGGGTCGTGTAAAGGGTGAGCATCTGGCTGATAATGAGGCCTCCCACTATCGAAATGCCCAGCGGGCGCCGCAACTCCGAACCCAGCCCCGTTCCAAGCGCCAGGGGGAGAGCACCTAAAATGGCGGCCATCGTGGTCATCATGATCGGCCGGAACCTGAGCAAACATGCCTGATAAATGGCCTCGACAGGTTCCTTCCCTTCTCTTCGCTCGGCATCGAGGGCGAAGTCGACCATCATGATGCCGTTTTTCTTTACGATTCCTATCAACAGGATAAGGCCTATCAGCGCAATTACGCTGAACTCGGAGTGAAAGAGCATCAACGCGACAAGTGCCCCTATACCTGCGGAAGGCAGTGTCGAAAGTATCGTAATCGGGTGTATGTAGCTTTCGTATAGTACCCCGAGCACTATGTAGACCGTTACCAGCGCGGCCAATATCAGGAGCGGTTCATTGGCCAGGGCAACGCGAAAGGCCTGGGCAGTGCCCTGAAAGCTTGTCTGGATGCTCGCAGGCAAGCCCAGCTTCTTCGTGGTTGCCTCGATCACGTCGGTGGCTTCTCCCAATGATGCCCCCGGCGCCAGATTGAATGAGACAGTCGTTGCCGGAAATTGCCCCAGGTGGCTGATGACAAGCGGTCCGGTCGTTCTTGAAAAGCGTGCGACCGCGCTCAAGGGGACCTGTGCCTGCGGGGCGGCAGCGGTCGAAGCCGAGGCGCCCCCGGTTGCACCGGTAGGGCTGATTCCGATGGAGGTCCCGGTCGAAGCCGTTGTCGAAGCCGTTGTCGAAGCTGTCACCGGAGTTGTCGTTACTCCCCCTGACGGGGTCGTTGTCAGAATTCCAGTCCCGGAAGGGATGTAGATATCGTGGAGTTTGTCAGGGTTTTGCCGAAATTCAGGTTTGACCTCGAGAACGACCCGATACTGGTTCAACTGAGTGAAAATGGTAGATATCTGCCGCTGGCCGAATGCATCGTAGAGAGTATCGTCGAGAAGCTGAGTTGATATCCCGAACCGGGAAGCGGTGCTGCGGTCGATATCGAGCCGGGCCTCCAGTCCCTGGTCCTGTTGGTCGCTGCTCACATCGCGAAGTTCCGGCGACTCTTGAAGGGCCGCCACGAATTTGGGGGTCCAGGTGTTCAATTCGACAATATTCGGGTCCTCAAGAGTGTACTGAAATTGCGTCCGGCTGACGTGGTCTTCCACTGTGAGGTCCTGAACCGGCTGCATGTACAGCGTGATGCCCTTGAGTTTGGCCAATGCCGGCTGGAGGCGGAGAATCACCTCGTCGGCGCTCATATGCCGCACTTCGAGCGGCTTCAAGTTTATGAGGACCCTGCCGGAGTTCATGGTGATATTGGTGCCGTCGATTCCAATGAACGTGGACAGGCTTTCTACAGCCGGGTCCTCGAGAATTACTTTGGCAAGCTCCTGCTGCCTTTCAGCCATTGCGGAAAACGAGATCCATTGGGGCGCCTCGGAGACGCCCAGAATGATGCCGGTATCCTGGACCGGGAAGAAGCCTTTGGGCACAACGACATAAAGAAACACTGTTAACACCAGGGTGCCGACCGCTACCAGCAGGGTAGCCGATTGCCTGTCCAGCACCCAACGCAGCGATCTTGCATAGGACGCGATGATACTTTCTTGCACATGCTGAGACCACCGGAAGATCTTTCCCTGTTTCTCCTCGGGCGTATGGCGCAAAAGGCGAGCGCACATCATGGGTGTGAGTGTCAGGGAGACGACCGCCGAGATCAGAATTGTAACGCCCAGGGTGACGGCGAATTCTCGGAACAGTCTTCCGACAACGTCGCCCATGAAGAGCAGAGGTATGAGGACTGCAATGAGCGAGATGGTAAGGGACACGATGGTGAAAGCGATCTGCTCGGAACCTTTGAGGGCGGCCTGTACGGGCGAGTCCCCCTGTTCGATGTAGCGGGAAATATTCTCGATCATGACAATGGCGTCATCCACCACGAAACCGGTAGAGATTGTGAGCGCCATGAGTGAGAGGTTGTTGAGACTGAACCCGAGCAAGTACATGACCCCGAATGTGCCGATCAGGGAGAGCGGGACCGCGACGCTGGGGATGATAGTTGCCGAAACATTTCGCAGGAACAGGAATATCACCATTACGACCAGCACTATTGCCAGCAGAAGTTCGAATTGAACATCGTCTACCGAGCCCCGGATGGTTGTGGTGCGGTCAGTTAAAACCTGGACGCGCACGGCCGCGGGCAAAGTGCTCCGCAACAAGGGGAGAAGCCTCTTGATCCTGTCGACGACCTCGATAACATTGGCGCCCGGCTGTCTCTGTATATTGACTATCACAGCGGGCGTAGTGTTCATCCAGGCCGCCTGGTTCACATTCTCGGCCCCATCGATTACATCGGCCACATCGGACAGCTTCACCGGCGCCCCGTTGTGGTAAGCAATAATCAGTGGAAGGTAATCCTTGCTGGTAAGAAGCTGATCGTTTGCTCCTATGATTGAAGACTGCGCCGGACCGTCGAAAGCCCCCTTGGCCTGGTCCACGTTTGCGGACGCAACAGCCGTGCGAAGGTCTTCCAGGCTGAGACCGTAAGAGGAAAGAGCGGTCGGGTTGGCCTGAATCCTCACGGCGGGTCTCTGGCCCCCGCTTATGCTTACCAAGCCTACGCCCGGCAGTTGGGAGATCTTCTGAGCAAGCCTCGTATCGGCCAAATCCTCAACTTTTGGCAAGGGAAGGGTGTCCGAGGTGAGCGCCAGCGTCAGAATCGGCGCGTCGGCCGGGTTCACCTTGCTATATACCGGCGGGTTTGGAAGGTTGGCAGGCAGGAAAGTTGCCGATGCGTTAATGGCCGCCTGCACCTCCTGCTCAGCCACGTCGAGGCCGAGTTCCAGGTTGAACTGAAGAATAACGACGGAACTGCCGCTCGAGCTGTTTGAGATCATCTGCTTCAGACCCGGCATTTGCCCAAACTGGCGTTCGAGTGGCGCCGTAACAGTCGATGCCATTACATCAGGGCTGGCGCCCGGGAAAAACGTCAGCACCTGGATAATAGGATAGTCCACCTGGGGGAGGGCGGAAACCGACAGTTGATGGTAGGCGACGGCGCCGACAAGCAGGATGGCCACCATGAGCAGGGTGGTAGCAACCGGCCGAAGAATGAACGTTTTTGAAGGATTCATCAATTACCCTTGTTGGAGGAACCAGCGGCCTGCTTTTGCGCCTCGACCCTGCTGCCTTCTTTCAGCTTTTCCGCTCCCTCCACCACAACGATCTCACCCGGTGAAATTCCTTGTTCGATCGATATCAGGTCTCCTTCACTAGGTCCGGTTTTGACCCAGCGCACAGTTACCGTCTGGTCCTCCTTTACTGCGTATACAAACGTCCCCTTGGGACTATGCTGTATGGCGGATGAAGGCGTCACAGTCACGCCGCCCAAGGTTTCCAGGAGAAGGCTGGCATTGACGAACTGGTTGGGAAAAAGAACATGATCATCATTGGTGAAGACAGCTTTGAGACGAACTGTCCCGGTGGTGGTGTCGATCTGGTTGTCGGCCGTAAGCAGGCGGCCCGAGGCAATCTTGCGATTTTGCTCGCGGTCGTAGGCGTCCACCGTCAAGTTTTCCCTGGCATCGAGCTTTTTCATGAGGGAAGGCAGATTATCTTCAGGAATGGGAAAGATGACCGTAATAGGCTGCTCCTGCGTGACTACGGCTATCCCGTTGGCGTCGGTTGTGTGAACGATGTTACCCGGGTCCACGAGTCGCAGTCCGATCCGCCCCGTGAACGGAGAAGTGATACGAGTGTAACCCAGATTGATTTTGGCGCTTTTGACCAATCCCTCATCCAGCTTGACCGTTCCTTCATACTGGTGCACCAGATAGATCTGCGTGTCCCTTTGCTGCAGCGCTATCGAATCCTGCCCGGCAAGGGTCTCGTACCGTTTCAAATCAATCCTGGCATCATCGAGCAGCGCCTTGTCCCTTGCCAACTGGCCCTCCGCCTGGAGCAAGGCCGCTTCGAACGGCGCCGGATCTATTTCCACCAACAGTGCCCCTTTCTTTACCTTATCCCCTTCTTTGAACGGGACCTGCAAAACCTGCCCGGTAACCTGGGTGAGAATGGTGGCGGTATAGAGCGCTGTAACTGTACCCAGCGCCGCAAGGTAAACATGGATATCCCCCTGTGTGGCGGCAGTGACAACTACCGGAATGCTACGGGCGTTAAGGGGCGGACCTTGTCCAGCGGCGCGCTTTCCGGAAAAATTCCAGCCGCCATAAAGTAATAGTGCGGCCAGAAGCGCGGAAACAACCCAAACTCCACCCCTGACAGGGGGTGATTTAAGCTTCTTGCTTTTCCTGTTTTCGTCTTGCAATGAGAAAGTCATTTAATTTCCTCGCCCAAAAGTCTTCGTGAATACTCGTCGGGATCAAACAGAGCCTGGCCGGGACCTGATCCGGGGACGAACCGGATATAGGGCCAAATGATATAGGGCCAATAAATTAAAGGCCTCCCTCGCGTGATCTGCTCTTCATGGCAGACAGGCTATCAAAGGAGGCAATTTTGGGCCATTCTAGCACTTACAGGTATTCTGACGCAAGCTCGGTCGATGGATTCTAACAGTCTGGCTTTAGTTGACGAATTAAGTTTTGTTAAGAGTTCTCAACCGGCTTTACTTTTATTTACAATGATGTCCTATAGCATTGCGCTCCCTGGATTAAGATGATGTTTACTTGTAATATTGATGGGTTATATCCATTGCCGGTTCCGGGAATTTAACAATTCTTAACTACAATCTTCTCGCCTGATTGGGTAATGTATCGCCTAACCGGTTGCGGGACCGGCTCAATTGACCTGTGAACATTGAAATGGAAATATGGAGAGGATGATGAGGCGAGTTTTTGTAATAGGGGCGCTGGTCCTTGCCGGGCTGGCCGTGATAGGCGCCGGCGCCCTGTGGTTTTCACACCATCGGGAAGGGGCGGTGGTTTTCCGCACGGTGGCGGTGAAGCGGGGCGATCTTTCGGCAGCGATCAGCGGCACCGGGACCGTCGAGCCTGAGCAAGTGGTCGATGTGGGCTCGCAGGTTACCGGGATAATTACCTCCTTCGGCCGGGACGTACGTAACAATTCCGTCGACTATGGATCTGTTGTGAAGGCGGGCGGCGTCGTGGCGCTGATAGACGACACGCTCTATGTGGCAGCCGTCAACATTGACAAGGCGCAGTTGCAGCAGGCCCGCGCCAACCTGGTCAATGCCAAAGCCAACGTACTTCAGATAAAAGCCAAGCTGTGGGAGGCCGGCGCCGACTGGAACCGCGCCCAGAAGTTGGGACCCGGCCAAGGTTTGGCGCCTACCACTTATGATCAGTACAAGGCCAATTACGAGGCGGCCAAAGCCAACCTGGAAATGGCCGTAGCATCCGTGGACGTTGCGGTCGCCAACGTGGCGCAGTCGGAAGCCACCCTGAAAAAGGACCAGGAAACCCTCGCATATTGTACCGTGAAGTCGCCGGTCGACGGCGTTGTCGTGGACCGGCGTGTCAACATCGGTCAGACTATCGTTTCCAGCACGGCCGCTTCAAGCCTGTTTTTAATCGCAAAGGACCTCCATCGCATCCAGGTCTGGGCATCGGTGAACGAGGCTGACATAGGAAAGATCCATGAGGGGCAGCCGGTAAATTTCACGGTCGATGCCTTTGGTGACCAGGTCTTTGAGGGCCTGGTCAACAAGATCAGGCTCAACGCTACCATGTCCCAGAACGTCGTCACCTACACTGTCGAGGTGAACCATGACAACTCGGATGGCAAACTTTTACCCTATTTGACGACGAATCTGCAATTCGAAACCGGTCACCGTCAGAATGTGCTGCTCGTACCAAACGCCGCCTTGCGCTGGTCTCCTCGGCCCGCCCAGTTAGCTAACGAATCCGGCCCTGATTCCCATACTGCAGCCGAACGGCCCGCAGGCCGGCATGGGGCCGTAGAGGAAAGCGGGGCGCCTCAGTTGCACGGGACGGTATGGGTGCCTGAAGGTGCTTTCGTCAGGCCCGTCCATGTGCAGGTCGGATTGACCGACGGCATGTTTACAGAAGTCAGCGGCAAAGCAGTTACAGAGGGTCTGCAAGTGGTCACCGGCGAAACCAGACGGCAACCCGCAGGCAGTCAAGCCCAGGGTGAGGGTGCGAGTCCTTTCATGCCGCAAACGAATATGTTTCACCGCCCGCACTGAGACAGGCAATGGAGTGCACCGGATATGGGTTTTATCGAACTTTACGACATCAGCAAAATCTACCATCTCGGCGAGGTCGATCTGCCTGTCCTGAAGGGCATTTCCCTGCAGGTTGCCCGCGGTGAACTCCTGGCTCTGATGGGGGCCAGCGGTTCAGGCAAGAGCACTCTGATGAACATTCTAGGCTGCCTCGATCGTCCGACCTCGGGTGAATACCTGTTCGATGGCCGTGCAATCTCAGGATACACGGCAAAAGAACGCGCCAGGCTTCGTAATCGCATGATCGGGTTTGTGTTCCAGAGCTTCAACCTGCTGGCGCGAATGACCGCTTTTGAAAACGTGCTCATGCCGCTCATGTATTGCAGGGACAGGCTCAGCGAGCGTGAAATGGAATTGCGCACCACCGAATTGCTAGAGAAAGTGGGCCTGGCAGACCGCCACCATCACAGACCCTCCCAACTCTCGGGAGGTGAACAGCAGCGTGTTGCAATTGCCCGCTCGCTCATCAACCGTCCACAAGTGCTTTTCGCCGATGAGCCGACCGGCAATCTCGATTCGCGCACCAGCGAGGAGATTCTCGCATTGTTTCAGCAGCTCAACCAGACGGACGGCATTACGCTAATCATGGTGACTCATGACCCTGGTGTCGCTGAACACGCGCAGCGCACCATCCGGATCAAGGACGGCCTGATCGAAAGCGATACCGCGTTCTTAAGCGCTGGAGCCCCATTATGAGACTTTACTTCACGTTGAAAATGGCCCTTAACGCCTTGCGCCACAATGTCATGCGCGCTGCGCTGACGACATTGGGTATAATTATCGGCGTCGCGGCGGTGATTACGATGATGGAGATAGGCAAAGGCGCCTCCTTAGCCATACAGCGCGCAATGGCAAGCATTGGCGCCAATACGGTGGTAGTCCTGCCGGGGTCCACCAACATTGCGGGCGTGGCCACCGGTTCAGGATCAAAGGTGACATTGACTCCGCAGGATGCCGACGCGATCCTGAAAGAATGTCCCTCCATCGATTGGGTGGCGCCTGTCGTTCGCGCCCGCGTCCAGGTAGTGTACAACAATCAAAACTGGGTGCCGGCATATGTCTACGGAACTACCCCCCGGTTTCTCGACATACGTGACTGGACCGAGATGCAGGAAGGAGAAGCGTTCACCGAGCATGACGTTCTTAACTCCAGCAAAGTGTGCATTATCGGCCAGACAGTAGTGAAAGAACTGTTTGGGGGTGAGTCGCCCGTCGGCAAGCACGTGCGCATCAGAAATGTCGACTTCAGGGTCATCGGAGTGTTGAAGAGGAAAGGCGCGAACCTGATGGGGCTGGACCAGGACGATATTCTTCTTGCGCCGTGGACTACGCTCAAATACCGCGTGGTCGCTTCCACCCTTTCCGGCGGCAACCAGAGCAGTGCGAACAGCGCCAACACAGCCGAAACCAGTACACTCAGCATGATCTATCCGTACCTTCAGCAAAACCTCTATTATACGCAGACAACTATGGAACAGTTAGACGCAGCGCCACCTATTCGATTTACGAATGTAGACCAGATCCTGACCTCAGCTCATTCCGGCGACATAGTCTCTTCAGCGATCCAGGATGTCGGCGCCTTGCTCAGGCAGCGGCATCGGCTCCGCGATTCCGACCCGGATGATTTCTACGTTCGGGACATGACCGAGCTTACCAAGACGATGGCCTCGACGTCGGAACTGATGACCAAATTGCTCCTGTCCGTGGCTATGATATCGCTCTTGGTAGGCGGCATAGGCATCATGAACATCATGCTTGTCTCGGTCACCGAACGAACGCGCGAGATCGGGCTGCGGATGGCGGTCGGCGCGGAGCCTAACGACATTCTGCGGCAATTTCTGGCTGAGGCAGTGGTTCTTTGCCTGCTTGGAGGGACGATAGGCATCCTTTTGGGGCGCGGTAGTTCATACGTTATATCTTTGGTGTTGCGCTGGCCGACGGCGATTTCCATTGAAGCGATCGTAGCCGCCGTGCTCGTTTCGGCCACTGTAGGCATCGCCTTTGGCTTTTACCCGGCGTATAAAGCCTCAAAACTCGATCCGATCGAGGCGCTTCGCTATGAATAGGTCAGCAGCGATGAAAATGATCCGGAGTCTATATTCCTTCCTGGTTTTGTTCGCGGTTTGCGGTTGGATTGTTTTGCTGACAGGCGGCTGTATGGTTGGACCCGATTATCACTCGCCAAGTCCCGGCGCTCCCTCGGGTTGGAACGGAGTGGCGGAAGTCCCGGCGGCCCAACCTTTCGTGCCAACGGTTGGATCGGCAGAACTGACCCTGTGGTGGAAACAGTTCAATGATCCCATGTTAACCCAACTTGTCGAGGATGCGCTCAAAGCCAACCTCGACGTAAAACTTGCCGTGGCGCGCCTGCGGCAGGCTCGAGCCGCGCAAGGCATCGCTGTCGCTGCGCTGTGGCCGACGCTTAGCGCCTCTACCGAGTATATGCGGGAAACGGGTGTTCCCATCAACGGTAAGGTGGGTTCGGCGCAGAATTTCTACCAGGCAGGCTTCGATGCCGGATGGGAAATCGACGTGTTCGGCGGGCAGCGCCGTAATATTGAATCGGCCCAAGCCAGCACTCTGGCCGCGGTCGAAGGCGTCAGCGTCGCGCAGGTCAGCCTCGTCGCCGAAGTTGCGCTCGACTATATTCAGCTCCGCGGTTATCAACAGGAAATCGTTATCGCTCGCAAAAATCTTAAATCTCAGCAAAATACGGCGCTGATAACACGCCAGAGAGCCAGCACCGGACTTCTAAGCCAGCTTGACATAGCCAACGCAGACGCCAATGTCGCAACGACTGAAGCAACAATCCCGGTATTCGAAACCTCCGCGAAGCAGTCGATCTACGCATTGAGTGTGCTTTTGGCCCGGCCTCCGGCCGATCTGCTGGAGCTGTTGGCCCCTTCGGGAAACATCCCCGGCGTGCCGGAAAGGATTCCCGCCGGTTTGCCCTCCGACCTGCTGCGGCGACGGGCCGACATACGCCAGACCGAGGCGCAACTTCACGCCGCCACGGCGCTGATCGGAGTCGCCACCGCCGACCTGTTCCCCAAATTTTCGCTGACCGGCACACTTGGATTGCAAAGCAACCAGCTAAGCATGTTGGCGTCCAGCGCAGGCCGAATCTATTCCGGCGGCCCATCGGTGACCTGGCAGATTTTCCAGGGCGGCGCAATTGTATCGAACATCCGTATGCAGGAGGCGCTGCGCGATCAATCCTTCATCACCTATCAGGAGACCGTGTTAGGCGCCTTCCAGGACGTTGAAAATGCGCTGGTTGCATTTAACAAGGAACAAGAGCACTATAAGTCACTCAAGGATTCCGTTGACGCCAACTCAAAAGCCGCTGACCTGTCACTACAACTCTATACCGAGGGATTGCTCGACTTTCTCAACGTCCTTGTCGCCCAGCGCTCACTCTACACAGCCGAAAACGCTCTGGTGCAGAGCAGCCAGAACATATCCACCGATCTCATCTCCCTCTACAAAGCTTTAGGCGGCGGCTGGGAAACCTATCCCGCAGATACGGCAAGGTAAGATTCGAAATTTACACGCTGCATGTCCGCAAAGGAAGTGTCGTTGCATTCAATGCAGGATTGAGTGACGGCGATTGGTCAAAAAGGTTGAAAGAAAAAAGGGCTACGGTTTCAAATCAAACCGTAACCCCTTCAATTGTAGAACAGAACTTGTAATTGACGCCATCAGGCGGATGTGCCCGGCTTCATGAATTCCTCATTACGCCTATTGCTTTTTTGGTTTGGCTCCGCCACCGCCACCCTTGGCGCCACCACCGCCCTTAGCGCCGCCGCCCTTAGCGCCACCGCCACCGCCGCCCTTGGCGCCGCCGCCACGCGTTGCGCCCGCACCTGCGCCGCCGGCCCTGGAACCTGTGCTGCGGCCCACAGCGCCTGAGGTGCGACCGCCGCCACCGGTTGCGCCGGTCCTGGAACCGGTGCTGCGGCCCATGGCGCCAGAGGTTCGACTGCCGCCGCTGGTTGCGCCGGTCCTGGAACCAGCCCCACCCCCGGTTGCATTGGAACGAGAAACGTTCCCGGTGTTGCGACCGCCACCAGCGCCTGCAGAAGTTCTTCCTCCCTTAAGGCCCTGCGTAACGGAACTGGCGCTTGGTCTGGCGCCGCCGCCGCCGGTCACACCTGTACGACCGGCGCCGGTGCGTCCTGCGCCTGCGGCTCCAACACCGGTGCGCCCCGCACCCGTGCGGACTGCGGCAGCCCGGCCAGCGGCCGCGGCCCGGCCTGAACCTATACGGCCCTCTGCCGCCGTCCGACTGAGGCTGGCGGTTCGCATGCCTCTATTAATACTGGCAATCCTGGCGGCGTTTGTGGTGTTGATATTGACTGTGCGATTGATATTTATATTAACATCATGTCCGCCCCAGCCCCACGATCCCCAGCCCACACCCCAGACCGGCCCGACTGCTACATGCCCCCAGAATCCGAACACTCCGAATCCGCCAACGACAACCCCGGGGAAGACAGGGGCATAAACCAGGGGAGGATAGGCAGGCCACCACCATGGTCCATAGACCACCACCGGGTCATAGCGGGGAATATAGACAACTTGAGGATTCACCGGTTCGATTTCGATACACGAACATTCGCTCTTGACAGCTACTCTCTGCTCCGGGGTGGACTTGAGATTGCCCGCAGCCTCAGCTTTCTTCCGCAGATTCTGAACGGAGTCCATTACGTCGCCCTGCTGGCCCAGGAAAGCTTCACCCACCTTTTGGGTCCAGTCCGGCTCCTGTGCCATCATATCGAGCACCTGTGGAAAAGGCGCCAGTGCCTTGACACTCAGGTCCCAGCCCATCCTGTCCAGAGCTGCATTGAGCGCCTCACCCTGCAGGTTCTGGTTTTGCTTCAACCAGCGGTCCGCTTCCATAACCTGATCGGGGTACGTCGCCGCAATCAAGACCTGGGCAAGCAGCGAATCAGGATAGAGGGCAACCGGCGCCAGCATCTGGTCAAGCTCCTGCTGGCTGAAGACAGCGGGAGGTGCGGAGGTGCCCTGTGCGAGCGCCGCACGGGGGACCATTATCAATACGAGGACCCAAACTAGAGCGAGGGTCGTGAATACATTTTTTTTCATGTTTTCTCTCCTTTGTTGTTTTAATAGAGCAGTTTTAGTTATGAGACGAATAAAGCAACGCAACCGGAACTTTTCGACTAAGATAACGAACAGGATTCCAATTTAGTTTACAAACGACTGTAGTTTTCCTTTCTTTTTCATGTCAAGAAAGAAATATCACCTATATAAGCTTATGCAGAGTCTCCATCATGTCCGCAAATTGATCGCCTGTAAAGCAAAAGCGCAATTGACGGAATGGTTCGCGTAATGTTTTTACCTGCTCAACCACGTTTGCGCCATCGATTACTATTTCTTTCATCAAATTTGCCAGGGTGCGAAAGTCGTTTTCCTCCATCCCGAACCGCGTCATTTCCGATACCCCGAGGCGAATACCCCTGGCGGCGGTGAATCCTTCATCTTCGGGAGTAGCCTGGGAGTTGCAAATGATATTGTTGGCTTCAAGTCTTTGTGCGACTTCCGGTCCCTTTGCGTAGCCGACTTTCAATATCACCTGGTGGGTTTCCGTAAAGCTGATATCCGGGTCGCCGGCCACATCGAAACCGCAATCCTTAAGCGCAAGGGCGAACGCTTTAGCGTTGGCGATCACCTTGGGCTGGTATTCATCCTTGAAACGGTTCATCTCATAGGCGGCCATGAGCAGCCCAAGCATGGCGCCCAGATGATGGTTCGACACCGACCCGGGGAAAGTGCGCCTGCGGATGGCTTCCCACAACTCATACCTTTCTTCATGCTCCTCGAAGCGGCTGGTTATCATGCCCCGTTGCGTTCCGAAAAAGGTCTTGTGCGTCGATCCGGTAACCAGGTCGGCCCCTTCAGCAAAAGGCTGCTGGAAATGAGGGCCTGTAAGCCCGAGCACGTGGGCCATATCGTACATCACCACCGAATCGATGTGCGCGTCGTCCAGATAACGGCGGATTTCAGCTACCGGTTCCTTATGCAGAACCATGCTTTTACCGAAGACGATCAGCTCAGGCCGACAGGTATCGACCAGTTCAAGGGTTGCCGGGACATCTATTTTGTAAGGGTTCTCGGCAAGGACCGGAAAGTTTACAACGGCCGGACGCTCCGTATGGGGGTCCCTGGCAACGAAGTCTCGAAGCGCGCCCATCGGCTGTGCACTGAGGTGGCCTCCCTTGCCGATATGGTTGTTCATTACCAGTCGAATGCGGCGGGGTTCGCTCCGGCGGTCGGCGCGGTTGAGGTAGTCGACCATGGCGCTAAACACTGCCGTATTGGCCATCTGTCCGCTTAGCACGCGGGTATCCACTTCGGCGCAGCCGAGAAATTTTCTCAACTCTTCTTCAAGCCGCCATTCCACTTCGGCGATGAAATCAGTCCCCTGGTAATAAAAAATCTCGGAATCGTAAAAGGCCTTCGATTCTTTATGTTCGGCGTACCTGAAGGCAGGGTCCATTACGGAGAGCAAGCGCACCATCGGTGAGGCGGTCATCTCGGAGGGTATCAGGTTTATACACTCCTGCTGGCGCCAACGGGTATTTTGAGCAGCCTTTTGCAGCAACCCGCAGACATTTGCATCTGCTGAAGCATCCGGCGGCGTTTTTGACGGAAGTTCGTGGCCATAAATAATGGCGTGGGTCCACGGGGGCGCATCCGACCGGAGGTGGTATGGCACTACGACTGCCTCGACGAGCTTGCCCCTGATATCTATGCTGATCCTGTCATCTTCAACAATATCGCTGTCCATGAAGGCAAGGCAGGTCGCTCGCAGCTTGTGCTCACCGGTTTTCCTGGAAAGAAGTCCATTATCCTCCAAGACCCAGTAAGGCGTCATCGTGCCGCTGGTGACATAGCCGACAAGCTTTTCTCCCCTGAAGACCCTGGCTCCGGCCCGGGCAACCCCTCGATCTAAAACCGCGACAGACTGTATCATGCGAGGGAGGCCGGAAATTGCAGAATAGTCCCGGGCGATAATTTTAGAGTAGGCGTTGAACTGTTCTTCCAGGGCCGCCCGCCCTATAAAGTCGCCCTTAAGCGGTGAAAAGCTGACTGCCAACTTGACAATGGGGATCGCAAAGCAGGGAATTTCCTTCCCATCCGGGTCTAATCCCAACTCGTGGCCATAAAGGGGAAGCGAAGACTCCAGACGGAGCGTATCACGCGCCGCGAGGCCAACCGGCGTGGCTCCCTTCTCCAAGAGGAGGTCCCAAAGCATCAGCGCCTTTTCCCGCTCAACGAAAAGTTCAAAGCACAGAGGTTCACCGGTGTAACCTGTACGGCCGACCATAACCCTGGCCCCCGCAATCGAGGCTATGCCCACAGCGTTTCGAAACGGCTCCGGGAGGCCGTGGGACGGCCTGCCTTTTTTCCCACTCAAACCTTCGGCGGCGGGCGTTACTTCTGCATTGCGGCTCTCGGCCACCGCTTCCAAAATCCCGCGGGATTTTGGCCCCTGCAGTGCAAACATGGCGAGTTCAAAGGTGCGATCTATCAACTCGACGCCGTTGAATCGTCCGAGATGGAGATTGAGGTGATCCCAGTCTTTTTGCCGGTTGGCGGCGTTGACGACCAGCAGATACTCATCTTCAAAAAAGCGGTAGAGAAATGCGTCGTCTATGGCCCCTCCCGTTTCATTGGCTATGAGCGCATACTGCGCTCCCGTCGGCGCCAGGTCGAGCGCCTCGACATTATTTGTCAGCACATGCTGGAGGAACTGGATTGCGTTTGCGCCCCGGATTACGAATCGGCCCATGTGGGATACGTCAAAAAGCCCGGCGCCGTTACGCGTGCTCAAATGTTCCTCCACAACGCCGGAGGGGTATTGAAGCGGCATCTCCCAACCGCCGAATTCCACCATCTGTGCACCCAGTGCTCTATGCCTGTCGTATAGAATGGTTCTCTCAGGCCTGGTCATCGGTAATCCTTTTCGAGACGCGTGAAATAATGAAAAGGGACGCGAGTTTATTTTTCTTGCCGCTGCCGTAGGTTTGAGTGGCAAACCTGGCCGGCGGTCCCACCGCTTCGCCTGCGGCGATTTTGCAAGCAGGCAACCTAGCTGGCGGTCCCACCGCCAAAGAGGTCCTTGGCGTGATAGGAGCTTCGCACGAGCGGACCGCTCGCAACCCGCGAAAAGCCCATCGAGAGCGCTATTTCTTTCCAGTTGTCAAATTCTGCCGGAGTAACGAAGCGTTCCACCGGAATGTGATCCGCCGAGGGCTGGAGGTATTGGCCCAATGTGAGCAGGGTGCAACCAGCCCCCAGAAGGTCGAGAAGAGTCTTTTCGATCTCCCCGGCCGATTCTCCCAGACCGAGCATCAGACCGGATTTGATTGGCAGAGAAGCATCGAATCGCCTGGCCGTGCGAAAAAGTCCCATGGAACGTTCATATTCCGCCTCGGGCCTGACCGACGGGTAGAGTCGCTCGACCGTTTCGATATTATGATTCAATACATCCGGGTTGGCCTCGACCACAGTACGAACCGACTCCGGGCGGCCCTGAAAATCGGGGATCAACACTTCGATAAGCACGCCGGCAATCTTGTTTCGAATCGCCCTTATTGTCGCTGCAAAGATAGCTGCACCGCCATCCGGAAGGTCGTCACGGGTGACGGAAGTCACCACGACATAGCGCAATCCAAGGCTTTGAGCGGCTTCGGCCACTCTCGAAGGCTCATCGGCATCAGGCGGTCCAGAGGGTCCGTGATCTACCGCACAAAAGCGGCAGTTTCGCGTGCATCCGGGCCCCATGATCAAAAAGGTTGCCGTCTGCCTGGAAAAACATTCCCACTGGTTGGGGCACCTTGCTTCCTGACAGACCGTATGAAGCGCGCTGCTGGCGATAAGCGATCTTACGATTTCATAATCCGGCCCTGACGGAAGCTTCAGCCTCAGCCAATCGGGTTTTCGGACAGGTGATTTTTTCCGTTCTTGCGGAGGAGCGCCTTCCATCATTTTCCCCTGTCATAACCGAGCGAGCCGACGCAGGAGATGCTGCAACCCGCTGGAACCTCCGAAATGAGATCCACTTCGAAGACCTCCTTGATGTTGGCTTTCATCTGTTCGCGAACCTCTTTCATCGACAGCTCGCGGCCTGCCTCCTTTTCCAGGGAGGTCATCTTGACGCCGCGCAGCCCACACGGGTCGATCCAGTCAAACGGTTCAAGCGACACATTTACATTGAGTGCAAACCCATGGAAAGCAATCCCACGGCGTATAGCGATTCCAAGGCTGCCCAATTTGCGGTCACAAACCCAGATTCCGTGGTTGACGGTGCTGCGGGTGGCGCCCACGTCCCAATGGGCCGCCGTTCGGATCATGATTTCTTCGAGCCTTTCCACGTATCCGGTGACGGTAAGTTGGGCGGCGCGCAAGTCCAGGATCGGGTAACCGACCAGTTGGCCCGGACCGTGGAATGTTACATCACCGCCGCGTTCCACATGCACGACGGGAATCCCGGCTTTTTCGAGGAATAGTTCGGAAACTTTGAGATTTTCCCGTCCGCCTCTGCGGCCGAGGGTAAAAACCGGCGCATGTTCCATAAGCAGTAGAATATCGGTTTCAACGGTCCCGCAGCCCCTGGCGGCCACAAGGCGAAGTTGCAGGTCCCGCGCCTCTTCGTAATCCATCGAGGCCAAATCGGCACAAAGCCAGGGGCGGGCGGTGGGGGCGGTGGGACCGCCTGCCGGGTTGCCAGCTTGCAAAATCGCCGCAGACGAAGCGGTGGGACCGCCGGTCGGGACTTCCGCCGCCCGCAAAACTCCAGTATGTCCGGTCTTGGTTTTCAACTCGCAACCCGCAACCCGCAACTCGCTAACCTTTACCTTTTCAGCCGCCGTTTCCGCACGTCAGGCGTGGGTTCCGCGCGGCCGCCGTTTCATCCATGCGCTGCACTTTGGGGCGCCACGGAGCGTTATAGAGGATCTCAGGATCTTCGCCGGCCTCCCTCACAACTTCCTTGAACGATTCCACGAACAGGTCCAGGTCTTCTTTGCATTCTGTTTCCGTTGGTTCGATCATGATAGCCCCATGAACCACCAGCGGGAAATATATGGTCGGCGGATGAAAGCCGAAATCGATCAATCTCTTGGCCATATCCAGGGTTGTTACCTTCAAGGGCGCTTGCAGTTTATCCGAGAAGACGCATTCGTGCATGCAGGGCCTGTCGTAAGCAAGGTGCAGGGTGTCTTTGAGTTTTTCCTTTATGTAATTCGCGTTCAGCACGGCAAGTTGGCTAACCCTTTTCAGTTCCGCTCCAAGACTCAGAATATAGCTGTAAGCCCTTATGATGATTCCCGTATTGCCGTAGAAAGCATGCAGCTTGCCGATCGATGACGGAAAATCGTAGCACAGAGAATACCTTCCGCCATTTTCCAGAATACGGGGTACCGGGAGGAACGGCTCCAGATGTTTTCTGACGCATATCGGACCGGCGCCGGGTCCCCCGCCCCCATGAGGTGTAGAGAAAGTCTTATGCAGGTTCAGATGAAGGACGTCTATCCCAATATCAGCCATGCTTACGATCCCCAGCATGGCGTTCATATTGGCGCCGTCCGCATAGACCAGTCCGCCCCTGGCGTGCACGACTTCGGCGATCTCTTTTATATTTTCTTCAAAAAATCCGAGCGTATTGGGGTTGGTGACCATGATTGCCGCAGTCTCATCATCCATAACCGCGGCAATCGTATCGGCGGAAAGCACCCCTCTGTCATTGGATTTAACATTGACGGGGCTGTAGCCACACAGAGCGGCACTGGCAGGGTTGGTGCCGTGGGCGGTGTCCGGAACTATTATTTTGGAGCGGCGTGAACCTTTGCTCTCATGATATGCATGAACAAGGAGCATGCCTGCGAACTCGCCGTGCGCCCCGGCTGCCGGCTGAAGAGAAACCGCGTCCATACCGGTGATTTCCGCAAGAAGACGTTCGAGTTCAAACATCACTCTCAGGGTCCCCTGCGACAATTCGGCCGGAAGCAGCGGATGTGCCCCGGCAAACCCCGGCAGGGAAGCCTGCTTCTCATTGATCTTCGGATTATACTTCATAGTGCATGAACCAAGGGGATACATGCCCGTGTCCACGCCAAAGTTCCAAGTGGACAACCGGGTGTAATGGCGCACCACTTCAACTTCGCTGAGGTCTGGAAAATTTGGGCCCTCACCCGCGAAGGTTTCATCCAGCGGAGAGAACTCAACGTCCCGCCGAGGCATGGAAATCCCAGATCTTCCCTTTTTTCCCTTGTCGAAGAGCAGGGGTTCATTGAGTATCAACCCGGTGGAGCCCGCGAATTCTTTCATGTTCTTAACCTCATCTAAGAATTTAGATTTTAGATTGCAGATTGCTGATTGTGAAAATCTAAAATCTAAAATTAAAAATCTGAAATTACTTTCACCAACGTATCCATATCATTCCTGGTCCTGGTTTCGGTAACGCATAGCAGGTAATGATCGGGGAGTTCGGGGTAGTAAGGCGTCAGGGGAAGGCCCGCCACCATTTTCTGATCGAGCAGGCGTTGATAAACGGCTTTGAACCCGGGCGAAAATTCCACTACGAATTCATTAAACGTTGGTGCTGCAAAGGGTATTTTAAATCCGGCTTTCTTCAGCTCCCTTTTCAGGTATTCGCTCTTGTCATAATTAAGCCGGGCCAGTTCGCGAATCCCGCTTCCACCTAGCGAGGCCATGTACATGGCGGCGGTAACGGCACAAAGACTGCTGTTGGTGCAAATATTGGAAGTAGCTTTTTCCCGTCTTATGTGCTGTTCTCGAGTGGAGAGTGTAAGGACAAATCCCTGTTTTCCGTTCCTGTCCACAGTCTTGCCAACCAGCCGGCCCGGCATGCTTCGTACATACTGCTTGAGACAGGTGAACATTCCCAGCGTGGGTCCACCGAAACTTTGGGGAATACCGAAGCTTTGACCTTCGCCGCAACTGATATCCGCGCCCTGGGAACCGGGGCTTTTATAGAGACCGTAAGCGAGAGGCTCGGTGAAAGAAGCAACAAACAGGGTCTGTGTGCCGCGGGTAAGATTGCTCACAGCACCCAGGTCTTCCATACAGCCAAAGAAATTGGGAGACTGAACGGCAATGGCTGCCAGTCCTTCAGTGCTTTCCAGCTTCCGAAGATCCGTTATGCCGCCGGCCGTATAAGGCAACTCGATTATCTCGAAGCCGCCCGGCTCTAAATAGGTGCGGACCACACGCCTGTACAGAGGATGAATGAGGCTCGAGACCGCCACTTTTTTGAGCCGGTTCACGCGGGCTGCCATCAGCAGGGCCTCAGCCAGCGCAGAAGCTCCGTCATAGAGGGATGCATTGGCTACATCCATTCCCAGTAGGGAAGCGGCGAAACTCTGGTATTCAAAGACTGCCTGCAGGGTACCCTGGCTTATTTCAGGCTGATATGGAGTGTAGGATGTGGAAAATTCAGACCGGCCAAGAAGATAGGATACTGATGCCGGGATGTAATGCTCGTAGCTGCCGGCCCCCAGAAATACTTTGTATTGGGGAGCCGCAGCCATCGATTGCGCCAACTCGGCCATCATGTCGTTGAGTTCCCATTCCGTTACCGGCCCGGGCAGCCTGAGATCCGTTTTGCGGCGGCAGATTTCCGGAATCGATGCGAAAAGATCGTCCAGACTTGTTGCCCCTACCGCCTCCAGCATCTCGGCGATGTCTTCTTCAGTGTGAGGCAGATATCTCATTCCTTGATACCTTTGAGCATCTCGACATAAGCATCGCGGGCCAAAAGGCCATCCATCTCGGAGGGGTCGGTGGGCTTAATGTCGGCAATCCAACCATCGGAGTATGGCGCCGTATTGACTAAACCGGGCGAGTTTTCCAGCGCGGTATTTATTCCAATAATTTCACCGCTTACCGGCATATATATTTCGGCCACCGCTTTGACGGACTCCAATGTCCCGCATTCCTCGCTTTTTTTGAAGCTCTTGCCAACTTGGGGCACTTCCACAAAGACAATGTCCCCGAGCTGATCCTGAGCATAATCAGTAACGCCTATTCGAATCTTCCCACCCTCAAGCCTTGCCCATTCATGGTCCTCAGTGTAGCGAATGTCTTCCGGAGTCACCACTTCACTGATTTCTTTCATGTCTTGAGCCCCTGTTTTCGAGTCGTTTCCTCAGTATCACGGCGCATAATGTGATCTGTTCAGATACCATTGACGATGTCCCCGTAGATTTAGCGATACAGTATGTATTCCAAACAATATTTGCAATCCGCTCAGGCATTAAACTGCAATTAAGAATTAGGAGAGGCTCTTGCAAAACTCCTTCATCGTCATTCCGGCGAAGGCCGGAATCCAGGTTCTTCAATCGTTTCTGGACCCCGGCCTTCGCCGGGGTGATGGTCTTATTGAGTCTTGCAAAAGGCTCAGGAATTACGAATTACGAATGAAAAACAACCACAATTGAGGGATTAGGGATTGAGGGATTGAGGAATGGAATTGGACAATTTTCAGTTAACTCAAAACTCAAAACTCAAAACTGAAAACTCTCCGTTGTTTCCTTAAGCCAGGGTTTGAATCCTGTGATAAATCCGAATTATTCGCTCCCGCGTCTCAGCCAGTTTCGCTTCGCAGCCCGGGCGCGTTTTTAATGCAAGAAATACGAGGCTCTGCTCATAAATTGCGTCCTGCAGTTCGTTTATCTCCATTCGTTTGTCCATTTCCGGCATATGATCTCCTCCTTTTCTCCCGAGCATTTTATATACGAGCGTCAATTCGGGATCAAGCCAAATTTGACTAAATTTCAAAAATCATCTGATAGTTTCCACCGGACTGAATTCGTACGCCGCGCGGTAGATGTCCTGAATAACTTTCCCCGCCTGCGGTTTCCATTGCGCGGGGAAAAGGCGGTTCAAGACTTCAGCGGTTTCGTCCAACGACTTGCCGCTCATGAGACCATAATATGCAGCCTTCATGGCCAGCGAGGCGCTCAGTTCGGGTTCGTTCTTCGCTGCACTGAAGTGTGCTTCACGTACAGCCTTATCAATCAGACGCGAATAAAACCGGCTGAATTCACCAATTCGATCCACTCGCCAGTGGCCTTTATCAAAAACAAGCAATCGAGTCATTGCAGGAGAATTGGCGAAAGAGAGCTGAATAAGGCAATCTTCCGGCCCATAGTAGGCGAACTGCCAGTCATGGACTTTCATCACCTTCCCCGGCACATCATCGGTTTGGGCGAAAAGTATTTTCCCGCTGGTGTGTCCGAGGTCGACCATATCCAGCGAGGCTTGGGGGCCGCATTCCGTGGCGATGAAAAGAGTTGTGCAGCAATGAGCGCCCCCGGAAAAGCAATAGGCCAGAAGCGTTTTGCAACCGGCCAAAGGTGTGTTCTTTATTGTAGTTGGCTCATGCGTTTTGAAAGCGCATGCCCCGGCAAAGAGCTCTTCCTCGTCTTTTGAGAACCTGAGAAGATAGTCACCGTCGGTTTGGGTAGCGCTGAGCATAAGCTCACCCAGCCTGAACCACCTGGTGCTCTGTCCGGGATCGTGCTCGGATTCCACTGCAAAAGAGAAGCACACGGGAGTGAGTATAAGTGCGCAAAGAGCAAAAATGGCTACCAGCTTCTTGATCAATTGAGCCTCGAACAGGGAATCGGATTGAGATATAAGAGCCAGGTCCGGCGCCCTCAGTGCGTGGGACATCGGTTCCTGGAAATCGACAAGATGAGCGAATAGCTTCTATATAAGCTCGGGAACTTTTATTGCAATTAGAAAGCTTGCGATTTGCAGCCAAATTATGACGGAAAATATTCATTCTACTTCCGCAGATTGTTTTCATGCAGTTCGGGGCCTCAGCGTTCCTTCGCCGAGAATAGAGAATTGAATCCACCTGAAGGCAAGCTTTAGAAGGGCCGTTTCATTAATCCGGATTTGGCCGATTTCGTCATCCTCGATTTGAAACACGCTTAAAAAGCGGCTGTTGTGAACCATCTCCCGGAACTTGTCCATGTTGTAACCCGCAAGGTAGAACACCTGCTGCTGTTTTTGGGACAAATGCGCATTCCTGAGCTTTGGGTGAGTAACTAATCCCATCCAGAGATCATTAAGTTCGTGATAATCCTCCAGTCCCTGATCTTTGAGCCATTCATCCGTTTTCCAGAACTGCTCTTCGGTGAAGCCCAGGCAGTGGTCTTCATGGAGAATAAAATAGTTCTCCAACACCACGCCATGGAGCCTGTGCAGCCGTGAGGCCCTGGCAACAGGATAAATTCGGCAGGCCGAAGGCCTGTCCTCGTAAACAACACAGCCCTTTGGCGAAACGAACGGGCAGGTTTTTCGCTCGTTTTGGCTCATCAGGAGATAGGCTATGGGGATTGGCCGGCCCTCGTCAAAGCGGAAGTCGGCATAGCGGTCCAGAAAATCATCGGAACTGAGGCCAAGCCGGTTTTTGAGTCTCACTATGTCGTAAGGAGTCAGCAGCAAATTCAAATCACGGCAGCACTCAGTAAAGCAATCCACTCCGGGGTGGCAGGCAAAGCGAAGCCCTCCATTCTCCAGGGGTTGGATTTTATCCTTAATTGATTCCGGCGCCGTTTCTCTTATTTCCATCATTCACCAATCTTCACATGCTGCCCGTTTTCCATCAGGAATTCCGCTCAGGCATGGAGGTTAAAAGAGCAGATTTTTTGCGGACTGGGTCAAACAAGCTGATAAAGCTCGTCCAGCTGCGAGCGAATGTATCGGAAGGCAAGTCTTAAGAGCTCTTTCATATCCTTGCCGGCAAGGGAAAGTGTCTCATCGTCTATCTCATGGAAATTCAAAAAGCGGCTATCTTCGAGGAGTTCGGCAAACCGGTCCAAATCGTAAGCCATAAAGAGCACCCGTCCGAGGCCTTCGTTCATCGGGGCGCCAGGTTTGAAGGAGTCGGGAACCACTGATTGAAATTCTCTGTCCATTTGTGAATATTCAAGGACACCCTGAGACTGGAGCCAATCTTTGACAGTGCCCTTTGACCGCTCGAACAGACCTTTGCAGCGCTCTTTGCCGGCGATAATCCTGAATTTTGCTTCAGTGGTGGAGGCAAGGTCGAGCGGAAACATCCTGCACGCCCATGGCCGGTCTTCGTAGACCTGGCATCCCTCTTCGGAAACAAAGGGGCAGTATAGAGTCTGCGGGTCCATTAAGAGCTGCACGACGGGAATATTTCCGACTTTGGACAAAAAACTCCGGGCATATTTTTCCAGGAACCCCGAAGAGCTTATTCCAAGGGTCTGCCTTAGCCGCAGCACATCATATGGCGTAAGGTAGATGTTTACATCTTTGCAGCACTGGGTAAAACATGGCAGATCGTCTTTACAGGCAAAATCAAAAGGACTGTTTTCGGTTAAATTTTGCGCTGTGTCGGTTGCTTGCATACGGAATTCCTCTACTTCTCCAGCAGTAATGCTTCGAAGCCCCGGAAGCCGGGATTTCCGGAAATCAATTTTTCGACAATCCCAAGCGTTTGCGCGCCTGAGCATGCCACGAATTTACAATCGCAAACCTTTCCGCACTGTGCGCAGTGATAATCCTGGTCCAGAGTGGACCCACAGGAGCAGAAAGGTTCAAACACGAGCTGCCCATCCTCCATGGAGGCAAGCAGATAATCGACTGCGCGTAGTTTTAGACCATCGAGGGTGATTGGCATTAAGTTCTCCTTAACCGGGTTACAGGTTAGGGTAATGGGTCATGGGACTTTTGCCCATTACCTATTGCCCATTACCCGGAACCCCATTTATGCTACAGACTTTCCAGCAGCAACTCCGAGAGTTCCTTTATCTCCAGGGAATCCTGCTTGTCCAGGCTGTTACAGGCGTCAGTCATCATGTTGACGCAATATGGACATGAAGTGGCGAGCACTTCCGCTCCTGCGCTGATGGCGTCAAGAACTCGAAGCTCACCGAAGCGTTCGCCCATAGGCGCCTCAGCCCAAATACGACCGCCTCCTCCCGCACAGCAAAGGCTCGACTCGCGCGAGCGTTGGAGTTCCCTGATTTCGATCCCCTGAATTGAGCTCAACAGTTCCCTTGGCGCATCATATATACCGCTGTGCCTTCCGAGATAGCATGGATCGTGGAAACAGACCTTCCTGTCAGATTTGACTTTCGGGGCGATCTTGCCTTCGGCGGACAGCCGGGAGAGAATCTCTGTATAATGAAAGACTTCCCATTCAGCCCCCAGTTTGGAATAATCGTTTTTAAAGCTCCATAGGCAATGAGGAGACGTGGTAATAATCTTTTTGACCCCTTTTGCGGCAAAAAGCTCCATGTTTGCTCCGGCAAGCTTTTGGAAAAGTTCCTCGTCGCCAACTTTGCGCATACTCTCGCCGCAGCAGTTTTCTTCCACTCCGATTACCCCAAAGTTCACGCCGCCCCGGAGCAAAAGCTGGGCTATGCTTCGAGCGATTTTCATGCTGCGGGGGTCGTAGCATGAATGGCAGCACACGAACAGGAAATATTCCGTCTCCGGTCCAAACTGGGGAATATCCAGGCCTTGCTGCCATTGAGTCCTATTCTCACGCGGCCCCGACCACGGATTTCCATTTGCATGGCAGCTTCCGAGTATCGGACGCAGTCCGGCAGGCGCCATGCCGCCTCCCACGATGCTTGCCCGCATTGCCCTGACGTTATCTATGATCTGTACGCCTCGCGGGCAGTTATTCTGACACATTCCGCAGGTCGAGCAGGCGAAAAGAATGTTCTCATCCTCAAAACCCTCGATTCCCATCTGCCCGAGCCGCTGCATGTGCCGTATATTAAACTCTCCGCTGGTTTGTCCGGGCACCAGCCTCCAGGGACACAAATTTGTGCACAACCCGCACTGCATGCACCAATTGATCGTCTCGGCCCCCATCTCTATTATATAATCCTTCATCTCAAGCAGGATATTTTTCGGTTCCATTATCGAATGCTCCTTGATGTCATTACAAGCCCACAGGGATTGAAATCGGATCAATATCCCTTGTAGGGATTAGGCCCGAGACTATTAAGTTTTTCGGCAAAGCTGTCCAGAATCTCTGGAATCCGGCTATAGTCGGTGATCGCGATCTGCTCGAGTCTGACGCGATCTGATTCCAGGACGAGCCTGTCGAGCGTTTCCTTAATTTTGGACATTCGGATGTCGGCCAGTTCGCTGCCTTTGATGAAATGGCACTGATAATCCTTTCCATGCCTGCATCCGAGAAGCAGAATGCCGTCTATTCCCTTTGAAAGCGCGTCGGCCATCCAGACCAGGTTCATGGAACCAAGACAGCGAACGGGAAGAAACCTGACCCATGGATTATAAGAGAGCCGTTCGATGCCGGCCATGTCAATGGCGGGATAGGCGTCGTTTTCGCACGCAAGCACCAGGATTCTCGGTTTCTCATCATACTCATCGGGCACGTTGATGCTTTTGATCATGTTTCCAATCATGCCCACTGAATAATTCTTAAAGGAGATGATCCTTTCCGGACAGGCGCCCATGCATACGCCGCACCTGCGGCAACGGGTCGGGTTTGGCAAAGGATTGGCCTTTTCGTCTTCATTTATGGCGCCAAAGGGGCATTCTTCGGTGCACCGCTTGCACTGGGTGCAGCGTTGCATAAAGAATTCAGGGTAGCTCTGGTCACCAGCCCTGGGGTGAACGGCCTTGCCCACGGAAACCATTTCGACGCACTGGATAGCCTTCAGCGCAGCTCCCATCGCGTCATTTCTCGCCCGCTCATAGTCCATAGGAGCGCGAACCGAACCGGCGGGATAGATCCCGGTGCGGCGTGATTCGTAAGGAAAGCAGATGAAGTGCGAATCGGGAAAACCGTATTCGAGGGCGGGCAGCTCCGGCCCCTGCCTGTATTGCAGGTTGAGGAGATTGGAAACAAGAACAGTGTCGGTAGCGGCTGGCGAATTGTCCGCCTCATCTTTGGGCGCCTGCGCCTTGAAAGGCTCACCCAGGGCGCTTGTCGGGACCATGCCGGTCGCCAGCACCACCAGGTCCACGCTCTCCGACATGACGGGGGAGCGGGTGAGGACGTCGTCCGAAGTTATCACAAGGCCGCCTGAACCATCGTCATCTACTCCAGTGACAGTGCCCCTCACGAAAATCACGCCATCTTTCTGGAGTTGTTTGTAGAGCAGTTCATAGCTTCCAGCAGAGCGAATGTCTTTATAAAACATATAAACCGGCGTCTGCGGATTGGCTTCCTTGAAGTATTTGGCTTGTTTCAAAGATTCAACGCAGCATGCGGAGGAACAATAGGGCAGGTGGTCCGGGTCGCGTGAGCCTGCACAGAGAATAAAGGCCACGCTGCTTACCGGCTGCCCGTTGGAGGGCTTTATTACCTCCCCTTTCCTGAACATGGCTTCCAGATCCCCGGCGGTGACCACATCAGCAGATGCCCCGTAGGAGAGGTGTCCTAACCTGGAGGCATCGTAGGGCACCGAACCGGTAGCCAGGATTATCGATCCGACCCGTTCGGAGCTGGTCGATCCATTTTGCCCGATCTCGACATCGAACATGCACGGTCCACCTGAGATCGAGGCTATCCTCGCGCCGGTATATACCTTTAGACCGGGCTGGGCAGCGATTGTAGCCGTAAAATCGTCCAGGTTGAATTCCTGGAGTTCCTCATAGGGAGGTTCACACGGAGGCAGCCGGTAAACGGAGTTGAGATAACCACCCAGCTTGTCTTCTTTTTCGACCAGGACAATTTCATACCCCGCCTTCGCGGCTTCAATTGCGGCGGTCATTCCGGTCAATCCCCCGCCGACCACTAGAATTTTTCTGCTGAGGTTTTCAGCAATGAAAGGCTCCGGAGGCTCAGAGTCCCTAAGCCGGACAATACCCATTCTGAGTGCGTCCTGGGCCATCATGAGGGTATCTTCTTCCCCTGCCGGCTGCGTCCAGGCAACCTGTTCGCGCAGGTTCACCCTCTCGACCAACTTATCCGGCGGCAGAGCGAACACATCCGTCATCACCCGCTGTGAGCAGGCGGCTATCACCGCGCAGTTTACAGCTCCCCCATCCATATCGGCACGGATTCGAGAGATGCCTTCATGTCCGCACAAAAAAGGGTCCTGGCTGCAGACTGCCGCCTTGTATTCCGAGGCTACCGTGGAAAGGGCTTCCATGTCCATGCTTTCGCCGATTCCACAGCCCGAACAGATATATACACCGATTTTCTTTTCCATCCTCTATCTCCTGCAAGCCTGGATAGCCCTAAGAACGGCTGCGGTTGCGTCCTGAACGCACGATGACACGTCGGCGGGGCTTTTTACGCACCCTGCGCCGATAATGCCAGGCGTACCTCCGGACAGAATAAAGCCGTTCTGATCGTAAACCGCCTCAGCGGGGATCTTCTCTGTGGCTGTACTGGGGACCATCCCGGCGGCCAGGACTACGAGATCGAAATCGTCCCTGAGAATCTTTCCTGTCGCCTGGTCTTCAACCTGCACCGTAACCATTCCCGTTTCCGGATTTTCAGCGATTTCCCCTGCCTTGCCCTTCACCAGGCTAACCCGCTCATCCTGACGAACCTGGTCGAAGAAGGCTTCGTTTCTGCCGAAGGCCCTGATGTCTATGTAAAAAATCGAAACACTCGCCTCCGTGTCCTGTTCGAGCAGATATGTGGCTTGCTTTAGAGATGCAAGGCAGCATACCCCGGAACAGTAAGGAAGATAGTTTTCGTCTCGTGATCCGGCGCATTGCACGAAGGCAATCTTCTTGACCGCTTTTCCATCCGATGGCCGCGAAATGACGCCTCCGGTAGGACCATTTGCGGATGCAAGCCGTTCCATTACGGCGTTTGAGACTACATTGCGGTGCTTTCCCGCGCCGTAATAAGAAATAGCCGATGTGTCGAAAAGCGCCCAGCCCGTGGCCCAGATAATGGCCCCAACCTTGACCTCTACGGTTCGGGGCGCCATATCCAGCTCCACCGCCCCATACTCGCAGGCGGCTTCTACGGCCTTGGCCTCCGGCGTGCCGATTATCCCCGGAGCTATCACATAGCGCATCGGGTATGCGAATTCACTCGGCAGGTAAGCAGCCTTTATAGTGCTCAAGCCGTAGTCGAAAGCGTTTGGGACTTCCGTTTGTGCCGCCTCTGAACACTTTCCGCAGGCGGTGCACTTGTCGTTCACATACCGGGGGTTTACCCGAATCGCGACGCTAAAATTGCCCGCTTCTCCGTCTATTTTTTCCACCTCCGACATAGTCATTACATCAATCAGAGGATTGCTGCGGATGCGGCGGAAGTTTATTTCGAGGCCGCACTGAGGTGGACAAAGTTTTGGGAAGTACTTGTTCATTCGCGCAACCCGGCCGCCAAGAGAGGGTTCCCGTTCGACCAAAATAACGTGAAAACCCGCTTCGGCTGCTTCCACAGCAGCGCTTAGCCCGGCAATTCCGCCGCCTGCGACAAGAATCGTTCGGGTGCCATTTTGAGCATCAGCCATAGGAACTCCTCCATTTCTTCGGTTTGATTCTTCCGAAAAGCCGGTTTATTGGAATTAATGTGATTCGAAAAGAAGCGGGGCGGTGGGACCGCCAACCGTGATCGGCACTCAAACCTTCGACGGCTGTTCTTTCGAGCAAAACACTGGAGACTAACCCCAAAAAGGAGTTTTTTCAATGGAAAAAGGCATGGGACAAGCCGGGAAAACAAAGATGAGCCCGAATGTTTCTATTCTTTCAAAGCATGTCGGTTTCGACGTGTGCAATGCGTTGCCACCAAATTGCCATCATTTCCGCAACTCAACGTAGGACCGACTCAAAATGCTGTGCAAGTGTCGCTCTATAAGTTTGATTTTTCAAACTTGCGGGGTATAGAGTTGTTCGCATATGGGGAGGACCGCAAAAATGGCTGATAGCCGGTAGCTTTTGGTTTGCATGAAATGGTTGGGCCGTTGAATGGAAAAAGCCGCCCGGAGTTGAGCCCATGCACCACCGCACAGGATCTCCATTTTAAAGGCTTGAAGGGAACCTTCGTGAGTTCTAACGTGGATAGGCTAATATTCGCCGCCGGTTCACGTGCCGGGAACCCCCAGTCGAATATTTCCTGGGGCAGAAGCAAATCGCGAGAGCAATTCATGCTTCAAAAATTCGGACTGGTTCCATTTTCGCTCCACATCGTAATCCTGTATTGTCAAAGGTCAGTATGCTACAATGCAATCCTTGTGGCCGGACCAGTCCTCGGTTGCATCCGGAGCAAAGCATAATCAGTGAATGGCTTACACATTCTGGTGATTCTTTAGGGGTGGGATCTCGGCTTGCCCAGAAAATGGTTTTGTACCAAGGCAGTAGTCCGAGTTTCCAATAAAGGAACTGTTTCCATCTTTACGGCGGCAATTTAGGCGGTAGAAAGAGGCCAGGTGACAGACAGAACAGACGCAAGAACGAACCGGGACGAAAGGTTTTCAGGACACGAGTCCTTCGTTTGCCGGTACGGCTGGCTCCGCAAGCTCTTCGATGCCATTTCTTCGGACCCCACCATCTTCGCTGATGAAGAGAGTGCAATCCTGACCCTGGGAATCGGAAAGAATATGGTTCGTTCAATCCGGTTCTGGGGTGAAGCCTTTTCTCTTATGGAAGGTACTCCCACGCAAGGGTATCACCCAACAGCCTTTAGCCGGTGTCTGCTCAACGAACACACCGGCTTAGACCCATATTTAGAAGATCGCAACAGTCTTTGGCTGCTACACTGGAAGATCGCTACAAACGCCAACCTGGCAGCGTGGAATGTGGCGTTGCAAGATATCCAGGATCACCAGTTCACCAGAAAGCGTTTTCTTGAACTGGTGTATCTGCGTGGCCGAAGGGGCAACAAGGAACTGGCCGAATCCACGATCAAGCAACATACGGATATATTTCTCCATACCTATGCCTCGATGAACCATCATTACGACGCTCAGATGCTCGATGAAGTGATCGGCTCCCCCCTCCAGGAACTCGGGCTGCTCAAGAGATCAGTGACGGACGTCAAAGATGATATCTTTATCTTCGACATAGGCCCCAAACGTGGCCTCACCACCAAGACATTCCTCTATGCCTTGCTGGATTACTGGGAAAAATGCTCTTCCTCCAGTAAGACACTTTCTCTCAAAGAAATTATGTTCGGGCGGCTCGGACCAGGAGCCGTATTTAAGCTGAGCGAGTTTGACGTATTGCAATACCTGGATATCGTTGAAGATATAACCGATGGATATCTTCAGTTCTTAGATAGTGCCGATGTTCGTTCCCTGCATATGCGAAGAGAAACAGACCCAAGCTCTCTGAAGATTCGGTTGGGATTTGATGAAACAAGATCATAAAAGCGGCCTTGTCATTGCCGATTGTTTACATATTGCTAGACGCTATGCGCGTTCGATTCAGATTGAACGGGATTATAGAGATCCGCAAAGCCTTGAAGGGTATGTGGTTACTCCGACAGTGCAGTATGCCATCGGGCAACTCATTGCCGGACTGCGAAGTGGTTCATCCCAGCGTGCCTGGCGGGTGACCGGTCCCTACGGGGCTGGGAAATCTGCTTTTGGCGTGTTTGCTGCGAATCTGCTCAGTCGATCAGGTCAAAGCTACAAAGCAGCCATATCCATTCTCAAGGGCGTTTCTAAGGAATTGGCAACCGCCACCAAAAAAGTGCCACGCTATCTACCGGTGCCGGTAACCGGAAGCCGCTCACGCTTCAGTGATGTCCTCTTATCCAATCTTATCCATGAGCTGGAAGCTGAGCGGACGGTAGGACGGAATCCCACTGTTGTGGCTGAGGTCAAAAAATATCAACAGCACATTACTGATGGCCATTTGGAAGACAACAAGGCGATTGAACTCATCACCAACTTTGCCCACTACATAAAACGATCATCGCTCCCCTTCGATGGCATTCTCATCTTGATCGATGAAATGGGAAAGTTCCTTGAGTATGCTGCCATACGACCGAACAAAGCCGATGCGTTCCTATTTCAGAGACTGGGTGAACTGGCCTCCGGCTCTTCAAATGTTCCGCTTGCAGTTATCGGCTTCCTGCATCATCAATTCGCTGACTACGCCATTGGGTACGGACAGCGTGCAGAGGAAGAGTGGGCTAAGGTTTCGGAACGGTTCGAAGAGATACCGTTTGACGAGTCCCCGGAGCAATATGCGTTTCTTCTCACCAGTGCCATTCAAAACGATACGTCTCTTCTCGATCAGTCCTCGATAGCCAATCGCGCGCAAACACTCTACCAGCAGGCGCTGGGGATTGGAGTTTCGGTCACCGCAAAAAGGCATGAAGACCTGATAGCTTCTGCCGCAAGTCTGTATCCAATCCATCCAGCTACCCTTGTCGTTCTTTCTGCTGGGATAAAGCGCTTTGGACAGAACGAGCGGTCTCTTTTCAGCTTTCTCCTCTCCAACGAACCATTCGCATTTCAGCAGTTCATCAGCAATACTCCCTTTCACCAGGATAACTGGTATCGACTGCCCCATCTGTTTGACTACTTGGCGTCCATCGGGGCACTGCGGTTCCGAGACGGAGACCGACGGCGCCGATGGGATTACTTGCGTAATACCTTGATCGCCACTCCAGGGCTGAGCCAGACTGAGCAAGAGATTCTCAAGGTGGTGGGACTGATAAATGTTTTGGGGCCAATGCAGGGAATGAAGGCCGATGAGAAGACTATTGCTTTCTGTATCTGCGACAGAACGGACAGTGAGGTAATTTCCGAGGCGCTTCTTTCTCTTCTGAAAAAGGGAATCCTGTACCAGCGCAGTATGCAGATGGACTATTGCCTTTGGTCAAACACCAGTGTTGATCTCAGCGCTCTTTATGAAGAGGCCGAACGGCGAGTACCCCCCATTACCGACCTAGAGACATTCCTTGAAGGTTTGCCACAGGCGAGACCTGCCATAGCCCACCGGCATTATCACCGCACCGGTACGCTGCGCGCTTTTGGGATTCGCTATGCTTCCCGAGAAAAGCTTGAGCATCGCCTCGTTCGCTCTGACTTAGGCGGATTTGATGGACAAATTGTCGTTGTTCCTGTCGGGCTGGGAGAAGATTTCGATCAAACGAGTGAAGTAGTAAGAAAGACGCCCATAGCCAAGAATCCCAACATCCTGGTTCATCTCTTAGAGGTCACGCAAGCCGATCTGTTCATGGCTCGCGAATTGCGACTCTGGCAATGGATACAAAGCAATTGTCAGGAATTAAGAGTTGATGAGTTTGCACGAAGCGAGGTCAAGAAACGCTTGGACGAACTTTCCTCGAATCTGGAACAACGCCTCTCAAGCTTCCTGGTTTTTGAAGATGCAATTATTGGTCGAAGGGGTCGTTGGTTCTATGAGTCCCATGAACTGGATGTCCCTGATAGAAAGGCACTCAATCAGAAACTGACCGAGATCTGTGATAAGATTTACCATGCTTCCCCTATTATTAAGAACGAATTGATCAACCGGGCGCGTCTGTCCTCTTCGATTGCCAGTGCTCGGACAAGACTCATCGCCGGGATGATCGAACATCAAAAAAGTGAGCATCTCGGCTTCAAAGGGACTCCGCCTGAGTTGGCCATTTACCTAACCATTTTCCATGCATCTGGACTTCACCGGAGTGTAAATGACGTGAGAGGGTTTTACCCGCCCTCAGATGATGACCCGTGCAATTGGAAAAGGGCTTGGAATGACCTGAGGACTCTCCTGAAAAAAGTCGGGGGAATTCATATAGAAGCGATTCTCGATGTCCTTGGCGAGCCTCCGTACGGAATGCGACAGGGAGTGAGCACATTGTTCCTCGCAGCCTTTATGCTCCATTACCGGCATGATGTCAGTTTGTTCGAACGTGGAACCTATGTTGTCCAGATCACCGAGCATCATTTTATGCGGCTACTCAAGTCCCCGCGAACGTTTGCCCTCCATTTTGTACTGCGGGAGCCAGACAAAGCAAAACTGATCCATGATTACTGGGCCAAACTCGATGTACTGAAGAAGCGCTTCGACAAAGACCCGGAAGTAACCGATGTGGTCCGAGAACTATACCGATGGGCCACCAGCCTTTCGTCCTTTGCCTTGAATACACAAAAGATCGTTAAAACCACGCGAGATGTTCGGACCATACTCCTGTAAGTCGCCCGATCCGATGGACCTGCTCTATGATGCCTTGCCAAAAGCCTGCGGAATGGGAGAGGCAGTTATAACTAATGCAATGAGCGATGCCGACGTCGAACTCTATTTCCAGCGGCTCAACAATGCGTTAAATGAACTAAGCCAGACTGATCGACGGCTTCGAGGTGAAGTCGAACATATCCTCATCGACACCTTGCAGCTGGGCCAGAACGTTCCCGAGTTGCGGGAAAAAATCCGTGACAACTATCTCCCGTACTTGAGCCTACTCGGCGAATACCAACTGCGAACTTTTTTGGCCAGGGCCTCCGATCCCGATCTATCAGATGAACAATGGATAGACTCTATGGCTTCGCTGCTCGCAGGCAAAATCCTGCCTCATTGGCAAGATGATACCGTGGCAACGTTTCACGCCGATCTGCGGTCCATGGCCGG
>Ga0209517_10001421_pt1 | contig 36405 bp, 29 predicted proteins | sample PeaSoiMetSII2010_FD_187695 | JGI IMG/M metagenome (GOLD analysis project Ga0209517, IMG submission 187695) | Peat soil microbial communities from Weissenstadt, Germany - SII-2010 (SPAdes) (version 2) | ecosystem: Environmental > Terrestrial > Soil > Wetlands > Peat | place: Germany... | reverse complement strand
TGTTCACCTGGACCGGAGAGTGCGCGTATTGTGGCAGCATTATTCGCAAGCGAAACCGATCACCTTAACTTAACGTAGTAGTACTAGCAGGCTGCGGAAGAACCCTCCCGGCTGTCATCCTGAAGAGCCAAAGGCCATCCTGAGTGCAACGAAGGAAGGAAGGATCCCTGCAGTTCCTTGAAACAACCACTGCCGGGATTCTTCGCGTCGCTCAGAATGACAGGGCGGGAGGGTTTTTCCGCAGCCTTCAAGGGGCCAAGCGCCGCTCGGCCATGCGAGTTCAGCCCATAAGCCCAATGCATTTAAGTACTTAACGGCATTCGACGAGTGTTTCTTTTTGCCACATGCGGTGTGTTAGAATCACAGCGTGGCGGAGTATCGATGACTCAATCGCGTTTCGTCCTCCAATCCAAGATTATCATTATATTCGCCCTTGCGGTTGTCTCCGTAGTGGGCGTTTCGACCTCCATCGCCATGCTCCTGACCCGGCAATTAGTCGAGGAGGAGATTTACAGCAAGGCCTGCACCCAGGCTAGATCCACAGCCCACCAGTTGGTCAATGAAGACGCCCTCCAGGATACTGCCAAACTCCAACAAGTGTTGAAGCAAATACAGCATGATTTGCCGGGGGTGCGGCAGGTGGACGTTTACCGGCATGGGCCGACGCACCAACTCGAGGCCACCACCGCACCGCAGGCGGAGCACCTGGAGTTAGACAATATCCCCGGCATCGATCATTACGACGAATTCGAGCGCCCCGACGATGAGTCCCTCACGATTGAGACCGACCAAGGACGGTACTGGATTATCGGGGTGACGATCCGCTCGCAAGGGCAGTCCGTGGGGTGCTTGAACCTGAAGGTCTCTAAATCGCAAACCAGCATTGTGACCCGCGAGTTGGTCATGCGCAACCTGCTGCTGATGCTGGCGAGCCTCGTGGTGGTCATCCTAGCCGTTCATATTTTCTTTTTGCGGGCGGTCAGGGCGCCGGTGAAAGACATGATTCGCGTGATGGAGGGCGCGGAAAAGGGACAACTCCACGTGCGCGCCAGCCTGCGAAGCACTGACGAGATCGGCATGCTCGCGGCCCACCTGAACCGCATGCTGCGGCGGATCGAGAATTTCAATACCGAGTTGGAGCGCAAGGTACAGGAGTCGACCGCAGGGTTGGCGGAGGCCAATGAAGAGCTGCGGCGCATCAACGAGGAGCTCTTCGAGACGCAGAAGAATCTGGCGCGTTCGGAACGGTTGGCGATTGCCGGCCAGCTTGCCGCCAGCCTGGCTCACGAAATCGGGACTCCGCTCAATTCCATATCCGGACACGTGCAGTTGCTGGCGCGGCGCAAGGATGCCGACGAATCCACTCGACGCCGGCTTCAAATCATCGAAAGACAGATTGATAATATTGTGCGCACCGTTAATCAACTGCTCTCGTGGAGCCGCAAGTTTGAACTGAAAGTCGAGATGGTGGACCTGCGCCGCCTCATCGAAGAGGCTGTCCTGCTCTCCTCCCCCGTCCTGCAACTGAGAAAGATTCGCGTGAAACTGGATCTGGCAAAAGACTGTCCGAAGGTTTACGGGGACGGCGGCTATTTGCAGCAGGTCCTTTTAAACCTCATCAACAACAGCATGGATGCCATGCCGCGCGGGGGTGACCTGCGCATCGAAACACGGCGGGTGGAAGGCGCGGCGCCGCAAGTTGCGATTCGAGTGACGGACAATGGCTCCGGCATGTCGCCGGAAACTGTGGCCCATGCGTTCGACCCGATGTTCACGACCAAAAGGTTGGGGACAGGCACCGGTTTGGGGCTGGCGATTTGCGACCAGATCGTTCGCCAGCACGGCGGCACGATCAGCGTGGAAAGTACGCCTGGAAAGGGAACAACCTTCACTTTGATCTTGCCTGTCGATGAACGCGAAAAGACCGAGACGGTGGAAGTTGCAACCGGGGCGGAGGGCGGCAAAGGCTGAAGGGCAAAGGGTGAAGGCTAAAGGTTAAAAGTCGAAAGCCTCCTCATCGATATTGATGCCCTCGCCCCCTTGGGAGAGAGGGTGGCCCGCAGCCGGCGGTTTCGTCAGCCCGTCATCCGACGGGGCCGGGTGAGGGGGTCGCGGGCCTGATCGTGAAGTTAGAGGTGAAGGACTTGGAGACGACAAAGATTGAACGAACCGGCGAAGCTGCCAGACCGGCGAGCGCTCACATCCTGGTAGTCGATGATGACGCCGAGACACTGGAATTGCTGCGGGAGATTCTGGGCGAAGAGGGCTATCGCGTTGTCACTTCTTCAAGCGGCGAAGAGGCCCTCGCGGTTGGAAAGCAGGAACTCTTCGACGTCATCATCAGCGATATGAGGCTGGGAGCTAATCTCGACGGACTCGACGTTTTGCGAACCTACAAGACCCTTCAACCGGAGTCGGAAGTCATTCTCATCACCGCTTTCGGAAGCATGGAAACGGCTATCGAAGCAGTCAAAGCAGGGGCCTTCGACTACATTTCGAAGCCGTTCAAGATTGATGAAGTCTTGCTGCAAGTCGAACGCGCATTGGGCAATCGGAAACTCGTGCGCGAGAACCGCAGCCTGAAGCGTCAGCTTGGCAGCCAGGCGCAACTTTCCAGCCTGGTGGGCCGAAGCCCCAAAATGCTCGAAATCTACAAGAAGATCGCCGTCGTGGCGGACTCGCGTTCCACGGTGCTGATTTGCGGTGAGAGTGGGACGGGAAAAGAACTAGTGGCGCGAGCCATTCATTATAACGGCCCCAGAGCTGCGGAACGGTTCTATGCAGTCAACTGCGGCGGGCTGGCGGAGTCGCTGCTCGAGACCGAGCTCTTCGGGCACGTGCGCGGGTCGTTTACGGGGGCCGTCGAAAACAAGCGTGGCATTTTCGAAGAGGCCAGCGGCGGTACGGTTTTCCTGGATGAAGTCAGCGAAATGAGCCCGGCCCTCCAGGTTAATGTCCTTCGCACCGTGGAGGAACAGGAAGTGCGGCGGATCGGAAGCAACCAGGTGGTGAAGGTGGACGTGCGCATCATCGCCGCCAGTAACCGCAACTTGGCAACGCTGGTCGATGAGGGCAAGTTCCGCCAGGACCTTTATTACAGACTGCGGGTGATTGAAATTGACCTGCCGCCGCTGCGTGAGCGCGTGGAGGACGTCCCCTTACTGGTGGAACATTTTCTCAAGCGGTTCGCAGCCGAGCGCGGAAAGGAATTCTCGATCTCACCCTACGCGCTTTCCGCTTTGATGAGCTACGAATGGCCGGGGAACGTCCGCGAGCTCGAGAACGCCCTCGAATCGGCGGCGGCGCTGAGTCGTACCGGTTTCATCGCACCGGAAAACCTGCCTCCCAAGCTGGTCGGAAAGCCGCGCGAAGACAACCGCCTGGTTGACTTCTATGCCGATTTACCGACGCTCGAGGAGATGGAAAAACGCTATCTAGCCCATATCATGATGGTGACCGGCGGCAACAAGGTCAGAACCGCTTCCATCCTCGGCATGAGTCGGAAAACCCTGTACCGGAAATTGGAAGAGTACAAGATCAGGGGTTAGGGGCTGGGGGCTAGGGACTGATGTACAACAGTAGCCCTCTCCTTTGAGGAGAGGGTGGCCCGCGACGGTGCCTTCATCAGCCGTCGCGGGCCGGGTGAGGGGTCTCTTGCGCAGGGCTCAAACTTATCCGCAGGACAAGCGGACTGGATTCAGGTATCCTGGATGAGGGGCTACCGCAGCAGGTGTCATTCCGACCGAAGCGAGGAATCTCGCCCTGCGCTCTGATCCGGAGAAGGTGAGGGAGACTGAGTCAGAGCGAGATCCCTCGCCTCTGTGAAAAGGTGTAGGGGTAGGGCTTGCCCTACGCTGTTCTTTAGGGGACGGCAAGCCGTCCCCCTACAAGCAGGTTGCGGTTGCGCCAGCGTGAGGTCTGTTCAGTGAAGTATTCCTACATCGCCAAATGCGGCTTAAAGCATCTTGCTTCGGGTTTCAAACTCCCTTACATGGTGATGTTTGAAACCACGCTGATGTGCAACATGTTTTGCGAGTATTGCATTTTCGGCGAAGAGGGCAAGTTCAACGATTTGCAAAGCCGGGCGGTGCGCGAGCGCATTTTCAAGCGCATTGACGAGTTTTGCGATATGGGCATCTTCGCGCTCAGCTTCTCGGGCGGCGAGCCGCTGCTGAATCCCCATACCTGCGATTACATCGCCTACGCCGAGGACAAGGGCATGTGGACCTCCATGCCCACCAACGGCCTGCTCATCCGCAAGTACGCGGACGGCGTGGCGCGGCTCGGCATGCTGGAAGTCTCCATCGACTCGCTGAACGTGCAGCGCTTTGCCAAGCGCCGTGGAATCGACGCGCTTCCCAAGCTCATCGCCAACCTGGAATTCGTGTTGACCAAACGAAAGCCCTTCACCACGCAGATTAATGCCACTGTCAACCTCGAGAATCTCGAAGACCTGCCTGAGCTGGCGGAGTTTTGTAAACAGCACAACCTGGTGTTACACCCGGAGGCCGTTCACAACGTCATGCGTGACGGCGAACTGCTTCCAGACGCGGAATTGCACGGGCCGGAAATCGATAAGGTCGAAATGTTTCTGCGGGAGTTACGCGCCGCCTATCCCAAGAACGTACGGTTCTACTCCCATTACTATGCCTTTTACCGCGCTGGTGGCTTCGGCCCTCGCTTCCCCTGCCGGCATCCTTCCAAGCTGATCTCGATGAAGCCCGACGGTTCCATCCACCTTCCGTGCGCTTTCAAGACACTCCACATGTCGCAAGCGCCTCTCAAGGAAATCTTCGCTTCCGACGCCGCGAAGCAAATCATCGCACAGGAAACCACGCTGTGGGATTTCTGCAACGGCTGCAAGATCGGCTGCCCCTATGAAGTCAGCGCCTTCACCAACAGCCCCATGCTGGCCCTCGAATCCGGCCTGAATTTCCTGCGTATTATTTGACGAGGCTGAGTCTGAAACCGCTGCCAAGGTTCACGAGAGCGCTGGAGTCACGTGCGAGCCTCGGATAACTGATAAATCACGGGCTTAAAGGAGGGCGGGGGAATCGGCTTTCCTTCAGCCTTGGCAGCCTCCAGCCAAGCTGCTTTGGCCTTGAGCACTTCGGCGAGAGCCTGTTCAGGATCCGCGCCGAAAGCGGAGCAATGCGGAAGGTCGGGGATGTCCGCGATGTAACCACTGTCTTCCTGGCTACAGAAAATGTTGATGTGGTAGTCTCTCATTCCTCACCAAGACCCCGCTCTTTGATCGGGTAGTGTTGTGAGGACGCGAAAGCAGAACTAGGCAACGCGAGCGATAGAAGTTTTCCTAGGACGACCACCAAGCTTGCCGTTAGAACGTGCGGCAGCAGCTTTTGCCTTAGAGCGCGTCTGTCCTCCAACCTTACCCAATTGTGCTGCCATCCAGCGTTTTGAACCTAGAAATCCCTCCAAGAGGGAGGGCAAATAAAGGTCGGCATCAAGCGCCGGAAAACTCAACCCTAACCCGGACGGTGAAATCTGAATTTCAGCAAGCTGGCTTGCATTTGCATGTTCCAGCCCTTGCGCGTCATGTGGTTTGAAGGCAATGGAAATACCACTACTAAGATCAATCACAATGCGACCATCTCGGCGGTCATAGCGAGCAGCAATAGCTTTTGGTGTTCTTGCCAAAAGAGAAGAAGCGCGTTGATTAGCTGTCTCGAATTCATCTTTATGGGTCGCCATGTATTCTGCTCCATTCCGCACATAGATGTGGCATCTTCAGCATTAGAGCCGCTTTAATCTTCGTTACATCACCCGACGAAAAACCATAATTCTCTCGCAACTCCGGTGGCCCACTTGGGCAATTCAATTTAAAAACGGCCTCGCGATCACCGATGACATGCACATGAGCTGGCCGATGATCGTTCGGGTAAATCACAACCCTCAATCCGTCTATTTCATCTACCTTTGGCATTGTATCACAAAACCCAAGCGTCTAGGTTATTTCTTAAATAGGACCTAACCCATCGATTCAACTAAGGGCACCTTTACATTACATGAATTTCCGGCGCTTAAATGCTTGAACATCTTCACGGGTTAAAGAAGACCATTCTCCTCTTGTGTTCTTAGAAGCAAACCTCTTATGCCAATAAGCCTCAAGCATCGGTGACATGCGCCCTCCGGCACAAGATTTTTGAAAATCAGGTACTTAGATTCATACCTGAATGGTGTTCAGGTCGGGTGCCGGGATGCGCTTAAGCGCCTTTCTTGCGGGCCCTGCGAGAACGACGATCCAACTCGCGGAAATATTCTTCGAGGGTAATGTAATCGCCCCGGCGATATGCGGCTTCGCCGCGACGAACGGCGCGCAACTCGCGGAGCGTGGGCTTCTCTGCCGGAGCGTCGGAATAATCGATGGCAGAATCCGGTATTGCAGCCAATCTTTCGAGTTCTGCGCGCTCACGCTTACTCAAGGGGTCGTGAAGAGCACGCTCGCTGGGATCCGCTTTTCTCGCGGAGATGATGCGGATTTCCTCATGGAGTGGCTGGCACCTTCCACCGGTTCTCGCGCGAAAGCTCCGCTGCATAGGCCAGCGCTCCCCGGATATCATCCCTGCTCAACTGTGGGTAGTGATCGATAATCTCCTCGGGAGTTAGACCCTCAGCGAGCCCGTCAAGGATGATGGCGATGTTAATTCGGGTCCCGCGAATACAGGGTTGTCCCCCGCAGACATCGGGATCCCTCACCACTCGGCTTAGAAGCTGCTGTTCCGCCATGCCCTTCTCCTGTCTCATTGTAATTATATCCTATGCGCCTGCGCCACAAACAGGCGTTGCAAAGCCGGTGTTACTGCTGTTATGCTGCAACTCGTTCAGGGTCTGATTCCCATGCCCCAACAGCGCTGGCTGCACATCATCCCCGTTGCCTTCGCGATGTACACGATCGCGTTCATCGACCGCACGAATATTTCACTGGCGTTGCCTTCGATGAGCAAAGCTCTTCACATGTCGCCGCCCGAAGCGGGAGCGTCAGCGGGCGTTTTTTTCTGGGGCTATCTGCTCTTGCAGATCCCGGGCGGATACCTGGCGCAGCGCTGGAGCGCCAAGCGCTTCGTGACCATCCTGCTGGTCCTCTGGGGTGCGTGCTCCGTAGGTTGCGGGTTGGTGCACACCTGGCGCGAGTTCTGGGCAATGCGGTTTCTTCTGGGAGTGGCCGAGGGCGGCGTTTGGCCAGCTACCCTGATCCTGCTTGCGCATTGGTTTCCGCGCGCCGAAAGGGCTCGCGCCAATGCTTATTGGATGCTCTGCCTTCCTGTAGCCGTGGTCGCTTCTTCGCCGCTTTCCGGGTGGATACTTCAACGCTGGGACTGGCGCGTGCTCCTCATTTCGGAAGGCGTCTTCCCATTGTTGTGGCTGGTGATCTGGTGGTTCTTTATTGACGATCATCCACGCGAGGCCCGGTGGATTTCCGGCCAAGAACTTCATTACCTCGAAACCACGCTGGAACGCGAGGCCTCGGAACTCGAGCCTGTCACTCCCGAACCCATTCATCGCTCTCTTCTCCGCCCCGCCCTTCTGCTGATGGTGGCGTACTATTTCTTGCAGAACTGCGGCAACTACGGCTATCTATTCTGGCTGCCGAGCGCCATGCAAACAGCAAAAAAACTCAGCAGCGCCGAGGTGGGATTTCTTTTCACGCTCCCTTATCTGATGACCGCGGTCGGGATGATCGTTATATCCCGCCATTCGGATAAGACAGGGGAGAGGCGCCGGCACGTGGCTCTGGCAATAGCATGGGGCGGCTTTTTCATGCTGGTGAGCGTTCTATTGAGCCGCTATTCGCCTGCCCTCTCTTTCCTCGCTATCTCTCTGGTTGGCGCGGGGTCCTACGGTGCGCTGGGACCTTTTTGGGCGATTCCGACCGAGACGCTGCCCCGGACCGCTTCGGGCTCCGCCATGGGCATAGTGAATGCGCTCGGAAACCTCGGCGGGTACTTCGGCCCCTTGGCCGTCGGGTATATCAACCAACATACTGGGAATTTTAGATACGCCTTCGCCATGCTCAGCGCGGCTTATTTCTCGGGTTCAGTCCTGATCCTCTTCCTCCGCCCGCACGCGCAACGTCCCAGCTAACCAAGATGCAACCACCCCCGCCCTTCCTTAGCAAGGAGGGGAGCCTAATTCCCCTCCTCACCGAGGAGGGGCAAGGGGTAGTGAGCCTGATTGCGTTTGAGACAGGTGCGCAGCCGCTGCCTAGCAGAGGGCCACGGCTCGAATAGGAGAGCCTGAGCCCGCGCGGATCTTTAGTGGAAAAGCCAGGAAGAGGAAGAAATCGGGCAGTTCTCCCAAATTGGTAAGGTTCTCAATAATCAGCAGGTTTTTCTCGAGCACCACGGGGTGGATGGGTTTGGTGCGCAACGCCTCCGGCGGGTCAGGAGAGAGCGTATCGACGCCGAGGGCCGTCACGGCTTTGGAGATAAGGTATTCCGCGGCTTCCATTCCGACGCCCGGCCAGTTCTCAACGTAGCGCTGATCCTGCGGACGAAGTGCCCAGCGCGCCGACCAGCCAAAATCGAAGAGCACGATGTCGCCCTGCGCGATCGCGCCGTGCCGGGATTCCCAGTCTTCGATCTGGCGACGCGAGACGTAATCGGACTCCTTCGAGGAGCGGCAATCAATGTGAATGCCCCGCCCGATCAAGCGGGCCACGGGAATCTGGTCGATGGTGACGTGTGCGTGTGGCTTGGCATCGCTGATGAAGTGCGCCGGCGCATCCACATGCGTACCGTTGTGCTCATGCATCACCAGTTGATAACTCAGCGAGCGCCCGCCATGCCAGTAAGAGCCCCAGAGGTTGTGAAAAAACATGGAATGCGTGGGGAAGTGCGGCATGTGCTCTTCGAGGGTTTGGCTGAGGTCGACGACGCGGGCATTGCGAAACGTCTCCAGCAGATTGGCTAAATCCATGCAGTTTTCCTCATCAGCGGTCCGCCATGAAGGTGAGGCACCGCTTCAACTCCTCTCCCATGCGCAACTTGGAAGCTGCGTCCTTCCACTCGTTACCCGTGGATTCGTCCTGCAATCGCAGCAAGCTCCCGGCATCCAGCAAATCCTGCGGTCCGCCCGCGTACAACTTCAGTAAGAAAAGGTCTCGAGCTTGAACGACGCGGACTTGCGATCCCTCGACCTCAAAAATACCGGCATCGCGCACTGCCTGCGATTGCCAGCGGGCGGAGGGAAGGAGGAGATCACAGGTGACGTGACTTGCGCCAATTGGGAGATCCACAACCACGACACCCACCACGGGATCCCCGGGCGCTCCTTTTCGCGACTGCGCACTCAATCCAATCGCTCTGAGCTGCCCTGCCAGCCTCTCCATTTCAACTTGACTCAATAGGATCAGCAAATCCAGATCTTTCGTCGCGCGCACGACTTCATGAAACGCGAGCGCGAGTCCGCCTATCAAGGCATAGGGGACTTTCAGGTTTTCAAGAACGCTTAAGATTCTGCGGAGAGCCTGGTATAGCACGGAGGTCACGGCCTTTGGCAGCCAGTTTAAGGCAAAAATCAGACAGTTCAAGCGCCTCGCGAAAACGCTCGGCGGGTGTGAGCTGGGCAGTTGCCAATTCCCGTTCCCGCCGAAGTTGGTGCATGAGAGCCGAGGTACCGCGCGGGCGTTGTTTCCTCATAAAGTCAAATCCGTACTAAAGATTTCCAGAGTGCGAAAGGATTCGGTACTTTCATCTTTTCGGCGGGCGTCAGTCCCATGCTTACCCAGAGAGACAGCCATTCAATTCTTTCACACTTCCTGTGCAAGAAGGCGACTCCGTTTCACTCCCCGGTGGCGAAATAGCCCGGTTTCCAGCGGCAGGTGACGCCTTTGCGCGTCAGCAGGACGCGGATGCTTCGATAAGTGCCGTCGAGGGCGTCATTAGTGGGCGTATATCCTAAATCGTATTGTGCTCCCAACTCGTGGTAGATGGCTTCCATCGCGTCAGCAATGTGCACCAGTCGTTGCGCGGAAAACGTTCCGGTCTCCGCGCCGAGCCCCTTATTCTGCGACGTCTCTCCGATCTGCCCGTGGGATAAGTAGCCGGTTGCCAAGTCGGTGCCGGGGGCCTCGCGGAGGGGGAAAAACGCCCCACCGCCCGTGCCCTCCGCAAAACCTGCCAGGATATCGTCCCCCGGATTTGTGAAGCCATAATTCGCGTTGCCGATGGTATAAATCATGGTTTCGGCCTTGTGCGCCATGGAAATTGCTTCATCCAGAGAATGTTGGCTCTGCACGTCCATGCCATCACTGATCAGCACCAGGATCCGCCGCGTGCGCTCAGGGTCTCCTGCGTGCATCATCTTATCCTTGCAGGAATTATAGATGGCGTCATACAAAGCCTTTCCGCCGCCGGCCTTCAGGTCCTGAATTTTCTCGCTGAGGGCTTCAGGGTCGGTCGAGAAATCCTGAATCAGGGAACTGGAAGTGTCGAAGGATTGCAGAAAAATCTGGTTCCTGACGTTCCTCCCCTCCAACATCTGGTAGACGAAATCCGTCGCCGCGGTCTTTTCGTACTCGAGTTGCCGTCGCGCACTGTTGCTGGTGTCCAGGATCAGGCCAATCCGCAGAGGTAGGTGGGACTCCTGGCTGAAGTAGCGGATGGCCTGAGGCCGGCCGTCTTCATAGATCTGAAAATCACTTTGCGTCAAATCGATGATCGGCAGGCCGCGCTTGCCGACCACGGTCACCGGAACATCCACCACCTGCACCCGCACCTTAATCTTGTCTTTGGTTGTCGGCGGTGCAGTCTCGCCCGGCCGAGTGGAGGGTTGTTGAGGCGGGTTGTTGGCGCCGGACGATGGCGGACCCGACGACGTATTCTGCGCCCGAAGGAGGAAACCCGGCGCCGCGCACACGCCAACCAGCATCGTCAGTGCCGCCAATTTACCCAGTGCGCATTTGAGGTTAACTCGCCGCGCTGGGCTTTTGTTCGTCCGTCCTGGATCGAGGAGACTCATACATCCCGTCCTTACACTACTTCTGGATCGGCAGTCCTCAGCCTGCCACTGGATATTCTACCTCAAACGTGCGTTGCGGTGTACCGCGGCGGCTCGGGCGCCGTTGAGATGGTCCGAAAAACCGAGTTGTAGGGGCGAACCTTCTGACCGTCCTGGAGCAATCCCAACGAATGTCCGTACGACTCTCCTGAAAATCACGCCCGGACTCGTCATTCCCGCGAAAGCGGGAATCCATCTTTCTTCCGACCCACAATGGGTCCCCGCTTTCGCGGGGACGACGCTGATTTTCATTCCCTAGGGTGGGCCAAAGGCCCATGGAAACTTCCCGCTCAGCCTTTTCGCGGGAATGACGCGCAGGGGGAGGCTTTCGAAACGGAATTGCGCCCCAGGAATCTAATAAAGCGTACTTATCGGCTTCAAAACAGGAGGGAGAAATGGCAGCAGTCTTAGAGAATGTACTGGATATTACTCCCGCCCCGTACGGTGGGGTTGTATCGACTGCCGTGCCGGTGCCTGACGATGAACTTCTCGACGCCTATTCGCGCGCCGTGATCGGCGCCGCGGAAAAGGTCAGCGGCTCAGTTCTCAACCTCGAAGTTCATCAGATATCCGAGAGAGAGCCGGCCGCGGACTTGCGCGCCCCACGCCAGGCTCTCGGGCATGGGTCGGGATTCATCTTCACGCCCGACGGATTCATCCTCACCAATAGCCACGTGGTGCATAACGCGAGCAAGATCGAGGCAACGCTCACTGACGGCCGGCGCTTTCAGGCTGACCTGGTGGGCGACGACCCGGAGACGGATTTGGCGGTGGTAAGAATCGAGGCCGCAAACCTCGTGCCCGCCGCGCTGGGCGATTCCCAGGCGCTGCGCGTGGGACAATTGGCAATCGCCATTGGAAATCCCTACGGATTTCAATGTACGGTGACGGCAGGAGTGGTCAGCGCACTGGGCCGCTCGCTCCGCTCCCGGACGGGCCGGCTGATCAGCAATGTGATTCAAACCGACGCCGCACTGAATCCTGGAAACTCCGGTGGCCCGCTGGTGACTTCGCAGGGACAGGTGGTAGGCGTCAACACGGCCATTATCCTGCCAGCGCAGGGTATCTGTTTCGCCATCGCCGCCAATACCGCGAAATTTGTTGCGGCCCGCCTGATCCGGGATGGCAAGATACGCCGCAGCTTCATCGGCGTGGCGGGGCAGGATCTTCCGCTTCAGCGCCGATTGGTGCGGCTGAACGGCCTCGATGTCGCAAGCGGCGTGCTGGTGGTTTCAGTGGAACCTCAGAGTCCTGCGGAGATAGCGGGACTGCGCGAAGGGGACGTGATTGTGGGCTATGACGATCACCCTGTCGCGGGAATTGACGCGTTGCACCAATTGTTGACCGATGAAAGAGTGGGTGTCGTAGCTCAGGTGACGGTTCTCCGCCACGGCGAGAAGCGAATCATCTCCGTCGTACCACAAGAAAGCAGAAGACAATAGGCAGCGGTAGGGCGTACGCTTGTCCGAATCCCGCCGGAGCGGGTGGGTTGCGTGTGTGGCTTTGTCCTCTGCTGTGCCGAGAGGCCCGAGCCTGTGAAGAAATTTTGAATGTGTCATCCTGAGCGGAGCGAAGGATCTCTGCAGTTGTTCGAAGGTCTTTGAACCACGGGAACTGCGGAGATCCTTCGCTCCGCACAGGATGACAGGCACCTGCTTTTTTCACACCTTCTTCGCCTTTCCGTGAAGCAGGTGGCGCCGCTCATTTGGCCACATGGCCACTTCTAACGGGAAAGAGGAGGGGGTATGAAGGTCGGATTCATCGGATTAGGAAACATGGGACTCCCGATCGCGCACAATCTGCTCAGGGCCGGCCACCAATTGACCGTCTACAACAGAACGCGAAGCAAAGCTGAGGCCCTTGCGTCTGCCGGGGCTCAGGTGGCGAACTCGCTCGGCGAAGCGTGCCAATCGGGAATGGTCATGACCATGCTGGCGGACGACCGGGCCCTCGAGGAGGTGGCGCTAGGAGACGGCGGTATCGTCGACGCTCTCGCCAGGGGAGGAATTCACCTCTCCCTCAGCACCATCAGCACCGCGCTCTCGCGGAGACTCACGCAAGAGCACACACTTCGCGGCCAGATTTTTATCGCCTCGCCCGTTTTCGGACGGCCCGATGCCGCAGAAGCAGCGCGGCTTGTAGTGGTGGCCGCCGGTCCTCTTGAGGCGATAGAACGCGTGCGCCCGCTTCTCGCGGCCGTCTCAAGGAAAGTTTTCGTGATTGGGAGCGAGCAGTACGCGGCGAACGCCTTCAAACTGGCGGGGAATTTCCTGATTGCCTCCGTTCTCGAATCCCTTTCGGAAGCTTTCGCGCTGGCCCGAAAATCCGGCGTCGAGCCCGCGCAATTCCTCGAAATTCTCAATGGCTCGCTTTTCCAATCTCCCGTTTACGAGATTTACGGCAAAATCATCGTTGAAGGCAAGTTCTCGCCCCCAGGCTTCGCGCTACGCCTGGGCCTGAAGGATCTGCGGTTGGTGCTTTCCGCCGCCGAAGAAGCCGCGGTGCCTATGCCCCTCGCCAGCGCGATTCGCGACCATTTCGTGAGTGGCGTGGCCCGAGGGTGGGGAGACTTGGACTGGGCGGCGCTGGCTAAAGTGGTGGCGGAGGATGCGGGGCTGCAGGCGTTGTAGCGGCGTTTCTACGGTGGCGCCGACCTTTACTGAGGATTGCAGAATTATGTGACATGACCTCCTCACCCCCCGACCCCTCTCCCCCAAGGGGGCGAGGGGAGAAATAACCCGAGTTGATGCCCTCGCCCCCTTAGGGGAGAGGGTGTCCGTCAGCCGACGGACAGGTGAGGGGGTTGGTCCGTCACGATATTATCTAACCCTCGGTAGGTCGGCATCTCCGGTGCTGGCCTGAAGGTCAGCGCTACGAGGAGGAAGGGTATATGAAGGCCATTCGCGTTCATGAATTCGGCGGGCCGGAAGTGATGAAACTCGAGGAGGTGCCGGACCTTACAGCCGGCCCCGGCCAAGTTGTGGTGAGTGTGAAGGCTGTGGGTGTGAACCCCGTGGATGCCTATATCCGCACGGGCGGTTACGCGGTGAAGCCTTCGCTGCCTTATACGCCCGGCATGGATGCCGCGGGGGCGGTGTTGGCGGTCGGTGAAGGCGTGGACAACGTCCGGGTGGGTGAGCGTGTCTACATAGGCGGAACGCTGCGCGGCGCCTACGCCGAGCAGACGCTCTGCGACTCCGCGCAGGTTCACCTCTTGCCTGCGCGGGTCAGCTTTGCACAGGGGGCCGGCGTTAACGTCCCCTACGCAACGGCCTACCGCGCTCTATACCAGCGCGCCCAGGGAAGGCCGGGAGAGACCGTGCTGGTCCATGGCGCGAGTGGTGGCGTGGGCATTGCTGCGATACAGATGGCGCGCGCGGGCGGGCTCACCGTGATCGGGACGGCGGGCACGGAGAAGGGAAGAAAGCTGGCGCTCGACGAGGGCGCGCACCACGTGGTGGATCACCGCCGGCCGGGCCACGAAGAGGAAATCATGGCGTTGACGAAGGGACGCGGCGTTGACATCATTCTTGAAATGCTCGCAAACGTAAACTTGGCGAAAGACCTCACCTTGCTCGCCCTGCGAGGGCGCGTAGTGGTGATCGGCAATCGCGGCAGCATTGAAATCAATCCTCGCGCCGCCATGCAGCGCGACCTGAGCATCCTCGGTTTCACTTTGCTGAATGCTACCAAGGATGAACTGACCAGCATTCATGCGGCGCTCGTCGCGGGTTTGGAGAATGGGACGCTCAACCCCATCGTCGGCCGCGAGATGCCGCTCGCCGACGCGCCGCTCGCCCACCAGGCGGTGATGGAACCCGGCGCTTACGGGAAGATCGTCCTGATTCCATAGAGGGCGAATCCACATTCGTCCACGCGTGCTATGCTATTCTATTAGGGCCGATTGAGGGGCAGTCCACGCAAACTTTCAAAATTCTTCCAAAGGAGCACACCACCATGGCCGTTCGAACGTCCGAAGCTGAATGGAGAGGCAATTTGAGGGAAGGACAGGGCACGATGAAGCTGGGCAGCGGCGCTTATGAGGGCAGCTACTCTTTCGCCTCGAGATTCGAATCTGGAAAAGGGACAAATCCCGAGGAATTGATTGCGGCCGCGCATGCCGGGTGCTACTCGATGGCTCTCTCTGCAGGATTGTCGAAAGCCGGCTTCACCCCTACGCGCGTTCACACCACCGCCAAGGTGCACCTTGAACCGGTCGAGGGCGGATTTGGCATCACCAAGATCGAATTGCACACCGAAGCCCAAATTCCAGGAATTAACAATGACACCTTCCAGCAGCAGGCGGAAGCCGCCAAGAAAGGCTGTCCGGTTTCCAAAGCCCTCGCCGGAACGCAGATCACGTTGGATGCGAAGCTAGTCTGACGGCTGGGAAGGAGTCAGTAATGAAGTGTGAAGGGCAAAGGATAAAGGGTAAAGGGCAGGCGCAACCCTGACAGTCTGATCCTTATTGAGCGAAGTCACTTCAATGTCGTGCGTCCTCCTTTATCCTTCAGCCTTTACCCTTTAACCTTCGTACTGACTCTTGCTCGTCGCTCGTCACTCGCCACTGTTCTTGCGCGCGGTTTCCCCGATGGAATAAAATCACGGCGGGGGTTCATGTGCACAGCCACGGTCATGGCCACAGCCACGCTCACGGGCACAGTCACAGCCACTTTCAGCGGCCGGATTGGGTCGTCAAGGGCGCGCTGCTGATCACGCTGATTCTGGTGGTGATTGAGTTCGTCACTGGCCATATGTCGCACAGCCTCGCCCTGGTCAGTGACGGCTGGCACAACCTGACGGACCTTCCCTCGCTGGTGCTTGCCTGGATTGCCATCTATTTCGAGCGCAAGCCTCCCGATCATCAAAAAACTTATGGCTACCAGCGCGCCGGCGTGCTTACCGCCTTTGTAAACTCGCTGCTACTGGTGGCCGTAGCTATCTTCATCTGCTATGAGGGTTACGAGCGGATTCTGAATCCGGAGCCGATCGCCACAAACGCCATGTTGGTGGTCGGGGTCGTGGCCTTGGTCATCAACGGAAGCATCTCATTGTCGCTAGCGCCGGGTCGCAGCGATTTGAACCTGCGCGCAGTTTTCATTCACAACCTGGGCGACGCGCTTTCCAATATTGCCCTCATCGCGGGGGCCTGGCTGATCCATAGAACGGGTCAAACGCTGATTGATCCTATCATCGCCTTTCTGATCTCGGGTATGATCGTGTGGACAGCACTCGGCGTCATCACGGAATCAACGAACATCTTGCTGGAGAGCCTTCCTAGAGGAATGGATCTGGAACGGGTCGCGAAAGCCATGCTGGAAGTTCCGGGTGTTCGCGAAGTTCACGATATTCATATCTGGAGCCTGGGCACTGAGTCTCACGCGCTTTCCTGCCACATCCAAATCCTCGACATGCCGACGTCTGAGACTGAAAGAATCTGCCAGCGATTGCGCGAGGTTTTAGCCAGCGGATTCGGCATCACCCATTCCACCATCCAATTCGAACACACCCACGCACCCGGTGACTTTCACCGCTACATGCCGGAACCCGCGCCAGGAAGCGAACAGAGGTGAAGCAGGTGGGCAGGTCGGCAGATCGGCAGATGGGCAGCTAGGCAGTTGGGCAGACTACCTCACCATCTGCCCACCCATAAGCGCTAAGATACGGCTTGACCGAGTGGCCCCGAATGGGGCCAACCGTAAGTAGCCGCAGGTTTTAACCTGCGGATGACGGGAGCGTCCCCAAGTCACTCCAACTCCAACGGGGTTGACCTCGGACGGGTCGGCCCCTCCAGGGCCGGAATGTTGATGGTCGCTGCATTTTCCGTAGGTTTCACCTACGGCTACTCACGGTGTCCCGCTTCGCGGGACGCAACACTCAGCATCGAATTGACTGAAGGCGGCTGTTTCCTTAGCGCATATGATCTGCCCACCTGCCTACGGCCTGCTGATCCTCTCTTGTCCATCCAGATAGGGACGCAGCGCTTTTGGAATGACGACCGAGCCATCGGCTTGCTGGTAGTTCTCGATGATCGCCACCCAGGTTCTTCCGACGGCCAAACCGCTGCCGTTCAAGGTGTGAAGTAACTCCGTCTTACCGGATTTGCCGCGGCGAAAGCGAAGGTTGGCGCGGCGAGCCTGGAAAGCTTCGAAGTTTGAGCAGGAGGAAATCTCTTTATATTCGCCGGCGGCGGGAAGCCACACTTCCAGGTCATAGGTCTTGGCTGAACTGAAGCCCAGGTCAGCCGTGCAGAGTGCAACCACCCGATACGGAAGCTCCAGGCGCTGCAAGACGGTTTCCGCGTTGCGCGTGAGTGACTCGAGCTCGTCGTAAGAGCTTTCCGGAAGCGCGAACTTCACCAACTCGACTTTCTGGAACTGATGCTGGCGGATGATACCTCGTGTGTCCCTGCCGTAAGAACCCGCTTCGCTCCGGAAACAGGCTGTCCACGCGCAGTGCTTCACGGGCAGCTTTTCGGCTTCCAGGACTTCTCCATCGTAGAGGTTTGTGACTGGAACTTCGGCGGTGGGAATCAGCCAGTAATCGGTTCCTTCGAGCTTAAAGAGGTCTTCCTTGAACTTGGGCAACTGGCCGGTGCCGAAGAGGCTTGCAGAGTTCACGATGAAGGGAGGAAGAATCTCGGTATAACCGTGCTCTTTCGTGTGCAAGTCGAGCATGAAGTTCGCCAGCGCCCGCTCCAGGCGCGCCCCCATGCCGCTGTAAACCGCGAAGCGCGCCCCGGCGATCTTTCTTGCGCGCTCGAAATCCAGGATGCCCAGGGCGGGGCCAAGGTCCCAATGCGCCTTCGGTTCGAAGTCGAATTGGCGAGGCGTGCCCCAACGCCGGACCTCCTGGTTCTCCTCTGAGCCCCGGCCAACGGGAACGCTCGCGTGAGGCAGGTTGGGAATAGCGCGCAGGAGCTCTTGCAATTGCTCGTCGTATTGCTTGGCTTTTTCGTCCAGCTCCTGAATTTCCGCGCCCACCTGCTTCATTTCGGCGATCAGGGCAGAGGCGTCCTGCTTATCCTTTTTCAACGTGGCGATTTCGTCGGATACCTTGTTGCGGCGCGCCTTGCGCGTTTCCGCCTCCAGAAGGAATTTGCGCCTCTCGTGGTCGATGGATTCGAAACCGCCGAGCTCCTCCCCCAACCCGCGCTCGCGCATTTTTTGCTTAACCAGTTCCAGATTGTCACGGACGAAGTTCAGATCGAGCATGGCGACTCCTTATAGCTTCCGGGGTAGCGTCCCAGTTTGGGCGTCGCGCCGACCTTTAGAGCCTGCCCTGAGTAAAGCGAAGGGTCGGCAAATGCTGGCCTGAAGGCCAGCGCTACGATCAAACTAGGAGAGTACCACTTCCGGCAAACACTCGCGACGATAACGGAAAAGTGTTGCCGACGTCATGCCGAGTGAAGCGAAGCATCCCGGCAGTTGATTTTTGTTCCACGTGCTGTCGAGCGAACTGCAGAGATGCTTCGCTTCGCTCAGAGTTTGTGATTTTTTTGGGTTTTTGGCCATTTTCGAGCACTTAACTCTTTTGTTATCAATGGCACTTTTTCGCAATATCCAAAAAAATCACGCTCTCTCAGCATGACAAGCTTGTGGTTATGCTCCGCTACTCAGCGGCCAAGCCGTCAATTTAAACCAGGCACACGAGTGTGTCAAACCTCCTTTTGACAATCCCGCATCGCAAGGCTAGGCTTGATCGAGACAGGGGAGGTCCCAATGCGCGCGCTGGTGATCAGTCTTGCAGTGCTCAGTGTGGCCGCTTCGGCGGCTTGCCACAAGCTCAGCGGAATTGATTCGAAAGCGGCAGTTCAGCAGGCAATCGAGGAACACCTGAAACAGCAGCCCAACGTCTTCTTCCAGAACATGTCGGTGGAGCTGGGCGACGTGACTTTCAGTGGTGACACTGCGGTCGCGCAAGTGAAATTCCGAAGCAAACAAGCTCCCAGTATGGCCGTGGGCATAGTCTATCGGTTGCGCAAAACCGGCGATAAGTGGCGGGTTGAATCCACTGCGACGGCGAGCATGCCCGGCACAACTCCGCACGGAAGCACCGCCGCGCCCATGTCTTCTCCTTCTTCAAACCCTGGCGTCGGTCCGCAACCCAGCCACTGAGAACCTATGAAGAATTCGATTCGCTGTCATCCAGAGCCCCGACTTTTCGGGGCGAAGGATCCCTGCAGTTGCTTTTTTTCGAGCATTGACGAACAACTTCCGAGATGCTTCGCTTCGCTCAGCATGACCGATATCGAATTATTCACAGCCTCTGAACGGCAGGGATGCGCACGTTTTTCAGGCCCACGTGTTGCTATAGCTTGGCCAACAAGCAAGCCAGCAAAGCAGCCCGGCGGGGTAATTCGGGGATGAGAATATGCTCGTGGCGGGCGTGGGCTCCGTCGCCGACCCCGCCCAGGCCGTCGAGAGTCGGGACGCCCAGCGCTGCCGTAAAATTACCGTCTGAACCGCCGCCGGTGGAGGCTTCGGCGAGGTCCATGCCCAGGGCTTTTCCCAAGGCGTGCGCTTTGCGAAAAAGCGCGACGGTCATTTCCCTTTCCATCGGCGGGCGGTTGATGCCGCCTTCGATTTCAAGCCGTGTGCCGCGGTCGTAAGGCTTCCGGCTGCGTATCCTTTTCTCAATTATGGCCCGGTCATGCAACCGCGGAATGCGCACGTCGATCCACGCCTTGGCGCACTCCGGCACGACATTAGACCGCGTACCGCCTTCGATTTTCCCGACGTTGAGGGTTAGCCCCTGACGCGGGCGTGCGAAGGATTGCACGGTGAGTAATTGCCGCGTCAGTTCTATGATGGCATTCGCCCCCGCCGCCGGATTTACTCCGGCATGAGCGGAGCGGCCGTGAACCGTAATCTTGAACTCTCCTACTCCTTTGCGGGCAGTCTTCAGCGCGCCGCCTGCCGCGGCCGGCTCCAGTACCAACACGGCTCGTGCGCGCTTCGCTTCAGCAAGAATCTCATCTCGAAAGGCGACGCTGGACACTTCCTCGTCAGAGTTTAGAAAGAAGTGCACCGGACCGGACGGCGAAATCTCGAAGGCTTCGAGGGCTCGAATAGCCCACAGACCGATGACGATTCCGGACTTCATATCGAGTATTCCGGGCCCGAAAGCCTGGCGGCCGCGCACACGGTAGGGCATCTGGGCCAGCGTCCCGAGTTCCCACACCGTATCGAGATGTCCAAGCAGCAGGATCGGCTTTTGCTTCCGTTTGCCTGGCCAGAACGCCGCCTTGAGTGCGGATCCTGCCGACGGGTGTTTCAGCAACTGAACCTGCCCCTTGCACCGCTTGAACTCTTTGGCGAAAAAGGCTGCCAGCCGGTCCACCCCCGGCTTCGAGTCGCTCGGGGATTCGATCTCGACCGTCTGCCGAAGGAAATCGAGCATTGCCCCCAGTTCTCTCTGACAGTAGCCCAGAAGCTGCCTCTCATCCATTGTTCCTTCTCCTTCAAAGCGGCCGCGCAACTTGGCCTCGCCTCGTTGAAGCCTGATTCCCGATTGCAGCGGCCCATGGCTGTGGTGCTTTTCTTACTGACAAGCCCTCAGGCTTCATCTTATTCTAATTAGTGTAGAAGCCATAGTGGGCGGTGGGTGGTGTCCTAGTTCGGCTTGTAGCGCCGACCTTTAAAGCCTGCCATGAGCTCAGCGAAGGGTCGGCAGATGCTGGCCTAAAGGCCAGCGCTACGCCGAAATTAGGACGCTACTTGGGCGGTGGAAGGAATCGTGGCCTTGAATAAAGTTTCTTTTGCTCTTGTGATCCACTCCCACCAGCCTGTGGGCAACTTCGACCACGTTATCGAAGAAGCTTATCGGAAGTGTTACTTGCCCTTCGCCGAGATCCTCCTTAAGCATCCTCGCGTCCGGCTGAGCTTGCACTACTCCGGGGTGCTTCTGGAATGGTTGGAAGTACATCACCCGGAGTATTTCGATCAGCTCCGCGAATTGCAGGGGCGCGGGCAGGTGGAACTTCTGGGCGGAGGCTACTATGAGCCGATCCTGCCGTCCATATCTGACGAAGACAAAATCGCCCAGGTCCGCAAGTTAGCCGATTACCTTGGTCAACATTTGGGGAAAGCCCCTCGTGGCGCGTGGGTGGCTGAGCGCGTGTGGGAGCCGAGTCTGGCGCGTCCCTTGGCCGAAGCCGGCGTCGAGTACGTGGTGCTCGACGATACGCATTTCCTTGCCGCCGGGCTGGAACCAGCTCGCTTGCACGGGATCTATATCACAGAAGAACAGGGTGCGCCGCTTCGCCTCGTGCCCAGCGTGAAGTCCTTCCGCTACACGATTCCCTTCCGAGAACCGGAAGAAACATTGGATATCCTCCGCAAAGGGAGAAACCAGCCTGGCCAACTTTTCGCCGTGGGAGACGACTGCGAGAAATTTGGTGTGTGGCCGGGAACATACGCGCACGTGTATGAGAACGGTTGGCTGGAGAAGTTTTTGAACGCCTTGGAGAAGGAGAGCGATTGGCTGGAAACGACCACCGTTTCGGATTACATGGCTTCGCACGCTCCCATCGGACGGGTCTATCTCCCCACTGCATCTTACGCGGAGATGATGGAGTGGGCTTTGCCTGCGTCAGCCTTCATGGATCTAAAGGCTTGCCTGGACGAAACCGAAAGCATGCGGAATGGGGAACGCTTCCGGCGCTTCCTGCAAGGCGGATTCTGGCGTAACTTCCTCAGTAAGTATCCCGAGTCGAACCAAATTCAAAAACTCATGTGCGCAACCAGCCGGCGCTGGCACACATTGAGCGGCGGCCGGCCTCAGGAGAAGGAAGCGACGCAGCTTTTGAATGAAGCGCAAAACCACGTATTGGCCTCGCAATGTAACGATGCTTACTGGCACGGGGTTTTCGGCGGGCTTTACGCCCCCCACCTCCGCAGCGCTTTGCTTCGCAACCTGATCCAAGCCGAGGCCTTGTTGGATAAAGTCGAGGGCCTCACCGATAATCCTTCGCTTCGCGTCAGGCGGGAAGACTTTGACGTGGACGGCCAGGAAGAGATCCTGCTTGAGCATCCGGCCATCGGAATGATCATCCGGCCCGCGGACGGGGGGACCGTCTCGAGCCTGCGTTTCAAGCCGGCGCACGCTGAACTCGTGAATTCTTTGCGGCGTCGCCCGGAAGCCTATCACGCTCTGGTGCGAAAGCACGTGGGATCAAAGGAACCTCCCAAAGAAGGGCCTGCTTCCATCCACGACATGGTCTTGAGCAAAGAGGCTAACCTCGAGGCCTTGCTGCTCTACGACCGCTACGAACGGCACATGTTCCGGACCTTTGTTTTTTCCGCCGCCAAAGGGTGGCGTGATTTCAGCCTGCTTCGCCTGGAGGAGAACGAGGTTCTGGCTTGCGGTCCTTGGAAACAGCCGGCCGGCCGCGAAATTCCGGGAGTTGTGCGACTTGAGAATTCGGCGCCGATTCAAATCGGAGATTGCATAATGCAGATTGCGGCGCAAAAAACCATTACCACAAAGGTGCAGGGCGAATCGTGCTGGGTTGAATGCAAGTCCTCACTTTCGACGGTGCAGCCCTGTCCGGCCAAGACCGCGCTGGGCACAGAACTGGTCATTAACCTTCTGGCGCCGTCGGCTCCCGACCGCTACTTCTTTGCCAACGGGATTCGGCGGCCGCTGGATTTTCGAGGCGAAATTGACGCCGCCAACCTGACGCTCGTGGATGAATGGCAACGCGTGAGAATCTCCCTGGACGCCGAGCCCAGGCCTCGCTGGTGGATCGTCCCGATTGAGACCATCTCCCAATCGGAACTGGGTTTCGAGCGGGTTTACCAGGGCTCAGCCATCCTCGCCGTATGGAAGATTGATCCCGCTTCCTGGCGAGACGTCACGGGCGTGGTGCGGGCGGAGATCTCTCCCTGGGTGAGCCCGGCGCGCGACGACTAGTGGCAAGTTGAAATTCCGGCACGAGCCTGATAAATTGCGAAGCTTCGGAGGCTGATCATGGCCATAGCTAAAGAACTGCTTGATATCCTGGTCTGCCCGGTGTGTAAACTCCCGGTGAAGCTCACCCCTGATGGCGTAGGGCTCAAGTGCGAGCAATGCCGGCGCGTCTATCCTATTCAGGATGACATCCCGGACATGATTATTGATGACGCCAAGATCGAGGGAGAGTGAGGCCTGCAAGGCGCCTTCCGGGGTTCAAAAGTCATGACACCGGGTTCTCTGCTCGCCGACCTTCCCGAGCGCTCCCGAATTCTGATCATCCGTCTTCGATCGATCGGCGACATTGTTCTCCTTACGCCCGCACTGCATCTGCTTAAATCCTGGCGCCCGGACTTCATCGTCTCAGTGCTCATCGAGGCGCGCTTTCGTGAACTTCTGGAAGGGAACCCGGACGTTGACGAAATTCTCTTTCCGGGCGAGGGGCCCATCAAAATCGCCTCGCGCCTGGGCGCGGCTCTGGCGCTGAGGCGCAAGAAGTTTGCCGTTTGCGTTAATTTGCACGGCGGCCCCACCAGCAGATTCCTCGCGAAGGCCAGCGGGGCCCGCACCAGCGTCGGCTTTGCGCACTTCCGCTCGCCGCAGCAATATCAGATCCTGGTTCCCGACGCCCGCTTGATCCTGGACCAGCCCTCGCTCCACACCGCCGAACATCAAGCTTGTGCTTTCTTTTACCTTGGGTTGCCTCGCCAGGAGATTCCTCGCGCCCGGATCTTCGTGCGCGGCGAGCACAAGGCGTGGTGGAACGAGAGGCGCGAAAATCTCGGCCTCGCACCTGGCCAGGACTATGCGATGGTCCACCCCACAGCGCTCTACGTGACCAAGCAATGGTCGGCGGAGAAGTTTGCGCAACTGGCTGTCGCGCTGGAGCAGGAAATGGGCCTCAAACCGGTTTTTTCGTGCGGCCCTGGCGAAGAGGCCATCCTCGACGCCGTCCAGCGCGCTTCAAGCTCTGCGATTCGCAGATTGGAAAGCAGTGGCCTGGGTCAGCTCGCCGCAGCCTTTTCCGGAGCGCGTCTATTTGTGGGGAACGACAGTGGACCCGCTCATATCGCGGCGGCCCTTGCCCGGCCCCTCGTTGTCATCTTTGGTTCGTCGAGTTCAGCCATTTGGGGACCGTGGCCACGACAATCCGATCCTCCCGCGCAGGTGGTGCAGAACTTCTACGAATGCAATCCCTGCCCAGGCGACCGGTGCTACCGCTTCGAGCGCCCGGAGTGTATTCTTTCTGTGAGCTTTGGACAGGTTAAGTCGGCCGTGGAATCCGTGCTGGCCCGGGAGACACGACATTAGTCAAACGTTGAATAAGACAGGCCTTTAGTCCTGCGGTCCACGACCAAGTCGAGCGGCGGGTCAACATTGTTGATCCTCACCGTCACGATAACTAGTGATGCTCCTTGGGATTTCGCCCCCAGAATTTCAAATCCACGGATCTTGCCGTAGTCTCCCTGCAGACCCCATCCGTGCAGAAAATCCTGGTAAGAGTAAGTCGGGCTCGGCTGCCAAAGTTGATAGCCCTCCTGAAACTTTCCTTGCTCGAGAGTAGTCAGGAAGCGTGTCACCGCTCGCTCTTCAGGATAGTTCCGAAAAGCAAAGTAAAAACCCGCACTCAGAAGAATAATCAGCACGCCAAGGACAATGTATCTCCAGATGTGCAGGGGAGGTTTGGGAGGTGTGGCGTCTAGAAGTGTCATGGCCTTTGCCCCTTTCAATTCCTATTGTACCTGAATTCCAGATGCGTAGAACGTATGAAGAAATTCGGAATGTGTCATCCTGAGCGGAGCGAAGGATCTCCGCAGTTTCGTCGTTCAACGACTTATGAACAACTGCAGAGATCCCTCGCGGAGCTTATCCTGAGCGAACTACGGGGATTCTTCGCTTCGCTCAGAATGACAAGCGAAGGACTCAGGATGACAGCGCCTGATTATTTCACACTTTCTCAGGGATAAGGCTTGCCCGCCGGTGAGGATAGCACGGCAGGGGACGGCAAGCCGTCCCCCTACGTATCACACGGAGCTATAGCGTCCGTCGGAAAAGCCAGGTGGCGAGCAGCATGGACACAATCCCAAATAGAGCGAGGTAGGTGAGATCACCGGCGATGGCGACCAGCGGTGTGTTCTTGAGCAACAAGCACTTGAAGGCGTGAACCGCATAAGTGAACGGATCGAACTTGGCCATAACCCGCATCCACTTGGGGAATCCGTAGATGGGGTAGACCGCGCCGCTTGGGAAGTACAGCAAAGTGTTGAGAACCCCGAAAATCGACCTCGGCACCAACGGGTCGCTCACCCTCACCATCAGCAGGAACATCATGCTGATCAGAGCGACGGAGGTAATGACGATGAGAATGAAGAGTTTTGCCAGGCGTACAGGATCGAGGGGATGCGGAATCCCGGCGATGACCGATCCCAGCGTCGTTAAGACCATTCCGGACAAGGACGCCTTGATGCTCCCCGACAAGATGAAGCCCAGGATCAATTCAGTTTTGCTGATCGGCGTCAGAAGATAGCCCTCGTGAAGCCCTCTCGCCTTATCATCAATGTAGATAATGCCACCGCCAATCATCGCTGAGATATAAATTGCGAGCACGATGGTGCCGGAAAGCAGGTACTGGATGTAGGGAACGTAAGGGTAAAGCTCGACGACGGACAGCGTGACCCCGCTTGGCACGCGCGGGCTGAGGCCGCGTTGATTGTATGCGGCGACTAAATCGGAGAAAGATCCTTCCAAACCCCCGACTGCGAAGTTGTCGGTATTGTCTTCAATGAGCGCCACCTGGGGTTTGTCCTGCGTCAGATACCTCCGCGAGAAGTCCGGAGGGATCGTAAGGACGCCGTTAATTCTCCCTTCCCGCAAGTCCGTGTTGGCCTGGGAGAGGTCAGTATAGTCGACCGTCGTAAAGGTTCGCGCGTTGGCGGCAATGGCTCCAAACATCTCACGCAATTTCACCGTGGGAATGCCACGATCCTGATCGACGATTCCCACGCGCAATTCCTTGATCTTCCCGCCGAAGGCATAGCCCAGAACTATCAATTGCACTATGGGAAGGAACATGGAAACCACAATCAACGTGGGGCTTCGCATGAACCTGCGCATATCGCGCTCGATGATGGCCAGCGTGCGTTTCATTTCAATTCGTCCTTAGCGCCTGGCGGGCATGAAGCCGAAATCGTACTTGGCGTCCTGCAAGGCGTCGCGCAATTGCCTGCCGGTATAATGCATGAACACGTCATCCAAAGTGGTGCTCTGCACGGAAAGCGAAGTGATTTCCACCTTGGCGAGGCTCGTCGCTTCCATCAGGGCGACGGTAGTCTTAGGCCCATTGTTCGACCCGATGCGGTAAACGTGATCTTCCGCCTTTACGCTCTGTACATCCGGCAAGCTTTTGAGGGTCTCAAGCCAACCCTTCGGGACCCTGGAAAAGCTGATTTCCAGGATATCGTTGCCGGGAATCGATGCCTTGAGTTTCAAAGGCGAATCGAGCGCCACAAGCTTCCCGTGATCCACGATTGCGATCCGGTCGCAGAGTTTGTCGGCTTCATCCATGTAATGCGTGGTGAGAAGAATGGTGAGGTCACGGCCCTGTTTGAGTTTTCGCAGCATATCCCAAACGCCGATCCGGGAGGCAGGGTCGAGCCCAGTGGTCGGCTCGTCGAGAAAGAAGATGTTGGGCTCGTGCACAAGCCCGCGCGCGATCTCAAGCCGCCTCCGCATACCGCCGGAAAAGTTCTTGACGGGTTTATCCGCCCATTGCGTCAGTTCCACAGATTCGAGCAGCTCTCTTACTACCCGCCGGCGCCTTTCGCGCGGAACACTGTAAAGCTTGGCGAAGATGTTCATGTTCTCGATCGCAGAGAGTTCCATGTCGGAAGTCAATGCCTGAGGGATCACGCCAATTGAACGGCGGACATCGCCGGCTGAGCGCACGACGTCAAAACCGTTGATCCGTGCGCCTCCGGAAGTGGGAAGAATCAGCGTGGTGAGCATGCGGATGAGCGTCGATTTCCCCGCGCCGTTGGGGCCGAGCAAACCGAAGATTTCGCCTCGTTCGACGCTGAAGCTCAAGCGGTCGACCGCGCAAAACGTCCCAAAGCACTTTTTGATTTCCTGGACTTCAACTGCGGGCACGGGCTTTCCTCATTTCCGCTCTCACCTGGCTTCCGGCAGCGGCACATCCACGTACGCCGTCAGTCCCGGCCAGAGTGATCGATCGCTGTTGTCTACCCGCAAACGGAACTCGAAGGTTTTGACGTCGCGCTTGGTGCGGTTCACGTCGCGTTGCGTCGCGTAGTCCGCGTCCACGCCTCGGTAAAACACTGTTCCCTCGCGTTCCGCCCCGGAAGGCAAGCGCACTCTCATCTTTTGGCCCAGGCGCACGCGGTCAATATATGTCTCTTCAACATCTACACGAACCCAGAGATCATCCGGATTGATGATTTCCAGGATCGGCTGAGCGACATTCACCACCTCGCCCTGTCGAGTCGGCAGGCTGGCCACATAGCCGGGGATGGGCGCCCGGATTTCCGTATAGCCGAGGCGGACCTGAGCTTTCGACATCTGCGCTCCCGCGGCTGCAAGCTGCCGCCGCATCGAGAGGAGTTCGTTCCGCCGCACGGCAATCTGATCCTCATTGGAGCGCGCCAAGGCCACAGCGGCGCGTTGCGCCTCCACTTGCCTGTGGAGAGAATCCACATGGGCTTTCTGCGCTGTATCGGTGGTGCGAGATTCATCAAGCGATTGAGCTGTGACGATGCCCTCCTTGAACAGTCCCTCCGTTCTCTCCAGACTCACTTGGTCTAATTTCAGATTGGCCTCGGCTTCGCTGACTTGCGCCTGCGTTGAAGCCAGTGAGGCCTCGGCTTGGCGGATCTGATCCCGGGTCTGTTTCTCCTGAAACTGCAGCGCAGCCTCGGCCTGTTGAACCTGGGCAGCGGTGCCCCGTTCTGAATCCGCGTAAAAGGCCCGGTCAGCTCGCAACTCCTGCGGTTCGATGACCGCGACGAGCTGCCCTGCCTCGACCGTGTCACCCTCCTTGACCAGTGATTTCGCCAATTGGCCCTGAATCTGTGCACTGACGATGACGTCGTTGGTAGTAACAATGCCCGTAATGACCATATTGCGCGGCTTGATCGTAGCTTTGTAATAGGCCACACTGCCGGCCAGCGCCAGCAGAATGAGCGCCGGAATGAGTATTTTGCGCATCATCGCACCTCGCTTTCCGGATTAGTGAACAATGCGTTGCGGACAAACTTCAGCACTTCATCCCGGCGCCGTTCCACGTTGGACTTGGTGTAAGGGTCGATGCCGCCCACCGCACGCAGGACGGGCGCCGAGCTGAAATAGAACACCACCAGAGAGACCAGCGATATCGCAATGTGGAAGCTGTCCATTTGCCGAAGCTCTCCAGCCCGCTTTCCTCGTTCGATCACCTTGAGAATGGCTTTCATCCGAGGCAATCCCAGCTCCCGCGCCAGCCGCACCCAGGATTTTTCATCGGTCATCAGCATGCGTTGGAACAGCGGGCCGTGGTGGCGATGAGCGGCGACGAAATCAAAATGGAGATTGATATAGCGTTCCAGGACTGAGCGGGCCGAATCCTCCGACGAAAGCACTTCCAGGGCTCGACGGTTAAAGTCGGCCACATAGCCTTCCAAGACCTCGCGGTAAAGCGCCTCCTTGCTTCGAAAATAATAATAGAGCAGCGCCTTGTTGACACCTGCGGCGGCGGCAATGGCATCCGTGCGCGCCCCTTCCAATCCCTCATCCGCAAAGATGTGCTCCGCGGCTTGCAAAATCGCCTGCCGCGTTGCCTCGCTGTCGTGATGTCGCAAGGGGCGCGTAGGGCGCGTTTTCGACCCGTAAAAGTGTCCGTTTCGCATTTAACTAACCGGATAGTTAAAATACGATACGAACCTTGGGTTGTCAAGGCGGGCTGTCTGATTTTTGTGGGCGCACCCTTCTTGTCCTGAGCCAGAAGTTCGTCGCAGACGTCAGCCCGTCAGCTGACGGGCGGCAGCGTGTAGCCCACGGCGTAAGCCGTGGGTCAGCACGCCGCACCCTCTCCCCCTCCCCCTCTCCCGCATGAGCGGGAGAGGGGTGCCGAAGGCGGGGTGAGGGCCTTACGACCCAGGGCTTGCGCCCTGGGCTACTCTCTGCCGCCCCTGGCGGGGCTTCGAAAAACCGGCGCGCACGAGAAAAACTTCCTTAACGGACTTCCGACCTAGAACACTTTTGATGCTGTCCAAGGGTGGCCGCAAGGGCCAACCCTACGGCGTGAATGCCTACCTTGGCGGAGCGTAATCGTAACGCGTGCGGAGCTTGTCGCGATGCCGTTCAAGGGCCAGTTCGACGAGGCGGTCAAGGAGCTTTGGATAGGGGACACCACTCGCTTCCCAGAGTTTCGGATACATACTGATGGATGTGAACCCGGGAATAGTATTGATTTCCAGGACGAAGAGCTTTCCGCTCTTCCGGTCCAGTAGAAAGTCGACGCGGCCCATGCCGGCGCAGTCGATGGCTTTGAATGCCCGCACCGCCAACTCCTGGACGCGCTTGATTTGACGGGGGCTCAGGCGGGCGGGAATCTGCAACTCTGAGCCTTCCTTGATGTACTTTGCTTCGTAGTCGTAGAACTCGTTGACCGGAACGATTTCACCTGGGACGGAAGCCTCCGGCTTGTCGTTCCCCAGCACCGCGCATTCGATCTCGCGCGCCTCGACGGCCTTCTCCACAAGGATTTTGCGGTCGTACTGCGCGGCCAGGTCCATGCCGGCTTGAAACTCCGCCGGTTTGTGCACTTTGGTGATCCCCACGGATGAGCCTAAATTGGCAGGCTTGATGAACATCGGGTAGCGCAGCCGCTTCTCGATCTTCCTGCGAACTCCCGCGGGATCATTCTCCCACTCCGTCCGGAGCACCAACTCCCAGGGAACCACCGGCAACCCTGCGTCGCGGAATAGCCGCTTCATAACGTCTTTGTCCATGCCCGCGGCCGACGCCAGGACTCCCGCCCCGACATACGGAACATCCGCAAGCTCGAGCAGCCCCTGGATGGTTCCATCCTCGCCGAAGGTACCGTGGAGCACGGGGAAGATGACGTCCACTTCAGGTCGAGCACCGACCGCACCGGCAGTCTTCGCTAAGGGAAGGAGTTTAGGTCCGGTCGGGTCCACCGACGGCGTGACGGCTCGACCTTCCTCGAGTACCGCCTGTAATGACGCGGTTCGCCGCGCCAGGTTTTCTCCCGCCGCCCCCGTTAACAGACCATACGCCTTGGGCCCCACGCGCCATCTGCCTTCGCGCGTGATGCCGATCGGCACGAGTTCATACTTTTCCGGGTCGAGGGCCTTCATCACGGCGGTGGCGGAAGTCAGGGAGATCTCGTGCTCGCCAGACCGTCCGCCGAACAGGACTCCCAAGCGGATTTTCTTTGTCACAGAATCTTCTTCCCCAGCGCCGAGCTGACCAGACCGACGCCCAAGATCGCTGTCTTATTCATGACGTCAATGATGGGATTAATCTCCACCAGTTCGAATGCCACCATTCTCCCGCAGTCGGCGACCATCTCCATGGCAAGATGAGCTTCGCGGTAGGTGATTCCGCCCGGGACGGGCGTGCCGACGCCCGGCGCTTCATCCGGGTCGACCACATCCGCGTCAAACGAGACAACGAAACCCGCTGTTCCATTGCAAGCGAGTGCAATACTCTTCTCCATCACCGCCGGCATCCCCAGCTCGTCAATAGTCCGCATCGTAAACACGCTGATTCCCGACTCTTTCACAAACCTCCGTTCGCGGGCGTCCAACTCGCGGACGCCGATCAGCGCGCAGTTTTGGGGCGGGATTTTGGGCGCAAAGCTGAAAATCCTGCTCAGCGCGTGTGGACCGCGGCCTAATGTCGCGGCCAACGGCATTCCGTGGATGTTGCCGCTGGGGCTGCTCTCCGGTGTGTTCATGTCGGCGTGCGCGTCAATCCAAAGACAGCCCACGGCCTGCTTCCGGCTGCGGTAAAACTTGGAAACGCCAGCCTGCGTGCCGACTGCCGCGGAGTGGTCGCCACCCAGTGAAACCGGGAAGTAACCCGCTTCGAGGGTATCGTGGATTTGCCTCGCCGTTTGCCGCGATGCTTCCGCAATCTCCTTCAGGTATTTCGCTCGCCGGTCGCCGAAGTGTTGTTCCTCCGGCAGCCTGACGTGAATGTTTCCGGCGTCCTCCACCTGGTGCCCCAAGCTCCGCAAGGCGTGGTTAAGCCCTGCGGCGCGCACCGCTGAGGGCCCCATGTCCACTCCCCGGCGCTCCTGCCCCAAATCGAGCGGAACGCCCAAAATGCGAATCTTCATTAGCCTGCCCCCAGAATCCAATTGCCCAGAGTAACTTCTATCATAACTGATGCGTTGGCAGATTCGTAGCGCCGACCTTCAGGGCCGAGGGTCGCATCAAAGTCGCCAGCGTTGTCATCCTGAGGCCCGTTTTCCAGGGCCGAAGGATCTCAGCAGTTCATGCGGGTGATGAAAAGAGCCAACTACGGAGATCCTTCGGGGCCTGCGGTCCCTCAGGATGACACTTTCCGGCGACTTTGACGCGACCCTGCTTCAGAACCGGCCCTGAGCTCAGCGAAGGGTCGGCACCTGGCATGCTGACCTGAAGGTCAGCGCTACGCGGCAACCAGGGTAGGACGCCCGAGCTACCACCATGCCTGGCTATGGTGTAGACTCCCAAAGCGTCGTGCATTGTGCGGCGGCAGGTCAGTTTCAAGCGGTCTGGCATCGTGATCTAGCGCTTACTTGCAGAAGTAAGCGTTCTTATTCGCCTGGCGTCGGAAGGGCGGGGCTTCAGCCCCGCCGCAGAGAACAGGGCGCTCCTCGGGGCTTTAGCCCCTGAAGCCGCGTTGCTTCAGGGCCTAAAGGCCCCTTCAACCGTGCTCTGCGTACCGGCGGGGCTAAAGCCCCGCCCTTCCAGGACTCAGGATAGCTGTGCTTATTGAGACAACCGAGCACTGGCGAGGTAAACTCGCCGCTACTTTCGAGGAGGGCCCTGACATCATGCGAAAGATTCTCCTTATCGCCATCTGTGCGCTCAACGTCGCGGCGCTGCCCGCGGCGGATGACCGTTTGCTTCAGTGGATGGACAGGATCGCTCAGCAGCAGCTTTCGGACCGCGAGGCGGCGATCGCGAAGATTCACACCCTGAGCGAAGCGAAAGCGCGTCAAGCGTGGGTGCGGGCCAAGATCCTGGAACTTCTGGGCGGCCTTCCTGACTACAAGGGTCCACTGAACGCCCGCGTCACGGGCCGCATCGAACGGCCGCGCTACACCATTGAGAAGGTCATCTTCGAGAGTCTTCCCCAATTCTACGTCACGGCCGACTTGTATATTCCGCGGGAGAGCGGCAAGCATCCGGGCGTGCTCATTCCCATGGGCCACTGGGAGCAGGGCAAGCTTGCCGCGCAGCCCATTGCTGCAAACCTGGCCATGAAGGGATTCGTGGCGCTGGCTTACGACCCGGTGGGCCAAGGCGAGCGCCAGCAGGCTTACGACCGCAGGATCGAAGCATCCCTGATCGGCGGCGCAACCGATCAGCATTTTCAAGCCGGGGCACAGAGCATTCTCGCCGGCGAAAACTTCGCTCGCTACCGCATCTGGGACGGAATGCGCGCGCTCGACTACCTCGTCAGTCGACCCGAAGTCGACCGAGATAAGCTCGGTGCTACCGGCTGCTCGGGCGGTGGAACGCTGACCACATACATCGCCGCGCTCGACCCGCGCATCAAGGTGGCAGCGCCGGCCTGCTACATCAATTCCTGGCGGCAACTGTTCGCCGGGCCTATCGGCGATTCCGAACAGAGTTTCCCCTTCTTCCTGTCTTCCGGGCTGGACGTGGCAGACTACATTGAGCTCTTTGCGCCGAAGCCTTGGCTGATCAACTCCACCGTCGGAGACTTCTTCCCGATCGAAGGCGCGCGCCATGCTTACCAGGAGGCGCTCGACTGGTATCGGATTTACAGCGCGGAAGACCGTATTCGCTGGACCATTGGTCCAGGCCCGCATGGGACGCCGCTCGAGATTCGTGAGGCGATCTATCAGTGGATGATCCGTTGGTTGAAAGACGGCCGTGGCAACTTCCGCGAAGAGCCCGTAGAGCTGGCGCTGGATTCCGACCTCTTGGCAACTCCTTCCGGCCAGGTGGAAGGGCGCGAGATGTATCAAGTGATTCAGGAAGGCTTCCGCGAGAGGATGAAGCAGGGGAACTCCGAGCAGTTGTTGGCGGAAATCCGCAAGTGGTCTGAAGATCGTGCCGGCCAGCCGCCACTCGTTCACGTGCTGCGTGACGACCCTGGCGAGGTGTTTCGCACCCAGGAACTGGAGTTGGAAGTCGAGCCCGGTCTCGAAATCGCAGGCACGCTGTACGCGCCGCTTGCTTCGGGGCGAAAGCCTGCCGTGCTGCTGATCGATTTGGACGCGCCACTGGCGGAGCGCCTGGCCACGCGCGGCGCTGTTGTCCTGAACTTGTACCCACGAGGACGGCCGTTGCCCTCCGCAGGCGAAGATCAAGCCGCCACCAAGCAGGACATTCGCGCCTGGGTGATTGGGAAGAACATGGCCGGCATGCGCGCCTTTGACATTCAGCGCGGCGTGGACGCGCTCGAGGCGCGGCCCGACGTCGATGCCGGTTCTGTGCGCGCCATTGCCCGCGACGTATCGGGCGTCTGGCTGCTCATGGCCGCCGCTATTGACACTCGGATCGGCAGGATCTGGCTCGACCGCACGCCCTACAGCCTTCGGGCAGCCTTGGACGTTCCAATCGCGAGAGACTTGCACGACGCCGTGATTCCGGGATTCGCGCTGCATTGGGACATGGACGATCTGGCGAAGACTATGGCTCCGCGCACGGTGCTTTGGAGCGACCCCACCGACTGGCTGCAGAAGATCGTCCCGCACCTGCCTGGCTTTCTTTACCGCAGCTTCGACGAGAAGGATGACAGGTTTGTCGCCGAACTCATGAAGTGAGCCGACCCGCTGTCCATCTGGTAGCGCCGACCTTTAGAGCCTGCCCTGAGCGCAGCGAAGGGTCGGCAGATGCTGACCTGAAGGTCAGCGCTACGAGAATGCACGAGTGCGATGCGCGCGCTTATAGTGTCCTAAATGTGGGTTGGTCATTGCCTGTGATCTCTCAGCCCTGAAAGGGCGGCCCAGCACAGCCCAGGCCAACGGCCTGGGTGGAAGCGGTAAGAGAGTATTTCATTTCCGGTCTCAAGCCCTGAAGGGGCGTGATAGCTGCGCATTCCGTAGGTCGCCCCTTCAGGGCTCGACCCGGAAAACCGCCGCCTTTCCCAGGCCGTTGGCCTGGGCTGTGCTGGGCCGCCCCGTCGGGGCTGCGAGTTGCAGGCGAAGTCCAGCTTCGAGTTTAAGGCACCGGGCGACACACATTTAGGCCACTACCCCCGCGCCGCAGCGCTTGACCTTGGGGTCGCGCTTATGTTCTCCTGTAAATCGCGAAGCGGTGCTTTATGCTCGAAACAGATTCACAGATGGCTCCGACATTGTCGGGCTTGAACGACCCCTGGTTTGCGATTTACACGCGCCATCAGCACGAGAAGATGGTGGCGCAGATTCTCTCCGCCAAGGGACTGCAGGTATTTCTTCCGCTTTATAACAGCTCCCGCCGGTGGAAGGACCGCACCGTGCAACTCACGCTTCCCTTGTTCCCCGGCTACCTGTTTCTGCGCGGAATGGAGGAGCGGCGGCTCCAGGTGGTCACCACGCCGGGGATTGTTTCCATTCTGACCGTCAACGGCGAACCGGCGGTCATTCCTGAATCTGAAATCGCAGCTGTCCGAAAGGCGCTTGAATGGGGAAATCGAGTCGAGCCTCATCCCTTTCTGCGCTGCGGCGACAGGGTGCGCGTAATAGCCGGACCTTTGCAAGGGGTGGAAGGGATTCTGGTCCGCAAGAAGAACCTGTACCGGCTGGTACTTTCGGTGGAATTGCTCGAGCGTTCCGCCGCCGTGGAAGTGGACGTCGCTTCCGTGGAGCGGGTTGCGAGCGGCCGTCACGACTCGCCCTGGGGACGGGGCGAGAGCGATTTGTGATTGGCGATTTGTGATTTCTGATTGACACAAGTGTTTGCAACTCAGCAATCACAAATCACCAATCACCAATGTCAGGGTTCGTCGTTGTCGAATCTTTCCTTGTACTCCATCTCATCAGGCCTGCCGGGCGCTTGGACGCTGATCTCGATGCGGCCCATGCCGAGGCCCGGAGAGTAAGCGCTGACGGTCGCGTGCCCGGTGCGGTCGGTCGAGCGAAAGGCCATCTGAGTGATGCCAGCCACGGCGTCGAGCGTCCACCCCGTTCCGTGGCCAAGCGAGCTCTGCCGCAAGAGTTCTCCCGGCCCGTCGGAGGTGAACGTAACGGGCAGCGCGGCCGAGGGAACCACCACGCCGTTCCCGTCCACCACCCGGGCGGTGATGTAGGCAAGGCTTTCAAGGTTTCCGGACTCGAGTTCGCGCTTGTCTGCTTCCAGCTCGAGGTGATGCGGCGCACCCGCCGTGCGGCGCTCGTCGCGGATCTCCTTACCCGCATGTCGGGCCACTGCCACTAACGTACCGGCTTCGTAAGGGACAGACCACAGGCGCGGCGGATGCGGCAACTCCGCGTCAGGTGCATCCGTTTTCGTCCCCTGCGATTTGCCGTTCAGAATCAGCTCGACCTCTCGGGCGTTGCTGAAAACCTTCACCGTTCTCGCCTGGCCTTCCGACGCCGGCCACGTCCAATGGCCGAGGATGTGCACCATCGGCTTCGCCGTCCATTGGCTCTGGTAGAAGTAGTACACGTCCTTCGGAATGCGGTACGCGTCGCCCATGCCGAAGGCGACGAGGTGCGGGATCACGGTGTCGTAGGTTTCGCCTTCGTAATCGAACTGGTGCCAGATCATGCCGCCGGCCATCCAGGGGCGGCGGTACAACTCGCGCAAGTACTTCTCGTGGTTCTCCGAGGCCTGCTCTTCGCTTTCCGGGCCGCCTCCATAAATCCCGCGTCCCATGGTGGAGGCGGCGTATTCCGCCACCAGGTACGGCCGCTCGGGAAAGCGCTGGTGTTTCGCGTCCGTCTCCTTGCCCACGCCGAGGCCGACGACGTCCACCAGGGCCTCCATTTCCTCGCCGCGCGGCTCATGCATGGCCGCCGGCCTCGAGGGATCGAGCTTGCGATAGCGCGCTGCGACGGCTCCTATCACCTTTGCAGCAACCCTCGCGGGAGCATTAACCTCTCCTGCAATACCCCAAGCAATGATACACGGATGGTTGCGGTCCCGCCGGATCATCTCCTCCGCCATCTCGAGCACGTTGGCCGTGTACTCGCGCGGGTCGCCGATCTCTTTGTTGACGGGAAGTTCTTCCCAAACCATCAGGCCCAGA